>Ga0164242_10001276_pt1 | contig 29823 bp, 25 predicted proteins | sample OricomgcompostMG_FD_108783 | JGI IMG/M metagenome (GOLD analysis project Ga0164242, IMG submission 108783) | Miracle-Growth compost microbial communities from Emeryville, California, USA - Original compost - Miracle growth compost (MG) ...
ATCGATCGGTACAGAAAAGCGCCTTGACGCCGTTCATCCCGTATTTATATACCGGTCAGTACGGAACAACGAAGGGGTAGTCGCATGAGCATCGTCGTCTCGTAAGAGCGGCGGGCAGTGCGGACCGATTGGCCGTCCGCGTTTACGTGGGGCCCGGTCCAGCGCCGTGGATCGGTCCTGTTGGTGTATCGGCCGGTCGTCTTCGACATTTTTTAGCGCTTCAGCCGCGGGGCTACGTGTCTCCGCGCCCGGAGAGGATCACGCAATTCATCGCCGAGCCGCCCTCGTAAAAGGGGTGGCTTGGCGCGGGGGCGGGTGTGCCCGCCCTATGCAGCAGGGAGACAGCCGATGGCCTATGTCAATTTCGCCGCGCCCCACGAGGCACTGCTTCTCGCCAATCCAATTGCGCCAGTCGCGGACGCGCTTCCGGCGCGCCTGTCCGCGCTCGAATGGTCGGTCGTGGCGCTGGCACAGACCGAAAAGCTATCGAGCATTGGCAAGCCGGGGCGGGTCGCCTTGGCAATGAACCGGTTGTTCGGATTTAAGCGGGCCAATGAGCTTGCCGATCCGAAGCTTGAGGCGCTGCGGCGACTGGCGGTGATCGCGTGGCATCGCGGCTACGCGATCCACTCCTCCGAAATCCAGGCGTTCAAGGCCGCTGGCTACACCATGGCGCAATATGAGCTGGCGCTCGAAAGCATCAGTCGCGGCCGCGACGCCCTCAATCAGCGAGTACATTGATGAACATGATTACCAGGATCGGGCGCGTCGACCAGGACGCGCCCGAGGAACAGGGGCGTGGTTCGGGCTGGCGGCGCGGACTTCTGGTTGGCGTGCCGCTCGTGCTCGTCGCCTGGGGTGGCTATGCCATCACCCACCACGGCAATGCCGCCGTGGCGGCGCCGCCGCCACCGGTGGTTACGGTGGCAACGCCGATCACCCGCTCGATCGACCAATGGGACGATTATGTCGGCCGCTTCGAGGCGACCAAGACGGTGGAGGTGCGCCCGCGGGTATCCGGCCAGATCGTCGGCGTGCACTTCAAGGATGGCGCGATCGTCCGTAAAGGCGATTTGCTGTTCACGATCGATCCGCGGCCCTTTGCGGCTGCCCTGGCCGAAGCGCGGGCAAGCGTTGCCAGCGCGCGAAGCGACCTCAATCTTGCGCGCGCCAATCTTGCACGTGCGCTCAAGCTGATCGATGTCGACGCGGTCTCACAAAGCGATGTCGACCAGCTTCGTGCGAAGCAGCAGGCCGCGCAAGCAGCCTTGGCTGGTGCCGAAGCGCAGGTTCGCGCCCACGCACTCGACCTTAGTTTCACGCAGGTCCGTGCGCCGATCAGCGGGCGGATCTCGGATCGGCGCGTCGATGCCGGCAACCTCGTTGCTGGCGGCGACGGCCAATCCGCGACTCTGCTGACGACGATCAACGCGCTCGACCCGATCTACTTCAGCTTCGATGCGTCGGAGGCCTTGTTCCTCAAGACCAAGCGCGCCGAGCAGAAGGGGGAAGCCCCATCGCCGGTCGAGGTCAAATTGCAGGACGAAACCGCCTACCGCTGGAAGGGGCATCTCGATTTCACCGACAACGGGCTCGATCCACGGTCGGGCACGATCCGGGTCCGTGCGGTGATCGACAATCCGGGGCTGTTCCTCACGCCGGGCATGTTCGGCAACGCGCGGCTGTCGAGCGGTGGCACGAGCCAAGCACTGCTAGTACCCGATGCGGCGATCGAAACCGATCAGGCACGAAAGCTGGTCATGGTGGTCGGCAAGGACGGCACGGCGCAAGCCAAGCCTGTCGAGCTCGGCCCGGTGGTGCAGGGGCTGCGGGTAATCCGCAGCGGTCTTTCGCCACAGGACCGCGTGATCGTCAGCGACCCCGAGCTTGCCCAGCCGGGCGGCAAGGTGGTGGCCAAGCCCGGCGCGGTCGCGCCCGTAGCGGCGGACGATCCGCCGCCGCCGGTCAGCGATCCTACGAGCGGCGAAGCGACCTTCGCCGCTCGCTAGGATCTTCGATCACGGTTCACCTTCCCGTTCACCCTGATCTTGCCGAAGGCCGCCCACGAAGCGGGGATCCTCGTTTGACAAGACCCGGGTGGACGCAGGGCGAGACACATCACGGGCCCTCAGGGCCACAGTTTCAGGAGCAGGCATATGCGCCTCTCGCGGTTCTTCATCACGCGGCCAATTTTCGCCGCGGTGATCGCGGTCGTCATCACGATCGTCGGCGCCATTGCCTATTTCGGGCTGCCGGTGTCGCAATATCCCGATATCGTTCCGCCGACGGTGACGGTGACCGCCAATTATCCCGGCGCCACCGCACAAACCGTCGCGGACACCGTGGCAGCGCCAATAGAGCAGCAGATCAACGGCGTCGACAACATGCTTTACATGTCGTCGCAGTCGACCGGCGATGGCAAGCTGACAATCACCGTCACCTTCAAGATCGGCACCAATCTCGATGCCGCGCAGGTGCTGGTGCAGAACCGCGTGGCCATCGCACTCCCGACCCTGCCCGAGGAAGTACAGCGGCTTGGCGTGGTGACGCAGAAGACATCGCCAGACTTCCTGATGGTCGTCAACCTGATCTCGCCCGACAACTCGCTCGACCGGGGTTACATTTCAAATTACGCGCTGACGCAGATCCGCGATCGGCTCACCCGCATCGATGGCGTCGGTGACGTGCGACTGTTCGGCAGTCGTGATTATGCCATGAGGGTGTGGATCGATCCCGGCCGCGCCGCCGCGTTGAGCTTGACGGCTGATGACATCGTTTCTGCGCTGCGCGCACAGAACGTCCAGGTCGCGGCGGGCACGCTCGGCGCACCGCCTTACGCGCAGGGCAATGCTTTCCAGCTTAATGTCGAGGCGCAGGGCCGCTTCACCCAGCCGCAGCAATTTGCAAACATCGTCATCCGCACTGATCCGGACGGTCACCAGGTCCGCGTTTCAGACGTGGCGCGGGTCGAGCTCGGCGCTGACGATTATGCGTCGAACACTTACCTCTCGGGCAAGCCGACTGTCATCATGGCGGTGTTCCAGCGCCCCGGTTCGAACGCGCTTGCCGCTGCCCAGGCGGTGCAAAAGGAGATGAAGGCGGTATCGAAGACCTTCCCCAAGGGCCTCGAATACAAGGTCATCTACAACCCAACCGAATTTATCTCGCAATCGATCGACGCCGTGTTCCACACGCTGGGCGAGGCAGTGATCCTGGTCGTGCTCGTGATCATTGCCTTCCTGCAGAAATGGCGCGCGGCAATCATCCCTGTGGTAGCCATTCCGGTCTCTTTGCTGGGAAGCTGTCTCGCACTGGCTGCGTTCGGCTATTCGCTCAACAATCTATCATTGTTCGGCATGGTGCTGGCGATCGGCGTCGTCGTCGACGACGCGATCGTCGTCGTGGAGAATGTCGAGCGCAATCTCGAACGCGGTCTTTCCGCACTGGAGGCGGCCAAGACCTCGATGGACGAGGTGTCGGCGGCCCTGGTCGCGATCGTATTGGTGCTGTGCGCGGTTTTCGTGCCGACACTGTTCCTCACGGGCCTATCGGGCGCGTTCTACCAGCAGTTCGCGGTGACGATCGCCACCGCGACGGTGATCTCGCTGATCCTGTCGCTGACGCTGTCACCGGCGCTTGCCGCGCTGCTGCTGCGTCCCAACGATCACCGCGGCGAGCGGCATGCGGTGATCCGGTTCCTCCACCACGCCGGCGATCGCTTCAATCGCGCCTTCGATCGGCTGAGCGAGGGCTATGGTCGCCTGACCAGGCGCTTGGTGATGCGGCCGAAGCGGATGATGCTGACCTATGCGGGGCTCATCGCCGCAACGATCGGGCTGTTCTGGGTGACGCCCTCGGGATTCATCCCGGCGCAGGATCAGGGCTATTTCCTCACCGTCATCCAGCTACCGCCCGGCTCCTCGCTTGAGCGCACCGACGCCGTGATGCGCAAAGTCGTCGCGCGGCTGCTGCCAATCCCCGGCGTCAAAGGGTCGGTGATGCTGGCTGGGTTCGACGGGCCTTCGCAAACGCTCGCGCCCAACGCCGCGGCCGCTTACGTCCCGCTCCAGTCGTTCGAGGAGCGCAAGAAGCTCGGCGTCTCTTTCCAAGAGATCATGGCCGAAGCGCGCAAGCGCACCGCGGACATAAATGAAGCGCGGTTGATGATCGTGCCACCGCCGCTAATTCAAGGCATCGGCTCGGCGGGGGGCTACCGCCTGATGATCGAGGATCTTGGCGATCATGGCTATGACGCGCTGGGCAAGCTTGCCTTCGGGCTGATTGGCAAGGCCAACCAGACCAAGGGGCTCGCCCAGGTCTATACCTTCTTCAACACCGCGACCCCGCGCATTTTCGCGGATATCGACCGCCGCAAGGCCGAGATGCTCGGCGTGCCGGCGAGCCAAGTGTTTGACACGCTGCAGGTCTACCTGGGCTCGGCGTACGTCAACGACTTCAACCTGCTGGGCCGTACCTATCACGTCACAGCGCAGGCCGACGCGCCCTATCGCGCCACGCCGGCGGACATCGCCAACCTCAAGACCCGGTCGGCCTCGGGGGCGATGGTGCCGATCGGTTCGGTCGCAACCTTTGACAGCAAGACCGGGCCCTATCGCGTGATGCGCTACAACCTCCATCCGGCAGTGGCGATCGATGGCGATACAGCGCCGGGTTATTCATCGGGCCAATCCCTCAAGACGATGGAGAAGCTCGCCGACGAGACCCTTCCCAAGGGCTATGCCCATGAGTGGACCGATGTCGCTTATCAGCAGAAGGCGGCAGGTAACACAGCGGGCATGGTATTCGGACTGTCCGTACTGTTCGTCTTCCTGGTGCTAGCGGCACAGTACGAAAGCCTGGTACTGCCGCTGTCGATCATCCTGATCGTCCCGATGTGCCTGTTCGCTGCGATGATCGGGGTCAATCTGCGCGGCATGGATAACAATGTGCTGACGCAAATCGGGCTTGTCGTGCTCATCGCGCTTGCAGCCAAGAACGCGATCCTGGTGGTCGAGTTCGCACGCCAGGCGGAGGAGGACGACGGGCTGCCTCCGGTCGAAGCGGCCGTTCGCGCCGCGCGCGACCGTCTGCGGCCAATCCTGATGACCAGCTTCGCCTTCATCCTGGGCTCGGTCCCACTGCTCGTGGCGAGCGGCGCAGGTGCCGAGCTTCGCCAGGCGCTCGGCACCGCGGTGGTGTTCGGGATGCTGGGGGTCACCGGCTTTGGCCTGCTGTTCACGCCAACCTTCTATGTCGTCTGCCGCGCGCTCGGACAGCGGCTGGCCCGCCGCCGGCCTCGCCCCGAACCCGACGCCGCGCTGCAGCCTGCCGAGTGAGGACAAGATCCATGTCTATGTCGAATCCGCATTCCCGCGACGGCGGGAATCCAGGGCCGCAGAAGATGGTGCCCGGGACCCAGGGCTTCCGCCTTAGCGCGAGCACGGGCCGGGCGCTCTTCGCCTCGCTATCCGCGCTCGCGCTCGCCGCGTGCGCGGCGGGGCCGGACTATGTCGCGCCTGCCCCTCCTGCGGCAGCGTCCGGCCCCTTTGTTGCCGCCGATACGCCGGCAGTCTCGGTCGCGCCCGTCGATCCAGACTGGTGGCGTCTCTATGACGACCCGGTGCTAGACGGATTGGTCGAGGACGCCCTCAGAGCCAATACCGACGTTCGCGTCGCGATCGCCAATATCGCAAAGGCGCGCGCTGGTTTGAAAGCGGCGCGTGCCAACGAGCTTCCCTCGACCGACCTCAACGCCAATCCGACCTACGGCCGCCTGCCCGCCGACCAGCGCCTGCCGGGCGCCAAGCGTGAGGACTGGTCAATGGACGCGGGGCTCGACGTTTCTTACGAGGTCGACCTTTTTGGTCGCGTCCGCCGCGACGTCGAAGCCGCAAAGGGCGATGTTGCCGCCGCGCAGGCCGATGCCGACGCGGTACGCGTGGTGGTCGTCGCCGACACGACGCGAGCCTATGCCGATGCTGCTTCCGCCGCAGCGCGGCTGACAGTCGCAAAGCATACCGTCGCCTTGCTCGATCAATCGCTGGCGCTGACCGAACGCCGCCATTCGGCGGGACTTGCCGATGGGCTCGACACCGCGAGAATCGCCGCGCTGCGCAACCAGCGCGCCGCAGAGGTGCCGACGATCGAGGCAGAGCGTGACGCCGCATTGTTTCGCCTGGCGACGCTGACCGGCCGCGCGCCCGCCGCGCTGCCGCCGATTGCCGGCGAGCGCACCACCGCGCTTGAGATCGATCAGCCAATCCCGGTCGGGGACGGCCAGGCGCTGATTGCCCGCCGTCCTGACGTTCGCGCCGCCGAACGGCGCCTCGCCGCGGCGACGGCGCGGATCGGCGTCGCCACCGCCGACCTTTATCCGCACATTTCGCTGGGCGCATCGATCGGCTCGACCGGCACCTCGATCAGCGACATGTTCGGTGCCGGCCCGCTGCGCTGGCTGCTTGGTCCCTTGATCAGCTGGTCGTTCCCTAACCAGAGCGCGGCGCGTGCCAAAATCGCCGGCGCCAAGGCCGACACTCAGGCAGCGCTGGCAACATTCGACGGCACGGTGCTGACGGCACTGCGCGAGACCGAGACGGCCTTGTCGGCCTACAGTCACGATCTTGATCGCCGCACTGCGCTCAAAGCGGCACGCGATCAAGCGGAGCGGGCAGCGACGATCACGCGCGCGCAACAGCACGAGGGCGCGGTAAACTCGCTCGACTTGCTCGATGCCGAGCGCACCCTTGCCGATGCCGAAGCTTCGCTGGCCGATGCCGATGCGGGGATCGCCGATGACCAGATCGCGCTATTTGAAGCACTGGGCGGCGCCTGGGGTGGTCAAGGCGCCAAGCTCGCCGCCAAATAGGTAGGCTTGTTCAGTCGGAATGATTGAATGCAGCTCGATCACGCCTAGATCGGCCCTGCGCCGTCTGGTGCTGGGGTCGGGGTAGCCGCGGCAATCCATGTCTCGACAGCGCTCGTCGCGCCGGGCTAGGGGAGGCGCCTCAGCAGGAACGCCATGATGACCGACATTCCCAACACCCAGCCCGACAGCCGCGAGACGACGATCATGGACGCCCCCGACAAGATGATCAGCGTCCGGGATCTATTCGGCATCGATTCGGACATGGAATGTCCGGCGTTCAGCGAGGCCGACGAGCGGGTTCCCGATCTCGATCCGGCCTATGTGTTCGATCCCGACACCACGCTCGCGATCCTTGCCGGGTTCGCGCATAATCGGCGCGTGATGGTGCAGGGCTATCACGGCACCGGGAAGTCGACGCATATCGAGCAAGTCGCAGCTCGTCTCAACTGGCCGTGCATTCGAATCAATTTGGACGCTCACATCAGTCGCATCGACCTTGTTGGCCGGGATGCGATAGTGCTGCGCGACGGTCAGCAGGTGACGGAGTTCCGCGAGGGCTTGCTGCCATGGGCGCTTCAGACACCAACTGCGCTTGTGTTCGACGAATATGACGCCGGCCGCCCCGATGTGATGTTCGTCATCCAGCGGGTGCTGGAGACCGAGGGCAAGCTGACCCTGCTCGACCAGAACCGGGTGATTCGACCCAATCCCTATTTCCGCTTGTTCGCCACCGCCAACACGGTGGGCCTGGGCGATACCAGCGGGCTTTACCACGGTACACAGCAGATCAACCAGGGGCAGATGGACCGCTGGAACATCGTGGTTACGCTCAATTACCTGCCGGCGGCGACCGAGGCGCAGATCGTCCTCGCAAAATCGGGCGAATACGACAAACCCGCCGGCAAGAAGACCGTGGAGGACATGGTCCGCGTTGCGGATCTGACGCGCAAGGGGTTCATCAACGGCGACATCTCGACGGTGATGAGTCCGCGCACCGTCATCACATGGGCGCAGAACGCGCTGATCTTCGGGGACATCGGTTTCGCCTTCCGCCTGTCATTCCTAAACAAGTGCGACGAGGCAGAGCGCCCGCTGGTGGCGGAATATTACCAGCGCGTATTCGGCAAGGACTTGCCAGAGAGCGTGGTGGGCAAGGCTTGAATTAGCAATTAGGGCGGCCTGACTAAGGCTTGTCAAGCTGAGCGGCAGGTGATGATTGCAAGGGCCGATCGCCAGATAAAGCTATCACGCGGTTGACAAACCCGCCTAGCCTTCCCCGTCATTCACGGGCCGATGCGCGCGATAAGCACCGTGGCGCTGAGCAGCAAAACGATCCACAAAAGGCGATGGATGGTTCCACCGACGCGAGCGTCGGAATCTTAGAACATGGCCCAGGCGAGCAGCAGGTCGAAAATGGCGATCCAGAAAAGCCAATAGTCCTTCGGCCAGACATCCTCCCTACCAGCTTGGGCGCCAACGATTTTTCGATTCCCCTCATTGAACCGCGCCTCGGGGCGCGATCTGCTCTGGTAATGCTATGCTCGAAGCGACGTCCCCGGGGCTTGGCCGTCGCGGTGGATGGCAATGCCTATCTGCAGACTCTCGCTGATACGGTCGGCGCGGCCGGTGAAGAAATTCGCCACCTGCTCAGATGGCGCGAGTTCGTCCACCGTTTCGCGCCACAGTTGCAGCCAGTCGGAGAAATGCCCGCGACGCACCTCGGGCAGCGCCGCGTGCTTCAGCATCGGATTGCCGTGATATCGACCGGATTCGATCGCGATGGCCTCCCAGAACGATTTCATCCGACCAAGGTGCTTTGGCCAGTCGCTGACATGCGCATTGAATACAGGCCCTAGCGTCGGGTGCTCGCGCACTCGCTGGTAAAAGCGCTCGACCAGATCGGAGACCAGCGCCTCGTCAATCCCCGCGCGCTCGGCCGCTTCGCGTTTTTCCTGCCGCGCCTGAACCGCGAATTCCGTCATCGATTTCGATTCCAAAGAGGTATCTGATTTGCATTGATTAGAGGGTTGCGCGAATAAATGCAATATCTCATATACCTCTTTGAATGAGATTGACGCTCCACACTGACTACGGCCTGCGCGTGCTGATGTTCCTCGCCACAGCCGAAGAGCGCGCGACAATCGGCGCGATCGCCGATCATTACGCCATCTCGCGCAACCATTTGATGAAGGTGGTGCAGCGGCTCGTCCAGCTCGACCTGGTAGCGAGCGATCGCGGGCGCGGCGGTGGACTTAGGCTCGCGCGTCCAGCCGACAAGATCGTGCTCGGCACCGTGGTCCGAGCCCTCGAGGAAGTCGGCACCTTCGTCGAGTGCTTCGACTCGGCGACCAATCGGTGTCGCGTCACCCCCGCGTGCGGACTTCGATTCGCGCTGGGCGGCGCGGTGCAAGCATTCATGGCGCATCTCGATGGTTTCACGCTCGCCGATCTGGTCCCCGATCCGAGGGCGTTCGCCGCAGCGTTGGGGCTGCCGCTCGCCGAGCCGCCTTCCCTGGGCATTGCTTAGCCGGTAGAGGCGAGCGCGATGGCGCAAGAAACTCCCCTTGACCGGTTCAAAGCGGTGCTTGGCGGTACCGCGCGCGCGCTGTCGGAACAGCCTGAGGTCGAGCTCGCCTTCACCGCCGATGCACCGTCGCAGACGGGCAAGCACATCAAGGTACCCATGCCGGCTCGGCAATTGCCTGCCGAGCAGGTTGCCGAGGCGCGCGGCTTCGCCGATCAATTTGCGCTGCGGCTGCGACATCACGATGCCAGCGTTCACCAGCGGGGCGCCCCCACCGAGGCCGTCGCCCGTGCCGTTTACGATTCGGTCGAGAACGCGAGGGTCGAGGCGCTGGGTTCGCGCGGCTATGCGGGAATTGCAGACAATCTGGAGACGGCGCTGGCGATGCGGCTGCGTTCGGACCCGATCACCCGCGCGCGCAGTAAGGACGAGGTGCCGCTGTCGACCGCGCTGGGACTAATGGTGCGTGAGCGGCTCACCGGCCGCGCCCCGCCCACCGTCGCAGCGATGGGCGTGGCGCTGGTGCGCGAGTGGCTGGAAGACAAGGTCGGCGGCGATCTCGACGCGCTCGGGTTGGCGATCGACGATCAAGCCGCGTTCGCCGATCTTTCCAGGAAGCTGCTACGCGACCTTGAGCTAACCGAGGGCGAGATGCTGCCCGATGACGCCGATGAGGGCGGCAGCGACGACGAGCGCCAGGAGGAGCAGGAAGCAGAAGAGGGCAATGAAGGCGAGGAGCCGGGCCAGCAAGGCGAAGGCGAAGTCGAGGCGCGGGGCGAGCAGCAAGAGGACAACGAGTCAGAAGGCGAAGGCGAGCTCGATGAAAACAGCCAGGATGATGCCGAAGGCGAGCCGGGCGACGACGGCGACGAAGGCATGTTGCCAGTGCGCCCCAACCGCTCGTTCTCCGATCTCACACCCAGCTTCGATTACAAGGCATGGACGACCCAGTTCGACGAAGTGGTAAGCGCCACTGATTTATGCGACGCCGACGAGCTCGTCCGGCTGCGCTCCTATCTCGACCAGCAGTTGGTTCATTTACAATCGGCCGTGTCGAAGCTCGCCAACCGGCTGCAACGGCGGCTGATGGCGCAGCAGTTGCGATCATGGGATTTCGATCAGGAAGAAGGGCTGCTCGACGCGGCGCGACTGGCGCGCGTGGTGGTCAATCCGACGCATTCGCTGAGCTATAAGATCGAACGCGATACTGAGTTCCGCGACACCGTCGTGACGCTCCTCATCGACAATTCGGGTTCGATGCGGGGGCGGCCGATCTCGATCGCAGCGATCTCTGCCGACATCCTGGCGCGCACGCTCGAACGCTGCGGGGTGAAGACCGAGATCCTGGGCTTCACCACGCGCGCTTGGAAGGGCGGGCAGAGCCGCGAGACATGGCTTGCGGCCGGCCGACCGCCGCATCCGGGCCGGCTCAACGACATTCGCCACATCGTCTACAAGGAAGCCGACGCGCCGTGGCGCCGCGCGCGCACCAGCCTCGGGCTGATGATGCGCGAGGGTCTGCTTAAGGAGAATATCGACGGCGAGGCGCTGCTGTGGGCCCACAACCGCCTCATCGCGCGGTCGGAGGATCGCAAGATATTGATGGTCATTTCGGACGGCGCGCCGGTCGACGATTCGACGCTCAGCGTCAATTCGGGAAGCTATCTGGAGCGCCACCTGCGGCAAGTGATCGGCTGGATCGAGGGCCGCTCCCCGGTCGAGCTGATCGCGATCGGCATTGGCCATGACGTCACGCGCTATTACCAACGCGCGGTGACGATCATGGATGCCGAGCAGCTCGGCGGCACGATTATCGAACAGCTCGCTGCATTGTTCGATCGCGAGTGAGCCGATTGGGCGCGTCCGGCCCGACTTGTTCCGGGCTCTCGGCCCGGGTTCGGAGATTGGACGGCGAAATGGCGACGCGGTGGATGCAGACCGGGCATGACTGATAAACATATTGCCCCGCCCCAGGATGGCTTCCACGGCCCAATCAAACGGTCGGTTACCATTGCGGGACACGAAACCTCGATCAGCCTCGAACCTGCTTTCTGGCGCGCGCTCGAAGCCGCCGCGGCCGTCCGCAAGCTCCCGCTCAACGCGCTGATCGCCGAGATCGATGCACTGCGCATCCGCGCCAAAGCGCCGCCCAACCTTGCGTCGGCCCTGCGTAGCTGGCTTTTCTCGCTTAAAGATGCAAATCAGTCTCAATAGCGTTGACTTTGCGAACGACTCTCAATAGCGACCGTCTCGACCATCACAATCGAGGGGGACGCTCAACATGCCATCGCCTGCCGCCGCTCGTCCGCGCACGGTTGCAACGCCTGCCTTTCTCGCCCTGAGTTGCGTCGGCGCTTTCGTATCGGGGCCGGCTTTCGGCGAGACGCCGACGCCAGCGTCGAGCGATCCAGCAGCCAACGATACGAACCAAGTCCAAGCGCATGACGATATCCTCGTCACCGGCGATCGCGTTCGGCGGGGAGCCAAGGACGTCGCCACCCCGGTTAACACGCCGCGCTCGGTGGTCGTGGTACCCGATCGCATCATAAAGGAAACCGGCGCGACCACGCTCGCCGATGCGCTGCGCACCGTGCCCGGCATCACATTCGGCGCGGCAGAGGGCGGCAATCCGCTCGGCGACCGGCCGTTCATTCGCGGCTTCGACAGCCAGGGCTCGACCTATGTCGACGGCGTACGCGACACCGCCGCGCAAAGCCGGGAGGTGTTCGCGGTCGAATCGATCCAGGTCGTGCGCGGCTCCGATTCGACTCTGGGCGGCCGCGGCTCAGCGGGCGGCACGATCAATATCATCTCCAAGCTGCCCGAGGCGGCCGATTTCGGCAACGTCGACCTGTCGTTCGGCAATGCCGGTTACAAGCGTGGTACGTTCGATATCAATCACAAGCTCTCCGACACCATCGCCCTGCGTGTCGAGGGCATGGCGCACGACCAGGACGTCGCGGGTCGCGATGCGATCTGGCAGAAGCGTTGGGGCCTGGCGCCCTCGCTGACGATCGGACTCGGCACGCCGACGCGGCTGACGCTGGCCTATTACCATATGACCAGCCATGAGCTGCCGGACAGCGGCATTCCCTATCTCTATACGATCGGAAACGCGCCGGGCACCGGCAACATCCACACGCGGCCCGCGCTTGGCGACATCACCCTCGCCTCGGGGGCGACCGGACATGTCAGCCGCGACGTATTCTACGGTCTGATCGACCGCGACTTCCGCAACACCAACACCGACCAGGGCACGATCCGGCTGGAGCACGATTTCGGAAGCATCACGCTGCGCAATACCACCCGCTGGACGCACAATTACCAGGCCTACAGTTTCCTGTTGCCCGACGACAGCCAGGGCAACGTCTACGGAACCACCGCAACAAGTCCCGGCGATGCAGCAGGGTCGATCACCGGCGGCGGCTATGTCTGGCGCCGGTCGAACAATCGCTACGGCTATGACAACAGCATCGTCGACCAGACCGACTTGTTCGGCAAGGTGAACACCGGCGGGATCGAGCACAGTTTTGCGATCGGCACCGAGATTTCCTGGGAGCAGGCGCGGCGCGGCGCCTTCGTGATGGCCACCGGCTCAACAATCTCCCCGCGTTGCGACACCGCCACGATCGCTCGCTTTTACTGCACCAGCCTCTTCGATCCCAATCCGCACGATCACTGGGTCAACTACGCGAGCGACACCTCGACGACCCCGGCGCCGATCGTAAAAGGGGGCCCGGCGAGCGAAACACAGAACGACGCCCACACGCTGTCGGCCTATGGCTTCGATTCGATCAAGCTCTTGCCCCAGCTGATCCTCAACCTCGGCGCGCGCTATGATCATTTCGAAACGACGCAGATCCCGGCCGGTGCCGTCCAGACGCGGCTTAAGCGTACTGACGATCTGTTCAACTGGCAGGCCGGCCTGGTGTTCAAGCCTAGCCATGACCTCAGTCTCTATGCCTCCTATGCGACCTCCGCGACGCCGCCCAACAGCCTTTTGGGCGAGGGCCGCGAGGACAACGGCCTGACGCCAGGGCGGGGGCAGTCGGCGATCGATGTCGACGCTCTCAAGCCGCAGAAGACCAAGTCCTACGAGGCGGGCGCCAAGGCCAGCCTCCTCCACGATCACTTGTCGCTGGCGGCCGATGTCTTCCAGACCGAAACCGACAACGCTCGTGTCACCGATGCCGACAACAATGTCGCGTTCATTGGCAAGACGCGCGTGCGCGGCATCGAGCTGACCGCTAGCGGCGAAATCCTGCCCGGCTGGAGCGTCTTCGGCGGCTATACCTATCTTGATCCGATCATCACCGACGGCGGTTTCACAACCATAACGGCTCCCGCCGTGGTGGTGAGCGGCGTTACCGTGCAGCCCGCCCAGAGCGTATTGGTGCCCTCGGTCAACACCGGCAGGCAGGCACCCAACACCGTCCGCAACAGCTTCACTCTATGGACGACGCTGCAGACAACCAAGCGGCTGCAGATCGGCGGAGGCGCGGTTTACGCCAGCCGGCAATATGGCGGGTACGCAAATAATGTGAGTGCGGTGCAAAACGCAGCTGGCGATGTCACCATCGTGCCGGCAACCAAGACGCTGTTCCGGGAAATCCCGGGCTATTGGCGCTTCGACGCGCGCCTTGCCTATCAGCTGACCGATCACATCGCCCTCAGCGCCAATGCGCAAAACCTGACCGACAAGGTCTATTTCACCCAGGCCTATTCGTCGCATTATGCCTCGATCGCACCGGGACGGGCGGTGTTCGGCAGCGTGGAGGTGCGGTTTTGACCACCGCTGCCCGACCCCTCTTTGAAGATAGGGGTGCCGCGCAGAGCGCGATGGAGTGGTCCTCCCGGCGCTTGCCGACCGGGACAGTCCTTCGCCGTGATTTGCATGGCGCCCGTCATATTACGGGCGAGGACCCGTTCGCTCTTTCCGCCGACGAGATCGCCGCCCGTCTTTCCGGCCCTACCGAGGAGCGCGCCGTCTTCATCCGCGCCGCCGCCGAGGCCGGTCTCGCGGAGGCGCAGGCGGTGTATGGCCAGATATTGCTCGACGGCCACGGCGTCGAACGCAATCCAAAAGCCGCGCTCGGCTGGTTCACCCGGGCTGCTGCGCAGCATCATGTAATGGCGCTCAACATGGTCGGGCGCTGCTACGATCTCGGCTGGGGCACGCCGGTGAAGAAGGAGCGTGCCGCCCAATGCTTTCGTCTCGCCGCCGAACAGGGGCTCGACTGCGCGATGTACAATTATGCGACCTTGCTGGCGCTTGGCGATGGCGTAACTGAAGACAAGGCGGAGGCGCTCGCCTGGCTTGAAAGGGCGGCGGCGCTCGGCAACGCCAAGGCGGTCAACTTCATCGGCAGCTTTTACGAAGATGGCTGGGTAGTGAAGCGCGACATGGCCAGAGCCGCCCGTCTCTATGCCCGCGCCGCCCACGGCGGTGATTTTCGTGGCGCTTTCAATCACGCGCGCATGCTCGGGCGGCAGGGACGAATCGAGGAAGCGTTGAGGTGGCTTGCCCGGGCGGGCGACACGGCGACAACAGCGTTCGTGGACAAGGCCGCGGCGTGGCTCGATCGCTCCGGCGTGCCCGGCTTCGCCACGCGCGGTGTCGAGGCGCTGCGCGGGAAGGCGGCATCGTGCTAATCGCGATTCCCGACTTGCTCGCTGCGGAGGAGCTTGCACGGGTGCGCGCGATCGTCGAGGCCGGGGACTGGATCGACGGCAATGTCACTTCGGGGGTCCAATCGGCACTCGCCAAGCGCAACCGCCAACTCGCCGAAGGCTCGGAGGCAGCCCAGCGGGCCGGCGGCATCGTGCTCGATGCACTTGCCGCCGCGTCGCTGTTTGTCGCCGCCGCGCTGCCGCTCAAGGTATTTCCACCGCTATTCAACCGCTATGAGGAAGGCGAAACTTTCGGCGCGCACGTCGACAACGCCGTTCGCGTCCGCCGCGGCAGCGACTTTCGCCTCCGCAGTGACTTGTCAGCGACTTTGTTCCTCGAGGAACCGGAGAGCTATGACGGCGGCGAACTGGTCATCGAAGGCCAGTTCGGCGAGCAGCGCGTCAAGCTCCCCGCTGGCCACATGATCCTTTATCCTGCCTCCAGCGTCCACCGCGTCGAGCCCGTGACGCGCGGACGGCGAACCGCTGCCTTTTTCTGGATTCAATCGATGGTTCGCGACGATGGCGCGCGGCGCCTTCTGTTCGAACTGGATGAAGCCGTGCAGGGCGTTGCCGCCAGCAATGGCCAGGGCGATCCGTCGGTGATCCGTCTTACCGGCGTCTATCACAACCTTCTGCGCCGCTGGGCAGAATGCTGAAGGCTGCTTTATCCCGCAAACGCGGGATCTTCGGCCGCACAAAATTCCAGCGTCCGCCGGCATGACGAACAAGGGTTAAAATTGTCCAAGCTCCAACTTCGCCGTACCTGGTTCCAGCTCCACAAATGGATCGGCCTTGCGCTCGCGGCGCTGATCATCCCGCTGTCGTTGTCTGGAGCGCTGCTGGTCTGGGACCAGCCGCTCGATCGCCTCATCAACCCGGCGCGTTACGCGGTGAGCGGCGGCGACACCTTACCACCGCATGCCTATGTCGCCGCAGCGCAGCACGTGTTGGCCGCGGACGAGCACATCGCCAGCCTTGCCTATCCCGGCGGCCGAGGGCCGGTGATCGTCCAGGCAAGCATCGTTGGCACAAAACAGCGCGCCGGGCCGCCTGCGCGGCGGTCGGTGTGGCTCGACCCACCGACCGCGCGCGTCCTCGCCGTCGCCGACAGTCGCTCGGGCGTGCTGCGGGTGATCCACCGCCTTCACGGGAGCCTGATGGTTCCGGGCGTCGGCCGCACGCTCGTCGGCTGGATTGGCGTGGCGATGATGCTCTCGTGCCTAACGGGCCTGTGGCTGTGGTGGCCGATCGTCGGCAAATGGACACGCGGCCTGCGCTGGCGGCGCCACAGCAATTTGGACACCAATCTCCACCACTTGATGGGGTTCTGGATCGCGTTGCCGCTGTTCATCCTGTCGCTGACTGGCGCCTGGATCGCACTGCCCGCTCTATTCGCCGGACGTCACCAGGCCAGACCGCCCGCGCGCACCGGCGGTGAACCAATCGCCGCGCCGCGCACCTCGCCCGACACCGTGCTGGCTGAGGCGCGTGGAGCGGGAAAAGCTGCGACGATATTTTGGCCGAGCGTCGGCACGGACCCGATCTGGATGATAGTGGCTGGCAAGCGGACAGTGACACTTAGTGACCGCGACGGCACCATGCACGTCGCACCGACCCGGCCACATGGCGGTATCGGCATCACTGGCACGATGCGCCGGATTCACGACGGCGACGGCATGGGGCCGGCGTGGCAGGTACTCATCTTTGTCGCCGGCATCATGCCCGCCGCATTGGCGGTGACAGGCATTATCATGTGGTGGCGGGCCAGAAGCTGGCGAGCAGCGGCGCGGAAGCGTTGATCGGGCACGAGCGCCATGACGTGACGCTGAGCCCTGCCGCCGATTTTGTTGATTCGTTGACCAGCTCGCTGGGAAAGTGATCAAGCCGGGCGCCGACACGCCGCCAGCTTGCTTTCTGACGAGTTCGGCAATGTTGGACAGCAGGCGTACCAGCTTGATGACGAACTGCTCGATCGGGCCGCGGCCGGGTCGCAAGGAGTGCAAGACCCGAAGGCGCGCGTTTTCCGCCGCGGATAGTCTGGCGAGCGGCAGGAACGCTTATGATTGGCTAGCGCGCTGCGGCACGGGACCCGCCGCGCAAGAACCTCCTTCTCGCCTCGCACCGGTTTTCGCAGCAATGACCCGCACGAGGAATGCCCCCTACAAATATTGGAGAATTGCTGTCACAGTGCCGGCATGCCCAAGTTAGCGTTGTTTTGTCGTTTGCGATTGACCGATCACATTCCTGAAAGCGGCAACAACCGTGCGTCACGCTTCGCTCACGCCACTTCGCCCGGGCTGGGACGATGACAATCCCCCGCGTCCTGATCATCGCCGGTTCCGATTCGGGTGGCGGAGCCGGGATCCAAGCCGATATCAAAACGGTGACGATGCTCGGCGGCCATGCAATGACGGCAATCACCGCGGTCACCGCGCAAAACACGCTCGGTGTGCAACAGGTGATGCCGGTGCCGACCGAGATGGTGCTCGCGCAAATCGGCTCGGTGGTCGGCGACATCGGCGTGGACGCCGTCAAAATCGGCATGATCGGGTCCGCGGAGACGGCGAATGCAGTGGCGGATTACCTGTCTTCTCCGTCGTTTCCGCGAACGCGGGTCCTCCGCTTCCGACCGGAGTCGCATGAACAAGCGCCGGAGATCGGTGCAAGCTACGCTGGCGGCGGCGAAATGCCCATTATTTTCGATCCGGTGATGATCGCGACCTCGGGCTCCGCGCTCGCCGACCCGGCCACGATCGCGGCATTCGGCCGGCTGTTGGATGTCGCCACGGTGGTCACCCCCAATGTGCCGGAACTCGAAGCACTCGGCGGCATCGACGCGGTGCTGACGCACGACTGCTACCTCGTGCTGAAGGGCGGCCACGGCAGCGGACGGCGCGTGATCGACAGCTTGGTGTCGCCGAACGGCCAAATCCTGCGCAAGGTCGACGGTGAACGTATCGACACCAAGGATACCCATGGCACTGGCTGCACCTTCGCCAGCGCGCTCGCTGCCGGTCTGGCGCGAGAACAACCGATCGACGAAGCGTTCGTCGAAGCGGTCCGCTTTACCCGGATAGCCTTGATCAGTGCCCCCGGTTTCGGCGAAGGGCATGGACCAATCGGGCACGCGCTCGGCCATAACCCCTATGCTGAGTTGGAAAGCTGATGCCGACCCGCCGTCACGAAAAGCTTTATGCCACCCCGGTCGCCGGCGTCGATGAGGCCGGGCGCGGACCGCTGGCGGGTCCGGTGGTCGCCGCTGCGGTTGTTTTGCCCGAACGAGGCGTCCCCCGCGGCATCGACGATTCGAAGAAGCTAACAGCGGCCGAACGCCATCGGCTTCACGACCGGCTGCGGGCGTGCGCGATCGTCGGAGTCGGTGTCGTCGAATCGGAGGAGATCGACCGGCTCAACATTTACTGGGCGACGATGAAGGCGATGACGCTGGCAGTCGATTCGCTCGCGGCAGCGCTCGGCTGCGCGCCGGGACACGTGCTGGTTGACGGCAATCGGCTGCCGCGCTGGAGCTATACCGCGACCGCGATGATCGGCGGCGACGCCGAAGCTTTATGCATCGCGGCCGCCTCGATTATCGCCAAGCACACACGCGACGCGATCATGATCGCGCACGCCGAATCATACCCGCATTATGGCTGGCACACCAACAAGGGGTATTCGGCGCCCGAGCACTTACGCGCACTGCGCGAGCACGGCCCTTGCCCGCTTCACCGCCGGAGCTTCGCCCCGGTCGCGCAGGCCGAATTGCCGTTGGTTTGCGCCGATCCCAAATCTGTCCTCTCCCCTACCCCACTGTCGCTTCAGGACGGAAATTTGGGAAGCCCGACTGGAATGAGGGTCGATGCCGCGCCAATCCCGACGATGTGAGTCTTTTGAGTCACACCACCACCACTTGGGCCTGTGGATAACTTTTCGGCTCAACATCTGGCGAGGTCCAAAAATGTTCCGTTACCTTAACGAACCGGCAAGGATTTGCGTTAACTAAACTTTGCTTGACCCGAGCGCGCCGCTCCGCAGGATCGCGCGTCCAACGCGAAGGGGGACATAAATGGCGGTACTCGAAAAGGTTAAGACGGCGCGCGCCACCGAGGCGTCAACGCTGCCCCTCGACCGCATCCTGCGCGGCGACTGCATCGCCGAAATGAAGAGGCTGCCGGCCAAGTCGGTCGACATGATCTTCGCCGATCCGCCCTATAATCTGCAGCTGGCCGGCGAACTGTTCCGGCCGGACGGCAGCCATGTCGACGCGGTCGACGATGCGTGGGACAAGTTCGACACTTTCGCCCAGTACGACGCCTTTACCCGCGCCTGGCTTGCGGAGGCGCACCGCATCTTGAAAGATGATGGCACGATCTGGGTGATCGGCAGCTACCACAACATCTTCCGCGTGGGCACCGCAGTGCAGGATCTCGGCTACTGGATCTTGAACGACATCGTGTGGCGCAAGGCCAATCCGATGCCCAATTTCCGCGGCACCCGCTTTACCAACGCGCATGAGACGCTGATTTGGGCGTCGAAAAGCGAGAAGGCGAGATACACTTTCAACTATCGTTCGATGAAGACGCTCAACGACGAGCTGCAGATGCGCAGCGACTGGGAATTCCCGATCTGCGGCGGACAGGAGCGGCTCAAGAAGAACGGCGTCAAAGTCCATCCGACGCAAAAACCCGAGGCGCTGATCTACCGCATCCTGCTCGCCTGCACTCGCCCGGGCGACGTGGTGCTCGATCCTTTCTTCGGTACCGGCACCACCGGCGCGGTGGCGAAAAGGCTTGGCCGCCGCTGGATCGGGATCGAGCGTGAAAGTGATTATATTTCGGCCGCCGAGGAACGCATCGCCGCCGCGCTTCCGCTCGACGAGTCAGCGCTGTCGACGATGCAAAGTCCGAGACAGACACCCAAGGTGGCGTTCGGCGTACTGGTCGAAAACGCCTATCTCGAACCGGGCGCTGTGCTGACGGACGCCAGGCGCCGCTTCCAGGCAGTGGTCCGCGCCGACGGCAGCCTGGCAAGCCCATGCGGCAAGACCGGCTCGATCCACAAGCTCGGCGCGTTGCTGCAGGAGGCGCCGGCGTGTAACGGCTGGACCTTCTGGCATTACGACGCCGACGACGGCCTAAAGCCAATCGATGCGTTGCGGCAGACCTATCTGCTGGCGACGCAGCCATAACCAGATATACGACCGCCCCGGCAAAGACCGGCGTCTGGTATTGGCTCGGTTGCTGCTGGACCCCGCTTTTGGCGGGGTTGGAGACTTGAAGGATGACCCTCCACCTCCGCCCGATCCAGTTCGTCGACACCCCGGTTGGCCGCGATGGCGAGGTGGCGCGGTTGGCGGGCGGAATGCTGTGGTTCGCCGCTTATGAAGTAATCGAGGACGGCACTCGTCGCACCGTGGCGATCACCGAGTTCGAGCGGCAGCTTGGCGGCAACGAGCGAGCGCACCGGCTCGACGCCGCGATCACAGCGCCGCGTACGCCGCTCCAGATCGGCGATCGGACCTTGCGCTTCGACCAGCCGCTGGTCGCCGGCATTCTCAACGTTACTCCAGACAGTTTCTCGGAAGGTAGCGGGCGCGAAGACAATCCGGCTGCCGCCGCCGCGGCCGGCTTCGACATGCTCGCCGCCGGCGCCGCGCTGATCGACGTAGGAGGCGAATCGACGCGCCCCGGCGCTCCGCTTGTCTGGGAAGGCGACGAGGCGAGGCGAGTCGTGCCGGTGATCGAGCGCCTCGCCGCCAGCGGCGTCGCGGTCTCGGTCGACAGCCGCAAGGCCGCGGTGATGGAGGCCGCGCTCGCCGCCGGCGCGCATCTCGTCAACGACGTTTCGGCGCTGATGTGGGATGATCGCTCGGCCGAGGTCATCGCCCGCGTCGGCTGCCCGGTGATCCTGATGCACTCGCCCGATCCCAAAAAAGGCCCGCATGGCGGCAGCGGCTACGGCAATGTGCTGATCGAGGTGTTCGACTGGCTCGATGCGCGCATCGCCGATGCGGTGACAGCAGGGATCGACCGCAGCCGAATCATGGTGGATCCAGGTATCGGCTTTGGCAAGTCGCTCGCGGACAACCTGGCGCTCATCAACGGGCTGGCGATATTTCACGGCCTTGGCTGCCCGATTATGCTCGGCGCCAGCCGCAAGCGAATGATCGGCGCGCTTTCCAACGAGGCGCCGGTCGGCGAACGGCTCGGCGGTTCGATCGCACTGGCGCTGAAGGGTGCGTCACTGGGCGCGCAACTGATCCGCGTCCACGACGTCGCGGAAACCATGCAGGCCCTGCGCGTGTGGCGCGGACTGCAGGACCAGGCACTGGTCGGGCGTTGACCTCCGTCACCCGCCGTGAAATCGCCGCGCTGGGCGCGATCCTGATTGCCGCCGGCGCGATCCGGATCGTTACTGCCGGTTATTCCTTGTGGTTCGACGAGCTGGCGTCACTGGTCTTCGCGCACCAGCCGATTGGGCGGCTGTGGAGCGGGTGGATGATCCGCGAAAGCAATCCGCCGCTCTATTACAGCCTGCTTCGCGTCTGGATCGGCGCGTTCGGCGAGAGTGACCGGGTCGTTCGCCTGCTTTCGATCCTGATCGGGCTCGGTGGCATCGTCGCCGGCTGGGCCCTGGCACGGCGGCTGGGCGGCGCGACTGCCGGACTGATCGCAGCGGCGCTGCTTTCCTTTTCGGCATCGCATGTTGCCTTTTCGCAGGAGGCGCGCAGCTACGTGCTCGCGCACGGCGCGACCCTCGTCGCGCTGCTCGGCACGGCGGATATCCTCGATCACCGCCGACGCGGGCTCTTGGTCTATGCCGTGGCAACGCTGGTCGCTTTGTACAGCCACACGACAATGATTGTCTTTGCATTGCTCACGGCCGTCACGGTGGCCGTGCTGCTGCGGCAATTCCCTCGTGCTTTCGCCGAGTGGCTTGCGACCAATGTGGTGATCGCGATTGGCTGGGCATGGTGGGCGTCGATCAGCCTGTCGCAAATGGTCGCGCCGCACACCAATTTCGACTGGATCAAGCAGCCATCGATCCGGGACGCGGTGGACCAGACCGCCATCGCCTATCTGCCGACATTCCTGGCGGAGATTTGGCCGGCGGGTGCCGTGCTGTTGACGGGATTGGCGATGGTAGTCGCGTTCGTTGTCCGACGCGACCGGCGGCCGATCGTTGTCCTGTTGGCCGTGCTCGTCTTCGTTGGGCCGATGACATTGTTTGCGCTAAGCCAAATCAAGCCGATCTTCCTCTATCGGACGATCTATTGGGCAAACGGCCCGGTGACCGTGCTGGTTGCGCTGTTCGTTGCAGGCCTCGCGCCATCGCCGGCCCGAAGACGTATACTCATCGCCTTGCTGGCGACGGAGGCGCTTTTTATGGCCGCTTGGCTTGCGTTTTGGCAGCTCGAGGAATGGCCGTCGGCACTCGATGCGATCGCATCGGTCGATCCCCATGCCGTCGTCCTGGTAGAAGGCGACGCCATGGCGCTGGCGGCTGCGCACTATCGCCCGGCTGCATCCAATCTTCGCATCGTCGAGCTGCGCCCGCGGTCCGCACAATTCGATAGTTGGGCACAAGGTTTGTACCACGGTACGCATGTGGATGCTGCCGGGGCCGCCGCACTGCTGAAGGCCCGCGGCCGCGTGTTTAGCCTAACCCGCCACGGCCATGATCCATCCTGGGCACTACGCGCCGTTGGGTTAGACCAGCCATGGACGATCGCGTCTCACGGCCGGAAGCCTCTCGTTTGGGTCTGGCGGGCCCGCTCTTAAGCGGCGCTTTCGATACCGAGCTCGCCGAGCTTGCGGTAAAGCGTGGAACGACCGATCCCGAGCCGTCGCGCCACTTCGGTCATCCGGCCACGGTAGTGCCCGATTGCGAGCCGAATGACGTCGGCCTCGATTTGCTCGAGCGCGCGCAAATTACCGTCCGGCTGGAACAAGGTGACGCCGCTGCCGACCAGCATCCGCGCGCCGTCATCACGATCCCCCCGTTTTCCGTCGAGCGCGGCTATCTGCGGAAAATCGTCGCGGGTCAGCGCCGCGGCGTCGCAGAGCACGGCGGCGCGAAAGAGTGCGTTCTGGAGCTGGCGAACGTTGCCGGGCCAATCGTAATTGACGAGCAGCTGCAGCGCATCGTCGGTGATACCAATCGGCCTCAACCCCGGTTGGCGAGCTATCCTTGCGAGCAGATGACGGGCGAGCGCGGGGATGTCGCCGGTTCGCTCGCGCAACGGTGGAATGGTCACCTGGACGACGTTGAGCCGGTAATAGAGGTCTTCTCGGAATCGCCCGGCCTCAACCTCCTCGATCAGCGTCTTGTTGGTGGCGGCGATAATGCGGACATCGACTTCGCGGGCGTGGCGCGCGCCGAGTGCGTGAACTTCGCCCGACTGCAGCACGCGCAACAGCTTGACCTGCGCCTCGAGCGGCATTTCGCCGATCTCGTCGAGGAAGATGGTCCCACCGTCGGCCTCCTGGAAGCGGCCGATCTTGCGCTCGAACGCGCCGGTAAAGGCGCCTTTCTCGTGCCCAAATAGCTCCGATTCGATCAGGTTGGTCGGGATCGCGCCGCAATTGACCGCGACCATCGCCTTCTTGGCGCGGGGGGAGGCGGCGTGGATGGCATCGGCAACGACTTCCTTGCCAACGCCGCTCTCGCCCTCGATCAGCACTGGCACACGCGCCCGTGCCGCCTTTGCGGCGATTGCAAGCGCCGCGCGGAACATCGGCTCTGAGCCGACGATTTCGTCGAAGCCCAGGGTTGCCGGGATTTTTTCCGTCAGCGGCCTGAGCTCGCCCGCCGCCTTTCCGCCCACTGCCGCCTCCAGTGCGGCAAGCAGCCGCTCGGGTGCCAGAGGCTTTACGAGGAAATCCGTGGCCCCGGCGCGCATCGCCTGGACCGCCTGCGCAACGGAGCCGTTCGCGGTAAGCATCAACACGGGAAGCGCGGGGCGGCGCGCGCGCAACTCCGCGATCAGCCCGGCGGCGTCAGCATCGGGCGTCCAGTGGTCGAGCACGATCGCGTCGAGCTGCATTCCGTCCTGCGTGCCAAGCATCGCGATGGCCATCTCTCCATCGCTGGCAAACACCGATCGCCATCCGCCGCGCGCCGCGAGCGCGGAGACCAGCCGGCGCTGCGCCGGCTCATCGTCGATCAGCATCAACAGGCGCTGGCCGTTGCGCGTCATCAAAACACCCCTCATTCGTCCCGGTTTGAGACGTTGACCATAAGCGCCATCGGTAAAGGCAGGCTTAAGCCCCCGATAGGCGACGGGGCTTGAGCCCGTTGGCGGCGCTGGCTAAGCTTCGCGGGGCAAGGATAGAGGGGAGCACTGGTGTCATGGCGGAAAGCAGCGACATGAAGGCGCACGAGGCGACCTATCGCAGCATCCTCTCGCTACTGCGGTGGGGCGCAGCGGCCTGCTTCATCATCGCCTTCATCGTCATTCTGCTGATCCACTGAGCGGCGCCAGCGGGTGAAGATCGCCGTCCTTAAGGAAACCGCCGCGGCCGAAAAGCGAGTCGCCGCGACGCCCGAAACCGTGAAGAAATTCGTTGCACTCGGCGCGACCGTGGCGGTCGAGAGCGGCGCCGGGGCGCCCTCATCGATCGTCGACGCCGATTACGAGGCAGCCGGCGCCACCCTTGCTGATCGTGCTGGCACGACTGCTGGTGCCGATATCGTTCTCGCGGTGCAGGGGCCGGAGCCGGCAGAGCTTGCCGGGGCGACGCCGGGCGCCTGGCTTGTCGCGATTCTCAATCCGTTCGGCGAGCGTAAGCGCGTCGATGCTTATGCCGCCGCGGGAATCGAGGCGCTGGCGATGGAATTCATGCCGCGTATCACCCGCGCCCAGTCGATGGACGTGCTGTCGTCGCAATCGAACCTTGCCGGCTATAAGGCGGTCCTCGACGCGGCCGCTGAGTACGGGCGTGCCTTTCCGATGATGATGACCGCCGCCGGCACGGTCTCGGCAGCGCGAGTCTTTGTAATGGGTGTCGGCGTCGCTGGCCTACAAGCGATCGCGACGGCGCGGCGGCTTGGCGCCCAGGTCTCCGCAACGGACGTGCGATCGGCGACGAAAGAACAGATTCAGAGCCTCGGCGCCAAGCCGGTGTTCGTCGAGAATGTGGAGGGGATCGAAGGCGAGGGCTCAGGCGGCTACGCAACCGAGATGAGCGAAGAGTATCAAAAGGCGCAAGCCGAGTTGGTCTCGTCGCATATCGCCAGGCAGGATGTGGTCATCACCACCGCGCTAATTCCTGGCAGGCCGGCGCCGCGGCTGATCTCGGATGCTCAAGTCGCGACGATGCGCCCTGGCAGCGTAATCGTCGACCTCGCCGTCGAGCAGGGCGGCAATGTCGAGGGTGCTATCGCCGGCGAGGTGGTCGAGCGACACGGCGTTAAGATTGTCGGCCATCGCAACGTACCGAGCCGGTTGGCCGCTGACGCGTCCGCCCTCTACGCGCGCAACCTCTACAACTTCCTTTCCGCCTTCTGGGACAAGGAAGCCGGAAAGCCAGTGCTCGACGAAGAGATCGGCGATGCGGTGCGACTGACGCAGGTCGGCAAGGTCGTCAACGCGAGGCTGCTCCAATGAGTTCATGCCCTGTGAATGCGAGGCGAGCGGTGCCCGCAAGCCGCCGTAGGGGTCCCGCTTTCGTCAGGTCGGCATCCCTCGGCCACACTGACTGGCTCGACGGGATCACCGGTTCGCGCCGCGTGATCTTGAAGTGGTTGGCATGACTGGCAGCGCAGGAGTAGTTCGATGACATTCATCTCGATCCTGTCGATTTTCGTTCTGGCCGTATTCGTCGGCTATTACGTCGTTTGGTCAGTAACGCCCGCCCTGCATACGCCGCTGATGGCCGTCACCAATGCGATTTCCTCGGTCATCATCGTCGGAGCACTTATTGCCAGTGCGGCGGCGGGCAGCGCCACGTCGAAATGGCTTGGATTGGGCGCGGTGGCGCTTGCCAGCGTCAACATCTTCGGCGGTTTCGCGGTCACGCAGCGGATGCTGGCGATGTACAAGAAGAAGGAACGGCCGGCGCCCGGCCAGCAGTGAAACGTCATCCCAGCGCAAGCTGGGGCCTCGTGCGGCTGCGGGTCGCCCGAGCAACAGGGAGATGCCAGCCTCGCTGGCATGACGGGGTAGGAAAAAATGGAACACGCAGCACCGGTCAATCCCTGGGTGGCGCTGGCCTACCTGATCGCCGGCGTATGCTTCATCCTCGCGCTGCGTGGTCTATCAAGCCCCGAAAGCAGCCGGCGCGGCAATCGCTTCGGCATGATCGGTATGGGCGTCGCCATTCTGACGACGCTTTTGACTCATTCTCTTGGCCTCAACCTGACGGCTGGAGCAAACGCCTTCTCTGCGGGGCTGAGCCTCGACCTCACGTCACTGGTTCAAATCCTTGTTGCCATCGCCATCGGTGCGACGATCGGGCTGATCATCGCGCGGCGGATCGCGATGACCGCAATGCCGCAGCTAGTCGCCGCCTTTCATTCGCTGATCGGTCTTGCCGCCGTGCTGGTCGGCTGCGCCGCCTGGCTCAATCCTGCCGCGTTCAATATCGCCGATGTAGCGGGCCATGTCCTTACCATCAGCCGAATCGAGATGGGGCTCGGCGTCGCAATCGGCGCGATCACCTTTTCCGGTTCCGTGATCGCCTTTGCCAAGCTCAACGGCAACATGTCGGGCAAGCCGATTCTGCTGCCGGCGCGGCACGCGATTAACTTGGCCGTTCTCGTCGCGATCATAGCGCTGATAGCCTACTTTACCGCCGCGACAGACGCCGCCGCGATCTTCGTGCCGATCGTTGTGCTGTCATTCGCGATCGGGTTCCTGCTCATCATTCCGATCGGCGGGGCCGACATGCCGGTCGTTATTTCGATGCTGAACAGCTATTCGGGCTGGGCGGCGGCAGCGATGGGATTCACGCTGCACAATACGGCAATGATAATAACCGGGGCACTGGTGGGCAGCTCGGGTGCGATCCTCAGCTACATCATGTGCCGGGCGATGAACCGCAGCTTTGTAAGCGTGATCGCCGGCGGGTTCGGTGCTGTTGCCGATGCTGGCGGCGCAGCGGCAATCGACCGGCCGTGGAAGCGTGGATCGGCCGAGGATGCCGCCTTTTTAATGAGCCAAGCCGAGCAGGTCATTATCGTCCCCGGCTACGGTATGGCGGTCGCACAGGCGCAGCACGCGCTTCGCGAGATGGCGGACAAGCTCAAAGAAAAGGGAGTTCGCATCAAATACGCGATCCATCCCGTTGCCGGGCGAATGCCAGGACACATGAACGTCCTGCTCGCCGAAGCCAATGTGCCGTATGACGAGGTGTTCGAGCTGGAGGACATCAACTCCGAGTTCTCGCAGACTGACGTTGCTTTCGTGATCGGCGCCAACGACGTCACAAATCCGGCAGCGAAGACGGACAAGTCATCGCCGATCTATGGGATGCCGGTGCTCGATGTTGAAAAGGCCAAGACGGTGCTGTTCGTCAAGCGCTCGATGGGCGGCGTCGGCTATGCCGGGGTCGACAACGAGCTATTCTACCGCGACAATACCATGATGCTGCTCTCCGACGCCAAAAAGATGTGCGAGGAAATCGTGAAGGCTTTGGATTGATTTAGGAATTGCCGATTCCGCGCATCGCGGAAAAGGCTCGACCGGTCGCGGCGGATTAATCCACATAGCGCATCATTCTTGACCTATATTGTTGCGCGTCCTCAACCATCGGCTATGATCGCCAGCCGACAGGGGAACGGGGAACGTGCCGACCGAAAGTCTCTGGATGGCGCCGGCGGGCGCCCTGTTGCTCGGTTATCTGCTGGGCTCGATTCCATTCGGGCTGATCCTCACGCGAGCCTTCGGGGCCGGCGACCTGAGGCAAGTCGGCTCGGGCAATATCGGCGCGACGAACGTGCTGCGTACCGGTCGCAAGGGGCTAGCTGCCGCGACATTGCTGCTCGATTTGCTCAAGGGCTATGGCGCCGTAATTATGGCGCATAAGCTGTTCCCGGGCAACGAGGAGATCGCCGCGGCGGGTGCCTTCCTCGGGCATTGCTACCCGGTGTGGCTCCGTTTTCGCGGCGGCAAGGGCGTTGCGACAATGATGGGTGTCACGCTCGCGCTATATTGGCCGTGCGGCCTCGTGTTCGCGATCGTCTGGCTCGGCCTGCTGGCGGGTCTGCGCATTTCCTCGGTTGCCGGCATGACAGCGGCGTTGTCCGCGCCGCTCAGCGCGGCTTGCTTCCAGATGTTCAATATCGTGCCCGTTTTGCTCGCCCTCGGCCTGATCGTGCTTTGGAAGCATCGCGGAAATATTGAGCGATTGCTCGACGGCACCGAACCGCGTGTCGGCGGCGGAGCACGTGGGTGAAACCGACGCGACCCCCGCATCCCTCCGGTTGATACGCACGCCAAGCCGGCAGCTACGACAGGTTGGACTTTCCTGGATGCCGCTATGATCGACGCCGATATCGCCCGGCACGGTTGAGGGCGATCGAGATGAGCGGATTTCCCACAGCGAGCGCGACAAGCGACAAAATGGGCTCTATCATCCCCGCAATGAAGGCGATGATGCCCATTGCTATCGGCACGATGCTACCACGAACGCGCTCGCGGCATTGTTCGCTGGAAACATCATCGCGAATGAGATGGCGCCGACGCACGGCGGATCTTGTCAACAGATAGCTGATCACCCCGGCCAGCGTGAACCAGCAAGTGTAAAAACCCACTCCGACGCGAACCCAGACATATTCGCTAAGCACAGCCGTCGGAAACGGCATGAAGGCGATCGCCATCAGCAGGAACATATTGGTCCAAATCAATCCTCCGTCGGCCGCCTTCAGCATCCCGAACAGCTGATGGTGGCTCATCCAAAACCGGCCGATCACGAAGAAGCTCGACAGGAAGCCAATATATTTCGGCATCAGATCGAGCAGCGCCTGTCCCAGCATCGCGTCGTCGGGATGAGATAGATCGGGCACACGCACTTCGATCACTAGCAAGGTGATCGCGATCGCGAACACCGCGTCTGAAAAGAAGATCAGCCGCTCAAGCTGCTGCGGCGCCTCACGCACGCTTGCCCGGCTTGACGGCATCGGATCAAGACCCCCATTTTCGCGCGCACACGTAAGGAACCTTATCTAACCCATGCAGCTTGTCATCGTCGAATCGCCCGCCAAGGCGAAAACCATCGAGAAATATCTCGGCTCCGATTATCGCGTGCTCGCTTCCTACGGCCATGTCCGCGACCTACCGGCAAAGGATGGCTCGGTTGATCCCGATGCCGGTTTCGCGATGGACTGGGAGAATTACGCCGACAAGGCCAAGCAACTGAAGGCGATCGCAGACGCCGCGAAGGGTGCCGAGCGACTGATTCTCGCCACTGACCCTGATCGCGAGGGCGAAGCGATTTCTTGGCACGTACAGGAGGTGCTCGCCAAGCGACGCGCGCTGCCGAAGCAGGTCGAGCGCGTCACCTTCAATGCGATCACCAAGGCGACCGTCACCGAGGCGATGAAGCACCCGCGCGAGCTCGATACCGACCTGATCGATGCCTATCGCGCCCGCCGCGCGCTCGACTATTTGGTCGGCTTCACCTTGTCGCCGGTGCTGTGGCGCAAGCTGCCGGGCGCGAAGTCGGCGGGGCGAGTGCAATCGGTGGCGCTCAGGCTGATCGTCGAACGCGAACGCGAGATTGAAGCCTTCGTCCCGCAGGAATATTGGTCGGTAACGGCG
>Ga0164242_10001277_pt1 | contig 29815 bp, 34 predicted proteins | sample OricomgcompostMG_FD_108783 | JGI IMG/M metagenome (GOLD analysis project Ga0164242, IMG submission 108783) | Miracle-Growth compost microbial communities from Emeryville, California, USA - Original compost - Miracle growth compost (MG) ...
ACATAACACGGCCCTGGAACGGTCAGCTTTGCGGTAGGCAACAGGGCCCTGGAGAGACAAGGTTCGCCATACCCTCTCATTGCCGGTCCACAGGAGCTCCTGGGTCGTGTCGAAAGCGAGAGTTGACACGGGCCGGGGGAATTCGTTCACGCCGGGCGGTGGGAAGGCGACGCGTGCAACCTGGCAGGTAGGAAAAGAAGGTCAGCAGGAGAATTGTCGAGGTATAGAGCAGGGCGACGACGGGGTAGCGCAATGCGATTCACCCGCTGACGAGAGTCTGGTCTTGGGCAGACGTTGAAAGATTTGCGCGCTATTACTTGCCTCGTCCCAATCAGCGTCCATGGCGTCTTAGCCCTCTGTTACATCTTCTCCCCAGCGAGGTATCCCATTGAACTGTAGGATTGCGAGAGGAAAATAAAAAGCGACGCGCTTATTCCGCAGTGAAGAGCAAGTTGCAGCCCCTCCAAGCAAGGATTGAAACTCCCGTGTCGGGGTTGAGTAGTCTGATCTCTGATTGGCTACTAATCTCTAGGAATGGTGTAGGTACCTAGGTACCTCGACACCAGTGGGAAACCTCCAACCTCAAAACCGCGTGATAAGATATAGTACTTCGCACTCCTCTAGTAACAAGACGGATCCCTTGTTCAGTCTCGAACTGACCTCTTAGAGTAGCCCTCTCCAACATCTCCTTCGGGATGTCCTCTTGCTCGAAACGTAGAAACGCCCATGGAGCTCCAAGTCCCTTGTTTGCCTTGTCTGACGAGCTGGCCACGACATGTCTCGTAAAGTGTACAGTGAAGTCACCGTCTTGATTTGAGCTTGATCCTACCGAAGTAGGCATTGCCGAACCTGACTGAGTCGACGAAGGCATCATCAGGATCGACCGTCGGGGTGCTGCGATTGCTTCCCGCGAGTTAACTCCAGGGTAACTTGCCCGGGGAGGTAACCTACCCGCGAGCAAACTCCAGGGGACCGTCGATTGTGATCGTGTCGAGTTGAGGCGAGGGATCAAGAACTCGAGACTGGAGCAGAGCTGGGGATGGCCTTAATGCCCATTGCAACGCAGGTAGAGCTTCAAACCTTCTTCATAGCCAAAGTTTGGACTGAGGGCTCGACACAAGAGGGATTGGTCTCGCAGAGGCCCTTCTCTCATCTTCACCAACGCGTGTGTCGACGAGAGCTGCCCGTCGGCGGGATGTGAGACCTCGGTGAATGATGAGTCGTGAAGCTGGGACAGCTTGATGGTGGGGTGTGGGGTGGTGTGGGTGGGTGTACCTTACCTTGCTTACCTAAAATACCCCGAGACTCTGCCGAAGTTTTGCCGTCGCTGATCTGGCAGCGTGCCTCCACAATGCATCAACGGATTGGCCAATTCGTTTTCAAGAAAAATATCGGGGAACTGTTTTGTTCGTGCGCCAATGCCAAAATTTGTTCGACTGAAATCTGTCTATCAAGACCACACCATCCCCCGTACTGCCGGCCGACCGAGATTCTAGAAATCTAGAGAACACATTGGTTCGACGATGACGACAACGACGACTGCTCATGCCGCCAGCTAGGCTGCGCTGAGGCCTTGGAATATAATATGTGTCGAACTCATAAATGCCACCGAAGCAAAAGGATGATTCCATCCAGAATGCCGCAAAACTCCCACGAGGCACGAGGCCTTTCTTATGCTTCGCAGAACAACCTTGAAGAAAAGAAAGGCGAAAATACAAAACAACCCTCGACAGCTGTCTAACGGACGGTGCTTATAGGGTGAGCCATCCAAGATAATCGAGTACGATAAGCGTTATCATGCTATACAGCCAAGTCAGTTCTCGGCCAAGTGGTTGCAAGACGAGCGGGCATTTTGGAAAAGTTGAGACGGGGGTGGTGGAGGGGAGGGAAACTTACGCATGAGGCGCGATGCGCACGTAGTAGGTTCCAAATCCGCGGTAAAACCTCCCCAAGCCTTCCTGCTTCGCTACCTTGGAGAAGCAGTCCAGCATGCCTCGGTAAGGCAGCTTTCCGTCCGGGCCCTTTTGCTGCTTCTGCAGCCGTGTCTTGACGAAGTCGAACGGCAGGGAGAAGAAGCTCGCGAAGAAGCCGGCGACGGCGCTGGCGGTCAGGGTCTGGGTCTTGATGGACCACTCGGTGTGCTTTTTGAGCTGGGCCTTGGTCTCGCTGAAGAAGGCCAGCTGGCCAAAGTTGAGGGCCATGGCCCGGACGACCGTGGGGGCGGCACCGGCCCACAGGGCTCCGATGCCCTCGGTCTTGGCGATGGCGCTCAGCGCATCGATGACAGACTTGTAGTTCTTGCGCTCGGCCACGGGCTTGAGCCCGTCGCTCTGCATGCGGATCAGGGCCAGATCGGCCGGGTTGCCGATCATGGCTGCCAGACCGCCGGCGCTGAGGCCGGCGGTTGCCCGCTCTGCGAACCCTACGCTCTTGTTCTTCTCCTTGGCGCGAGTCGCCAGCTGGCCCATGAAGGTGTCGAAGAAGCCGAGGCGGGCCGTGGTGTAGACTGCTTGCCGCAGGAGGCCAGCCGAGAGGCCGGTGTACAGGTCGAGTGCCTTGCCCGAGGCGATGATCTGGCGCGTCACGGAGAGGGGCGTAGGCTTAGGGCCGCCGGCTGTACCTTCGCCGGCCAGCTGAATGCGCACCTTGACCATGTCGACGGGCTGGATCACGCTCGTGGCTACCATGCCGCTGATGCCGCCATTGATGAAGGGCAGCGCAGCTCTCATGTATGGGGTGTGCAAAAAGTCACTCGCCACTGCGGCGGTATCGCCCTTGACTTCCTTGGCGCCCATGGCTTCGGATGTTCTAGCTTGAGCTGGTGTCAGCGATTTGCTTGAATGCGTAGGAGCATTGCGCTCCTAGAGGTTGGGGGTGAAGAGAAGATTTGCCCTGCTGGGGAGAGCGGCGAGAGAAAAAGAGGGCGACTAACCAGCTACTAGAGGCTCACAGCCTTAAGGGTTACAAGGTAAGCTCGCCGATTCCGGATCGAGCTTGAGCTCGGCAACCTATCTTGAGCGAGCAGAGTATCCGGTTAGCTTTGAAGTTCGAGACTGGGTATGCGGATGAGGCAGAAGTCCAGCTTGTTCTTTCTTATCGCCATGGTGAACCATGCCGTCATCCCCCGACCGCGCTGGCCCAACCCCTGGGGGGAGGGGGGGCCCCCAATTCTTTTTTTTTTTTTGCCTCGACCAGTAACCGAGTGGATACCCGTGCTCCGGCACTGCGACGGCACTGGTCGGGAAAGAGAGGAAGAAGTCGGGCCACGATGAGGCACTTGGTCGCAACAAACGGGTCCCGCTCGGTAATTCCCAGCGGAAGTGGGCCGCGTGGAGCTCGGGTGGGGGGTGGGATATTTTGGTGGGAGACAGATGCGAAGGCGCACACTTACCAACAAGAAACTGGCCGCGGGACAAAAGGACCAATAGCTCTATGCGGGATTTGCAAGTGCAAAGAAGCTCAGGTACGCAGCGCTGAGCAGTTCCGAACTCTTCTTTCCTCGGTTGAAGTTCTGGTGGTGTCGCTGGAGGCTAATTGGTGTCGTGTGACAGAAGCGGGGCTTCGTTTGCGAGGTCGCAACAACCTGGCTGTGACAGCGGAGGTGCACGGAGCTGGAGCTGGGAGGACGGCGGACCAAACCGGATCCCCGCCAAATTTACCGGACAAGCGAAAGAGTGTTGAGGACGACAGTGGGTCTTCTTATCGGCCGGTCGAGCTAGGGCAATCGCGATTGCAGCAAGAGAGGAGCAGCTTGGCTTATCACCACCTCGAGATTTGGGATAGGAGGGAGAGGAAGGGGACGGAGGGAGGGAGAAAATGAGAGAGTTGCGAATAGTTTTGGGGAACAAAGGGTCCTGGAAAGCTATCCGGCGGGGAGGGGACCAGGCCAGACTAATAAAGGACGACACCACCACCTCGACAAATAAGCTCTGCCGATGGGATTATGCTGGTGGGAAGAGGATCGAGGCAAGGCCTTGTCACTGCCTACTTAAGGTTTCCTATGCGTCGCTCTACATCATCAGGTACCTCTGCATCAGATGTGACCTCCCCATCAATTCATCTTGGCCGCGTTCCACCCGACCGACCAACCCGGCAGCACCTCCAGACGCAAGAGCACAGGGCCTATTACAGGACCTATTACCTACCTACCCGCCCCAGCCAACGGCGGCAGCCCGAGGCGATTTCGTCGCAACCGATTTGGGGGGAGGAGGGGGGGGGGGTGGGAGACTTGATTCGAGCCATTCGCTAGACGAACCTGGGCAGGAACCTGGGGAAATGATGCCACACCAAACAAACACCAACGGGGGAAGTGCGGGGTTGATGTTTCGGTAGGTACGGATTGATTTTCGTCTCTATTAATAAAGTACCATTTGGTATTGGCGAAGTAGCAGCTGTTATGCCCCTCGCCCCCCAATGATGGGCCCAGTTCACCAAAGTTTCTGAACTTTCCGAGCTCTAAAAGCAGTTCGCCCCTTCGAAAGTCGCGCCTTCAAAATCGCACATGACGTCGGCTGTCTAGCGGGCAACCAGGGCGGGTACACACAATTCCACTAATAGACGCAATGGGATTAGCTGAGGTTGTTCCCGCTTTGCCCCTCACTGATCGAGGTGCACGGGTCACCTCGTCTCGCCGCGCGTTGACCAAGGTGAGGGGGGTTAGCTTGATTAACCTGTGAGATACCCGGAGGGTGCGAGCAGGAACTCGGAGGAGGCAAAACGGCTTGTTGTCGTGTGGCATTGCTGTGCTTGCGAAGTACCCCCTCCGCATCACCTCCGCACCAAACACTATTGGGTTTGTTGCACAAAGCCAGGCAGAGACGTTCCACCAGCACAGCTATTATAAGAAGCAGGCAAGCAGGCGAGCAGTTGTGTTGAGGGGGACCTCCTCCATCATCTCTTCACCTATCTCGGAGGGCTAAGCTTGAGACGCCTCGGCGATGGCCTTCCTCCCTACACATACTCGACTGCAACCTTGCTACAAATAACCGGTGCAGTTCCTCCCATTCGCATCGTACTGCATTAAAGACCCAGAATACACCTGCCGCTTGACGCGGCAACGCTCATGCCTACTTACATAGCAACTACATGCACCGGCATCATCTCTCCCGTCCTCCCCTCTTCCATCCCCCCTCACGTGCGCACGAACTAGCATGTCAATCCGTCACCAGTGCCTCAAACGCTCTCCTCTTCGCCTGTCCGACCCCGCCCGAACACCGAGCTATCAACACCGAACTATCCCCTTATTTAACGGACACTCTCTTCTAGCTTGCTTCCTCCAGGTTACTTATGCAACGACCTCCTCTTCGTGCCACGCGCTACATACCAATCGATCTCTTGGCTAAGGAGGGACATCCTTGACTGATCGACAGCTCGAGCGGTGCCGGTTTGTCGGGGCAGTGGGTCCCCTCCGACCGGGAGCAGTTCGACCACCGCGCCTCGTCCTGTGAGGCCCGCCTCGGGCGCGACAGCTAAACCCGTACTACGGCGCGACTGCGTCATTGTCGTGCTGGACGACAGTGTATCCCACCGGCCGTGGCTGGAATAATTGACTTGGGCAAGATTCACTTAGGTGGCCTTCTTACGCGCTCTACAAACGTGCTAACACCTCGCCTTACGAGGACTCGACGCACGACCGAGCTCCTGGGAGGTAGGGGCATGGTACTGCTCGAACTGTGCCTCGGCTCGAGCCATATTCCGCACCATGGAAGGCGCTGCCGCCAAAGTTGGCCTCAGTGCTACCATGGTCCTCGGCGAGACGGGGGAATAGGATAGCCTGCGTCAGTGCTTCGGCCCAAAGGGAGAAGAGCATTGACGTTCGATGAACCAAAACACCGCGCCTCTGCCATTTGCAAGTGCAAACCAGAATGGTTTCCTGACACGAGGACATCAGCGTTTGCTGTCCTGCAAGTGCGAGGCAACTCGCCCACGGCACATATCGTCGCCGATAGCATGTTAACCACTTCCCACACTGTGACCTATCCATAGAGCCGGGGTACTTGGGAGTAGCTACGCACAGCGATATGCAGCGAATGTTTTTTGGGTTTGCAGATACAGTTTTGTCAAAACTAGGTTACGTATTTGTTCCTCATGTTAAACCTTCCTCTCTTGACCTCGACCCAACATCTCGGTCCCACCATTTTCTCGCCCGACTAAGCGCAAGCTGCTCTTACACAGATATTTCTATTTTCGTCCTTGGCCACCAATCGCCCCCCGTGGCTAGGTATCTTTAGATGGGCTCGCTTCCTACCCTTGGAATTCAGGATCAAACCATGGTATACCGCAAGAAGAGTTCGGCTTGGTTCGGCTGGCCTTGACATATCATCACCATCGGTTAAGCGGAGGCTGTATATCCATGTTCGCGGGGCCCGGCGCCGGCGATGAGCCGGTGCTCCGCTCGTGCGTGAGGCGTTAGGCCCCCTGCCGAGCTCTTAGCCGTGTAGTGGCCGGTTTAAGCATCGTTTGTGCGGCTCAATAATGTCCAGTGGGTCGCGGTGTTGAAGTGTGGAGCGACCAAGCATCTAGACTCGGCTCGCACTTCATAGCTAGGTAATGCTAGGGCTCAAAAATATCCAGGTCTATTCCCCTGTAAAAAAAAAAAGACTCCGAGACGAAGCGTGCCAACAAAACATGTGCTATATAGAAGTAGAATATATATGTGTAAAATATCTCGAGGCAACCAAGATGCAAGAACAGAAGGCTTGAAATGCCCTACGACGCCGAACGCCTAATACATGCCAGAAACAGATTCTTGAATAGATCCTCTTCGCAATTAAGTGCTCTTCTCCCTTCCGAAGGCTATGCGCACGGGGTGCGCCTCGGTGTTGTACACAAACTTGTTAGTATGATCTGCTTTGACCTGCCAGTCCGATTCCTATAAACAAATCCCCCCGACGGTTAGCCTTGCACCACTTGCAGGGAGCGATATCCCGCCAAGCATTTGGAAGGGAGAAGATGTTTTGCAGGGGGGTCTGCTTACCTCGGCATGGATGAGATAACTATACTTGAGCACCTCGGCAAACCAGAAGCTCTCTTGGAAGTCGGTGAAGCCGCCGCCGCCTGGGGTGTTGACGTCTGAGATGCTGCTATACCCGCTCCCGACGCGGCACGTAGCATTGATGTGCTCGAATGCCTCCCAAGCCCACTCCTGGTACTTGACGTCTCCGGTGGCGCGGTAGGCGTAGTAGAAGCTCTCGATGACCTCGGGCCGGAGCACGTAGGCGCCGCTGTTGATCCAGAAGCCCGCGCGTTCGTAGAAGTCGGCCTGGTCGTCGGGCGGGCCGGGGTTATTGGTCGCGTTGGAGGGCAGCGCATCGTCCTGCCAGCTGAAGATCTCGGGGCCGATGCCCGTCGCGGTCTGCGTGTAGGTGTCGTGGCACGCGGCAACGAGCTTGAGGCCGAAATCGACGTAGCGAGGCTCGTCGAGGGTCAGGCCGCCGAGGATGAAGTTGCCACCGTCGAAGCAGGCCACTACCGCGAGATATAGGCGTGAGTAAGTGCTTATAAAGTAAGGCAAGGGGAAAGGATAGAGGAAGAAGGGGGAAAGGATACTCACAATGTTGCGAAACGAAAGCCAAGGTCGTATTGCTGTACATGGCGAGGAACGTGAGGTCGGGTCGCGTGGTCGGGTGCGACGCCAGGTTGTCGATGGATGATTTCACGGCGGTAACCCACCGGTCCCTGTACTCCCCAAAGCGCTCCGGGTCGTACAGGTACATCTTAATCAGGTACTCGTAGAAGCTGTCGTCGCCGCCGACCCAGCCGCCAACGCTGTCGACGAAGAGACCATTCGTTATGTTCACACGTGTTCCAAGGAGGCCTGGGAACGGCTCTCCAAACTCCGGCTTCGGGTGCAGTAGGTAGTCCTCGCCCTTCTGGGCCAGTTTTCCGTACTCCTCATTGTCGGTCAGGTCGGCTAGGCGCGTCCATTCTAACACCAAGGTTCCGATAGTCGCAACACCGTTGATGCTAGAGTTTCCCCTGCGTGGCGGACCAAAGAACACTGAGTTGTCCGGCACCCCACTTGGGGTGTTGAAGGCAACTTTGAGATTGTCGGCTAGGCGCACAGCTTGCTTGAGGACGTCTTCCACCGAAGTATCGTTCCCCACCTTATCCTTGAGTGGGCCAGTCAAGAGATCGTAGGCTTGAAGGGGGGCATTAGCACGCATGAAGAAAACCATGGCTTTGGCGACTTTTACTCACCGGACAGCAACCCGCCGAGGTAGCGAATGGTGGTTTCGAAGAGAGAAATCTCGGTGGAAGTGTTGCTGAAGTTGATAGTGGGCACGAAGTCCAAAATCTGCTTCACGACGTCCCAATCTTCCATAACCAGAGCGGTGCTGAAGGCATCGACGGCGCTCGCACCCCATGCGTTCCTACATGATGTGTCAGCTACCTGTGATAGAAGAGGGGCCGTAGCTAGTCTCTGTAGGGCTCACCTATCATCGGTGTACTGGTTCGAAACAGGGTTTAGTGAGTCGTGAGGAAAGGCATATTGGTAATATCCATCCCAAGCGGTTTGGAAAGCCTCCTTGACAGCATTGGCTCTCGTCTCGTTCGCGACATAGCTGGGGGCGCCACGAGGTACTGCCTTGCGCGGCTGGGGGCTTGCTCCAGCCAAGGTAGCAACGCCACCCAGAACCGCTACGGTGGTCCCAAGGAAATGCATGATGATGGATGACCACGCCTCTAAGCCTAACTACTAGGTCTTGAAAGGGAGACACAGCATGGAAGCATGGGATAGCAGGGGGAGAGAAGGGAAAGGACTGAAGTCGAGGAGGGAGCGGGAGGAACGGAAATAGATATACTACCTGGCCCTCCCCGGGGAGTAGAGACAAAATCCTGGGACGGAGATATTAAACGCGGCCGGCAATGGAATTCGTGCAAAGAATGGCGTCCCCAATGGCGTTTCCGCAGTGGGCGTACCTGCATGTTGTTACATGTGTAGGTACGCATGTAGACCACATTAAAATCGAGGGAGCACTAGACCTGGTCCAGTGCCGATCCCTCGAGACCCCCAGTTCGAGACTTCCAAAGCCCATGACGGCCTCTCGTGCGAGGCTCACTTGCAGCCGCATGTAGCTGTGATTGGGCGCTTCCTCCGAGACCTGCCTAAAAGGGGGTGTACATATGGTATAACGGTACTCTCAGCGGAACATCCAACCGAACCCGGACGACACCCGATCTAAATACGGGGAAAGCGGCCTGAGTCAGAGGAGTGATACAAGTAGGCGAGTTAATTGAATTGGGATGCTTTAGAGCCAATGTACGGTTTAAACCTCGCGTAGAGTCTTTTTCCTGTTGAAGCGGCTGACCACGTCGTGAAGATCTGCAGCATGCTTCTGTCGTGGACCACGGGTTGTCACAAGCGCAGCAGGGACAGGAACAAGCTTGAATCTGAGATGCAGACCGACGCTCCAGGCCCACACCGCGTGCTCATGCGACATTAGAGGCGTTCAAAGTCCCGCGCATGCCTGCTATTCGGCCGCCCTTTGAAATGGCCCGCACCAGCCAGCCACGGAAGGGGGTAAAAGGCCCGAAGGTGGTAATTGTGATGTGCCCCTCCAGCATATTTGGTTGATGGTCGATGTGGGGATCGGCCCCTAACACAATTGGAACTCCGAGAAACAGAGAGGTGGTTTGCCAGCAACGCACACGGAGTTTAGTGTAATTAGTTGCTCGCTTTTGCTGCCGTTGGGTTCGTCGTATGGCAGACACGCTGTCCGTTCCGGGCAATGTTCATGCGGCGCTCTCGGCGCTGAGAGATTATAGACAGATGCATGAGGAACACTAAATGGATAAAATCGGGCTTCTCATCCAGATTATCATTAGAGGGTTGAGGTAAAAAAAAAGGACAGCGGAGATGACCCCTCATTCTGGGCAAAAATTGGGGTCACTCCGTGACACACAACTCGCATACGAAGGGCCAGCAGTCTGGACCCCCGCGTGATTGGCCCCCAACGTCAAGGATGAGGTTGAAGACGGGAGGTCAGCGAGCTCAAGGGCCCTCCCGCCCGCGTGTTAGCTGCCGAACTACACTACTCTAGACGCGGAAGGTTGCAGACGAACTGACTCAAGTCTCGCTCTCCCCGCAATATCACACGTATCATCGACACAACTCTAGGTCCCGCAAGCATTATCCTTGTGACGTCCGTTAGAGAACGGAGTGGACATCGAGTCCAGGATCATACGAGGTGAAGCCATCGACTGCTGGTGATCAGATGCCAAAGCTTATGTCGAACGTGCCGCAAACCAGAAGGCCACGGCCTGCTCCGGTGCGTGCCGACCTACACGACGACGCTGCACTCCATGGTGATGCGTAGACTGGGCCGAATATCCGGGTAGGCGGACAAACGATCGGCGCGTGTGGGAGCCATAGTCAATCGGCAGAAGCCGATATCGCGCGTACTGTTGTCGCCAATCTCGACATGACAGCACTAAGAAATGCAAGGCTCATGTCGCATGGTGAACCCGAGACGCGCCTTTGGCTACAGCGGCGGGCTCATCCGCCTTCTCGGAGGCGAGCCAAGGCTGCTGCCACCCCCTCACTGACTGGTTCGTCGTTGCCGGTACTCTTAGGAACCGACGTCGCGGCTATCCCTCGCGACGTTGCTTTGCCAATGGGCACTGCTTGGTCCAATTCAGTAGCCCGCGACCATGTCGACGAGCCCGGGGCCGCGGCCCCACCACGGGTCTTCCCACCCCCCCTTCGCCCCCCCTTCTTGATCCGGAAAGGCTCCCCGCCCACCTTGCACCACCCCTCGACTTTCTTCTCCCCCCAGCCACTGATGACGGACACCTGCTCCGGGTCTGCGTTGATGGCGGTCTTCAGGCTGCCGAAAGTGCTGACCAAGGCGACTGCATCCGCCTTGTTGACGCTGCGGGGCACCGTCACGAATTCAACTAGCTTCTCGGCGTAGCTGTTCGCCTGCTGGCCTTTGATCGCGGCAAAGTTGGCGTGCTCGTAGGACTTGTATAACTCCAGATACCGGGCGGCCTCGGCGGCCGACCAGCATAGGATGGCGGTCACGTTGTTCACGAGGGACATTTTGGCCAGCTCGCGGCATGAGTCTTCGTGGTTCGGTATGTCCACCATTGTGAGTAGGATGCGTAAGTTAAATTTGCCTTGCAGGTTTCGTATTCGAGTGTAGATGTATTCGGGGTGGAGCCGGTGATACTTTAAACTGCAGCAAAACCATTAGCTTAGCAGGCATCCTTTTGTCAATGAGAGTTGCACGGTGACTCTTTCTACCTTAAAAATAGCGCACAAGTGGTTATCCCTAGGCCATAGTCGGCCGGTATATCGCTATATTCCCAGGGGATTGACCGTAGGCTTGCAAGAACGGGATTGCCCTTCTGCCGAGGGGAGACGAGAATCGACGAACCCGACGAGCGCCCTGGCAACGCCTGTGGGGTGGGCTGCACAACCGTCGTCGAGCCAGAGCTATTCGGCGGCAGAGCCCTATCAAGTCTTTGGGGTTTAGGTTGTTGAATTGCCTGTGGAGTGGGTTGGCTAGGTCGGCTTGACGGTGTTGGGCGGGAGGGACCGGCTTCCGAGGCGGCAAGCGCGGCGAGAAAGTCGTCATCTGCGCCGAAGTCCTCATCCATCTTAGGTGGCTCAAGGTGGTGGTCGGCCGTGGTGGGAATGGGGCATATAGCTTCTAGCGGTGGCTTAGGGAGCTATCGAGGAATTAACCATACGATCCAGAGTGTTACCCTTAGAGCCAGTTGCAACGGGAGCCTTAATGAGCTGTTTCCCGTTCGCTGTATCCCTCACGGCTCGTTTTATCGCCTACGTCCCTAGAGCCGTTGAATGGCATAAGTGGGCGACTATAGGAAGAAACAGAAGTAATGTAGTTGGAAAGAGGTTGGAAAGCTAAGGTGCCTTAGGTTTGTCTAGGTGGCGGCACTTCTTGAAGTTGATTACGAAAGTGACACGCAGTCACGTGCTCACATTTGCCCTGCCATCTTCGGATGCTGACTTCGGTTTCCGCGCCGGCCTCTTGATGTCTCCTGACTGGATAGCACTTTAAACACGGGCGTACGGTGGAAGGGGCTCGAGATTCGCACGGAAGCACGTCGGACGGACCTCTTCCTACATTAAAAAAAGAGAGTTTGGTCAAATAGACAGCCCCCAGATTAGTGAAGTAGCCGGCCCCCTTCTCGATATCCGCCCGACATGGCGCGATGCTGTGACCAAGGACCAACCCTAGGCCCTTCCGAGGAGCGATGCGTTAAACCAAGTCCATTTACTACGGAGAGGTTGGCGACAACCGGGCTACTACGGCGCACTCTGACTTCATGTGTTGTCTCAGGTAGAACGGAGCCGTGAGATCACGCTGGACCGTCCCTACCTGCTGAAGGTGGACTCAGACGCATGGTTTCAAAAATCAGCTTTGAGCTACCTAAGTAGGTAGTAAAGTAGGTACAAGAACATTTTGGTGTTTCTCTCTGAATGAAGCGTAAAACAACTCGTCCAAAATATCGACAACGGGGAATTGAAGGGTGTAATGCCAATGTAACCACAGCCCAACTTCAACATACAAGCCATAAACCCAATGCAACCAACGCCGCCAGTAGTAAGAGGTATTTCCATCCAAGGCCGGACCCGGCCAATGCCCAGAAGCCGTTTGCCCTAAGTGGTAAAAATGAGAAGAAGGTATCAATCATCATCCCCCTTGGTATCAAAATAAAACAAAAACGAATTGTCTAATCCACTCCTTCAGCGGTGAGCTCGAGTTCCTCATAGTCGCCGTCGCTCGTCCTCCCGTCTCCCGTCAGGGAATCGTGAATAGCGTAAAGGGATCGCAGCCACATATCGAACATCAGCTCTAGGCTGCGGATCTCGTCGTAACGTAACCGCAAGTCAAGCACCTGGTCCCGTAGTCTCTCGTAGGCCTCGATCATAACCCACACCTGCAACGCCGACGAGTCCGGTCCGTGCCTCCGCGGCTTATCGGTGATTGCCGAGGTGAGGTCGCGTGTGAGCAGGTCGACGCAGATCTGGAGGCTGAGACTCTCTGGTGCTAGCGGGGGGCTGAAGAAGGGTTGCTCAAAGTTGTTGATGGGCGAAAGTGGTTCCGGCGAGAACGACACCGGTTTGAAGTACACGGTCTCCTCCTCGAACGCGACTAGGGTCTCATCATCCGATGTTGGAGACCCGGTAGGGACTCCGGCGGCCGGCTGGGGAGCCGAGGATGCCGCTTCCTGGAGGTCGCCGGAGCTGTGCTGCCTCTTGATCCCGAGTGGACTCTCGACCTCTTGGCGCGAGGGAGGCGGTTCGGAATGGGAGTCCGTATACATGGAGTCGCGAGATTCCAGCAGCGCCCTGTATTGCTCCGCGATAAGCTCGACGCTTGAGGCCTTGCCCGGTGCAGACGCGGCACGCGAGGTTGACGCGGCTTCGAGCTGCGCGGTAGTGAGTGCCGGCGTCTTGGCGCGATACCCTATTGGCGACGGTGGCGAAGATGATGGAGAGACAGAATAAATCTTGTCGATTCGTGCTCGTTCTGTCTCATACTTGGTGTCGGAGTGGTAGAGGTCTGGGATGGTGCTGATAGGAGAGGCGAGAGTCTCGCGGGATTCGACTGTGGAGTCAAGGGCGCAAAGATATCCCCTGCCTCGGAGATATTCGGGCCACCTCGAATCACTCAGGTCAGGAGGTAGTAGCGGCGGGGACGACTTGTTGGCATTCTGGGCCTTATCGTCCGCCGAAGCGTCATTGGACGCGCCTGATCCGGGCCGTTTGGTCAGGTAGTTGCGCTGTTTCCCACCGCCCTTTTGGAGCTTCCTCCTCAGCCTGGGTGACTCGGGCTTGGCCGCGACGGGTGATGAGGCCAATGGGGACGCCTTGGAGCGATCCATTTGTTTATTCAGGAACGGCCGTAATTTAGGCGGAGGACGTCGTGGCGAGGGGCGGGACCACTATAACACGGAGAGTGAGGGTGGGGGAGGGGAGATAGGAGCAAGGCGGTCGGGTGAAAAGAGCACCTCATATACGGCTTATAGCCAGATAATCTAGGAGACGAGATATTTTATTAGGGAGGGAGGGTTTATAAACATGACGTCGGGAACGAGCCCAGACAAGATCATCGTAGTTACGACCAAGATCTTTGCGGGGAAAAGGGACCAACCAGCAAATACGATCTCTTGGGACTGGTTGGTGGCTTTCTGCACGTCGTTGCCGTGCAGAGCCTCTCTGGCCCGTTGGAGAGGTGTATCTGCGCAGCTAACTTTGGTTGCGGAGCGACGAATCCCCAGCCTCAAGGACACGGGAGAGAGCGACAACCCCACCGTAGGCTCCGGCCCGCGCTGGGCCTCGTTGCCAGGCGGTGATGGGGGGGGGAGGACCCTTTCCAGCCATCTCCGCTGAAAGCAACAGCGGGGTAGGCGAAGGATCCGCGATGGCTAGCGAGAAGGCTTCGAAGCCAGCCCACATTGCGTCCTGCCCGCTCGGGCCCTAAGCTCGATTCGTACAGGTGCCTTGCTGCTCGCGAACCATCCAGGGCGGCCCAGAATGCTCCCTCGGAAGCTGGCTGTCGTGAGTTGAGGGTTTTCCGGCAGGGGCGGGCAACTAGTCGACTGCACGCCGCTGATAAATCTTAACCGAATTTCCTATCTTGGCATTAAGCAGGAAATCGAAACGCTGGAACCAGACTTTCTCGAAGCTTGGGTGTGGGGGAAACGGCAACTTTGGCGAGCCATCAAAGAAGGGAGGGCGAAAGCCGTGCTTCATTGGTAGATGCCCTTTTGCCAGTTTATCCGGCCACGAGGCAGATGGCCTCTTCGTAGCTGTTGTCGACGGTAGACTCCGGCATTGGTGAGAGAAGGGTCCGTTCGCACCAAGATGCATATGCATGTTGATTTTTTTTCGACACGGGATTGTGGTTGCGCTGCACCTGGTTCGATGGTTGGCAATGCTGTCTCTTGGGAGAGCTGTCATGTGTGAGGGCAGAAATCGAGCGACCTCGGTCGGTGTTCGTCGTCGCGGTGCTTCCGAATCATCGCCCAACAGATATATGTGACTAGTGTCTCTGTCGTTGCCCAGGGAAGAACCCACCAAACCCGTTCCTATTCTGCCTGCAGCTGGTGGGTTACATGAATGAAAGCAGCACATCCATGGAGACGGAGTTCGTACAGTATGCTCTCTCGTAATCGCTACTATGTCGTTGCCTTCGGAGGTGCAAGTTCTCCGCCCCCTCCCTCGATGCTATACCTGAATCGTCAATGTCTTGGTTATGATGAGTACCGTCCTTGGCACTGCAGGGGAGACAACTTGGGCAGCGGCGGAGGACCGAGCTTCGGCTCGGGAGGTGCTACTCTTCTCAGCTGCTTCCGTATTCTCGACCCGGCAGAGAAGGCGTCCGTGCTCGTGCCGGTTATTTACACGCTGCCGCCGACGGCTTCGGTAGCTCCGTTCCTGGGGCCCGGCCCGTATTTGCTTCCGGAGGTCCAAGTGTGGCCGTCGAGGTACGGGAGCCGCCTGATTAGACATGCGTCCAGCAACCAGCCGAGAGGGCATGATAGCCCCTGTGGTAGCGAGACATTTTCACTGTCTCCGCCCTGCTTAACTAAAATACCGCGCAGTACGGAAGTTCCATCGCTAGGTCGGGCGTCCATTCGCCATTGGATCGGTTACTTGAACCGGTCGTCAGAGACCTCGTTACCGGCATTGAGAGATGGTTGCTGGCGCGCTAAAAAGACAATCATGGTGGATAAGTCTGAGGTTCAATGCACCCACCAGCTGGTTACTGGAGGTGATCGACTCTCCGGCCCTGGGTATTGCGTCTTGGGAATTGGGGAAAGGAGACATTAGATGAAACGCGTTGCTTCGCGGATTCTCGCCAACTTCCTGCTGATCGGTCGTCTAACCTCACCCATCCTTCCACGGCACAAGTCGCATGGAACACCGGGGGAGAGCATTTCTGGATGCTGATCGATCCTGCTCATTTGCCCTGTTCCAAGCTTTGGGCTTGGGGCTGGCAGAAAAGCTTGGTAACGGGGGCTGCTATTATGCCAGCACACTCGTCGCATTCTTACCCCCTTTTCCCAACATGGCCATGTCGCACCTTGGCGAGTTGGCCCGGGGTGAGCAGCCTAGAGAATGCTTGAAATGCTTATTTCAAGTTTAGACAGGCCCCGTGGTAATGGTTGAGGGGCCCGGGTGGAGAGCCATGGCCGCAACTATGTTGACCCAGAGACGAGTCAGGGGAAGAAAGGTAGACTCTCGCAACGCGGGCTGGGAAAGATCCGTTTGGTCTGACAACCGTTCTGGTTGAGGTAATTATAGACTTGTTTCAAAGAAGTGTACCCCGCTGTCTTGTTAGATGGGGTGACCTTGGCAGAGTTTGCTCATCTTCACTCGAAGAGACGATGAAGTGTGCGAGTTCCCCCGGAGGAGCTGGATCACTCCACGTTTTGGGAGGCCTACTCTCGGTCCATCGCCCTTCTGGCCTTGCCAACCTTCCAGTCTTTCGAGCATTGACCGCTTCGGCGCGAATCTGCAACAGTCAACGGTAACGGGATTGCCCAGATTAGGAAGGATTGCCGCGCGGATCTCGATCGGCGCTTTTCCCGCCTCACGACGGGTTCCAGGCCGTACCTTGTAAACGCTCCGCTCGTCTGCAGCGTAGCGACTCTCGGAGGGGCAAAGGGAGGAGAAGACAGACTCACGCGTTTCTTCAAGGCCACATACTACAGTAGCGCAGAAACACTCTCTAATCTTTCTACCCTGAGCAAGGGGGCCGTTGTGCACAAGAAAGCAGCAAAGTGATGGAAGCTTTGGCTCGGCGTATTTATTGACGTCAGAGGTCTAGACCCCCAAGACCATGACAACAGCATTCTCGAACCATCACAAATGGATAGGCTAGTGTAGCATGTCGGATTGGGTCGGTGTTCAATACTCAGCGATGGAACATCTGTTGTTAGAAACGGGTGTGGGGGTTGGCGCCCAGCGGCTCGGGGGTGATTTCTCTGGGCTCGCCAAATCTTTCCACCTTGAAGGAGGCTCAAAGGGCTGACCGAGCCGTGCGGGAGAGAATTCTTCTCGATCGCCATGGGCTGGGCCAGACAGGCATTGGCGCCCGACAGGGACGTGCAAAATCTTGAGACGGCAAATGCAACAAGCTAGGAGAGTTACCAGGGTTTGCCAGGGAGAAGACCTTGCAATTGACGTTGCTGAGCAAGTTGACTTTAGGTTGTAAATCTCCATCTCGCCTGGTGTTTGACCCACTGTTCCTGGACCCCCACCCCCCCTTGCAACCCCCTGTCGAGCCCTGTCTCTTCGAGGTCAGTCCAGGCCTTCGCCGTGGTACAGAGTTGACAACAGCACATCCCTAAATATAGGTGCAACCAAGCGAACCTCAAGCGTCAACTGTGTGATCCGCTCCGGGGAGAGAAGAGCTTCCCCCTATGCTTTGTTTCTAGACCGTCTCCTAGTTCAGCCAAGGCCGTGTCCATTGCTACCGCAAACGCTCTTGCCCAGACCTGCCCTAGTCGTATCTGCCGGGTCTTGATCGCTGCTGCTCTATGATCACTGATCTGCACCACCGCCTCGCTGCAAACCAGGCAATCTGCTGATCTCCTCGAGTATTCTAGCCCTCTGCGGATCTGCGAACCGCTGTCGTGTGTGTACTGCACGATAGCTAGTGCTCATACCCACGACTAGCACGTCATCATGTTTGACAACCTTCAGAGTGACGGACCGGTTCTGCTCTCGGATGAAAGTTGTCGCCCATGCACTTCCCCTGAGCAGGCATTGCTCCCGTCAAGAGGGGAGGGGGGAGGGATGTCCTTACCATACCCTAAGGCTCCCGATATAAAGTGAAGTCCTCGCCGTCCTCTCATTCCTCCTTTTTCTTGTCTCGGCAGCCGTCTATCTTCTCATTATTATTTTCTTCTTCTTGGGCGCCTTGTATCCCTTTCATTCTTCGATACAATCTGTCTTTTTGGACTTGGCGAGGTATGTCCCATGTTGAATACCTAACTACCTATCTAGATGCCGAGACCTAACTTACACGGCTCTGTAGCTGTGCTCCTTGGATTCTGTTATTTAACTTCATTTCGCTTCTTTTGCACGAGTGTACCAACCCGACCTCTACAATGAAGAACCTCGGAGCCATTGTTGTTCTGCTGGCAGCCTCGGCCACCCATGTTCTCTCCCTCCCTCAGCCAGTAGCCGACCTGGCTAATGTGCAGCCTCGGGCCGGCTTTACACTTGTTCTTGGAAACAAGAACAAGAACGGAGGTGGCGGAGGCGGCAACAACGGCAACAATAACGGCAACAACGGTAACAACAATGGTGGCAACAACGCCGCAGCTGGTGACGCTGCCGCAGTTGCAGCAGCTGCCGACAACTCCACAGCAGTCGCCGCCGGAACAGCAGCAAATGTAACCGCAGTTGTGAACGGCACTGCCACCGCGGCAAACGGAACTGCAGCTGCAGACGCCGCCGCCACATCAGCTGCGACTGGAGGCAAGGGCAAGGGCAGAGGCAAGGGCAAGGGCAAGAAAGCCAAGGCAGCAGCTGCTGCTGCCGCCGCCGATGCCGCCGCCGCCGCAGCCTCTGATGCTGCCGCCGCAACTGCCGTCGCTGGAGGTGCCAACGCCGCAGACGCAGCCGCTGCCGGGAATGCTGCAGCTGCAACTGTCGCAGCCGATGCTGCCACTGCTGCCGCTGCTGCCGGGAATGGTAACGGCAAGGGTAACGGCAGGGGCAAGGGCAAGAACAATAACAACAACAACAACAACAACGCCGCCGCCGCCGCTGCCGCCGATGCTGCCGCTGCCGCTGCTGCCAACGGAGCCGCTGCCAACGCTGGTAACGCCGCCGCTGGTAACGCCGCCGCTGGAGCTGCTAACGCCGCGGGTGCCAACAATGGAAACGGAAACGGCAAAGGCAAGAATAACAACAACAACGCCGCCAATGCTGCGAACAACGCTGCTGCCAACGCCGGGAATGCCGCTGCCGGAGCTGCAGCTGGGAACGCCAACGCTGGAAACGGCAACGGAAACGGAAAGGGCAAGAACAACAATAACAACAACAACAATGCTGCTGCCGCCGCTGCCAACAACGCCGCTGCTAACGGCGCTGCTGCTAACGCTGGAAACGCTGCTGCTGGTGGAGCTGCTAACGCTGCAACTGGCAATGCTGGAAACGGCAAGGGCAAGAACAACAACGGCAACAACAACGGCAACGCTGCTGCCGGAAACGCCGCTGCCGGGGCTGCCAACGCTAACGGCCAGAACAACCAGAACGGAAACAACAACAACAACAACAACAACGGGAATGCCAATGCTGCGGGGGCTGCTACGAACCGGGCCGCGGCCGACCAGGCTGGGGCTGCCGACGCACAGGCTGCTGGTGCCGGAGGGGGCCTCGATGCCATTATCGCTCAAATCCAGAGCGCTCTTGGCGGTGTTACCGGAGGTGCGGGTGGCGCTGCTGGTGGCGGTGTCGGTGATATCCTAGGCGGCCTCCTTGGGGGCGGGGATGCCGGTGCTGCTGGTGCCGGTGCCGGTGCCGGTGGCGCTGCTGGTGGTGGTGTCGGTGATATCCTAGGCGGCCTCCTTGGGGGCGGGGATGCCGGTGCGGGCGGCGCTGCTGGCGGTATCGGCGATATCCTAGGCCTCCTCGGGGGCGGGAATGCCGCTGCGGCTGGTGCGTAAGTGAGGTATACCTCTGGGAGAGTTGGAAACATCTTCTTCCCCGAGACTAAGATGCCTCGTGCGGAGAAGGGCAGGGGCTTGCCCAAAGCAGACACTCGCGCCGAGCCGGGTTGTTGCCGGTTATCTTGTTCAGAAAAGGCTCAGTCCTATAAAATTCGTTCTTCAGATCAGATGCCGACCTGGGGCTGGTGAAAAGGGACTTGCAGGCCACTGTTTCCCCCAACGGTCGACATTTCATCTTCATCACTGTCGTTCTCGTTGTTTCAGAGCTAGCTTCTGGACTTAGGAATTTCGCAAGGCGCTTCGTGTGTCACTATTTTTCTGACTTTGGGATAGCACAGAAGGGAACTGGCTGTTCGCATGCCACGGATGTAAAACTAACATACTGTTGGTCGACTGCTTTGACTCTGGCCTCTCAACGAGGCCAGCGGCGTCGAGGGACAAAAAAAAGATACCCCTGTTGAATGCCCGCTATTCTCCGTCCAGTGTGTGATCTGTATTCAACTGCGAGGATGACTTGGCCAGAACAATCCAGAGGATCATCGACTAACACAGACCTAGAACGTTTCGCCCACAACCCCCATGCAGACGAAACGTCCGAAGATAGCGAGAGGATGGGCGGGGGAGAGGTTAGTGTTGGCCAGTTCCCAAACCGGGTTCTCAGACCTCCGGAGGAGCATGTGAGTGGGGAGGAGCCGATCTTCGGTGAGCGTGTGTGCTGGTACAGTGCATACTTGGAAATTCCTCACCGAAGGGGAGTGGGATGTGGTGACCGGAAGAACAATACCTGGCAAAGATGAACTGGAGCAAAGCCACTTCGGTGCCTTGTAATCACTAGATTCACGCACCTAGATCAAGCATGATGGAAAAGGAAAACCCAATTTCCAAGCTTGATGGGGCAATGTGAAATGTGTTTGACAGGCAGGGAAGCAAGCCAGGTCCTCGAAGTTTTTTTTTGACTCCAAGACAACTCCCAATGATCACCAGCACCTCCCTCTAGTCCTGAGGCCATCGCGGGCTCGGTGTAAACAGAACAGCTCACTCGAGCAAGATGAGCCAGCTAGAGGCATCACAAAACCCCGGGTTGAGCCCATAAAAATCGCCAACGCTATATTTTGGTGAAGACGCGATACCACAATACAACCCGATACCCGGATCAATAGTAAAGCATCAATCCACTTGGTCGAGTGCCTCCCCTCCTCCCTCGGTTCGCCCCAAACAGTGCCCCCCGACTCGGTGGTGCTAGATGACCCCGTACCGGTCGAATGGGGTTACACGGCCATGGAAAGATCAAAAGATGGCTTTGTGAAGCCATGGCTACTTGCTCCGTTTGTGGTTCATTCGTCGATGGAGGGAGAGGTCTTGTGTGTTGGGTGGTGAAGTCGTCGTCGTGGTAATTGAGGGAGGTAATTGCATGGAGGTAACCGTTTGAGACGACTACCATGTTAGTGGGACGCTACTGCACTAGGCTCCGCCCTGCCCAGGGTCCAGATCCTCCGGTAATTAGCACCCGATAGCGTTCCGTCGGGCGGCGCGGGCCTTGTGGCCACCGCTAATTACCACCAAAGTCTCGGCGTTGGGCTGCCGAAGACGGGGAATGTGCAGAGGGTGCGCCCTGCAAAGGGAGGTAGGTCCCTTGTACAAATCCGAACACGCGGGGCTTGACATGGGGATGGCCCAATGGAGGAGTAGGATTGCGGCAACTGGGGCATGTCAGCGGACAACGTGACGATCGGTGACGATGGCGATGATGGTCACGCTGATCAACTTCCCCAGGCGCTGCAAAGGAAGGTGGCGCAACTTGCGAAATTGCCTGCAGCCCTACCGCCTCCTTCAATAGCGGTCGTTCCTCCTCCAATTGTGTGGCCGAGCTGAGCCTCCAAGGATGGATGCGCACCGCAGCCTCAGCGCCGTGTATGGAGGCCAGCTGACAGGGGTGACGTGCAGGAAATAAGACGACCTCGAATTCTCGTCCCGTCAGCGTACAGCCTTGGCGAGCGCGTCCTTTTATCTTGTCTCCCTCCTCCTCTCTCAAGGTCACACGCGTTTGTTTGACGTTTGTTTGCTTCTCTGTTTTGTTCTTCTTCTGTTCTTCCAGGCACCTGCTAGTTCCCTAGCTTGCTATGATCCTCGAAGATGGAGGCCGCAGAACGGGCACGGGACGAGCAGCCCGACGAGCAGCACGCGCGTCAAGGCGATGCGGAACAGCAACATGTGCCGAGACCGCAGCCTTTGCGTCAGAGTTCCGTTGATACGGAGCATGCAAACCCGACCCTCATGAGAGCCGTTGAGGGGGATGCGTTAGAATGCGGCGAGCACAGCAAGTCGCTGCGCAGCAGCTTGTCTCACTCAGACCCTGAGTCTGGATTTGTACACATCGACGGCGATGTAGGCGGCTCGGGATACAATGAGACCAAGGTTGACATTATCGCCGTCCCTTGCCCGGGCGCCGACCCGGTACAGCCCTGGGCTGGAGACGATCCGCTCCCCGACGACTACTTTGGGCCTCTGCTCAAAAGTGATATCCAAGGCCGTCCTACTGTTTCAGAGCTAGCAGGGGATGCCATTCTCTCTCCGGCCATCAACCGACACCTTCCCATGGCCGCGCAGGTGTGGGTTAGGCATGGCATCCGCAAATCGGTGAGCACAGCGAGGGTTCTGCTGTACAAGCACCGGGCCTTGTCCGAAGGCATGCGCCTAGAATCGCTCGCTCGGGACCTATTAGAGCATGTCCGGAAACTGCGAGAGGGTTTGGTAGGCTCACATCTCGGAGGAATCTGCGCGTTGTCCTTGCTTACATAGTCCAGAATCCGTCGAGGCCGCTGTTCTTCGTTGCCCATAGTGTTGGCGGGCTCGTGGTCAAACAAGCTCTTATCTTGGCCCACGAGCTTCATGACTACCGACCCATTTTGTACCATTGCCATGGAGTGAGCTTTTTCGGTAGGAACCAGTCCATCATCGCTCTCGCTAACATTGGGACTGATATTTCTTCATAGGCACTCCTCACAGAGGGTCGAGTTACATGTCCATGCCGAACATGAGTGAGTGTATCCGCAATTTGCTCCAACTAGAACGCGAGCTCCCCGAATCCCTCGCCGACGAGCTCCGGCTGGGAAACCGGCCCCTCCTGGATCTACATGACGATTTCATCGACATAGCGAGCGAGATTCGCGTCTGGTCAATTTACGAGACGATTGACTCCCTACTTTCCGGGTCTGGTTCTGCGCCTACTGGCGAGGTTGAGTTTAGTGCACCTTTAGTATCGATCAAGTCCAGCCTGCTCGGCATCAAGCAGGAACGCGTCTTATCGGTTGATAGTGACCACGCAAACTGCGCCGCATTTGGGCCCCAGAACCCCAAAACTATGGAATCCTATATCGAAAAGCTGTCCGCAGCCGTGACCAAAGCAGAAAGGCTTAGTGACATGTACACCCACACCCCTTTGCGGCTCAAGGAGCATGTTAAGATCGAACTCGTGAGTTTCTACGAGGACCCCGACGCCACTATGGAGTCGGCGATACGACTCTACTCCGCCAAGATCCACCTTGACGAGTTCTTGATCAAAGGGCCGGAACGCTGCTTAGAGGAAAGACTAAGCAGGGTGCCGACACGAACGCCCTCGCACCCGGTACCCCCTCGGTCTCGAACTACCGCGAGAGACAGGGGAAACAGCGCTTTGGGCATCTGGCCAAATGTCCAAAAGATGTTCGAGCACGGCCGGTCCGATGAATCAGCACAGAGCCAAGAACGTTCCGGCTCGCCGGGTATCGTCATCACAGGGCCCTCCCGGAGACCATCGTTGGCGGAGGGAGGGTCCAACTCGATGCCGGCGGTGACAGGAAGGCGCGGTACCAGCCGGACAGTGCCGCCTCTAGAGACTCCGGATTATAATGACGACGTCAGCACCAAGTCTGAGCCAACGCAGGAAGTATCTCCTACCGCTGGCGATCCTCCTAGAAATGAAGCGGTTCTTACGACGGACTCTACCGGCAGCGGTATCCTTAGAACGTACTCGGATACCGGGAGTGTAGCCAAGCCCCAAGGGCTTCGGGACTTCCCTGCTGGATTCTCGCGTCCCGACCCATTATTAAGAAAATTCATGTGGATACATGTACCTTTCACAAATCCCCTCTGGGTACAGGTAAGAGAGGATGGATCTCTGTGGTAGTCTGCAACAAACATATGGCTAATATCTACCCCCAGGACATATTTGAGAAGCTATCCGAGACACATGGCCAGAATTTCTCCAGATTGTTCAACAATGAGAACTGGGTATCGAGACATGTTCAGGGCCGGCACTCTCAATCGCAACCATCTTTCGTTAGGCCAGCATGTAACTTCATCTCGGCCGATATTGGTGAGTCAACGACATCCTCGAAGTGCCAGATTATATGAGAAGCTGCGCAAGAGTGCCTACTAATGATAACTAGCCCTTTCGCCACAACTAACACCGGTATACGGTGGAAGGACTCCACCGTTGGTCGGGCCTAATTATCTCTATCTCTACCTGCCCTACCTCCATTTTGACACATATTCTAGCATTATCAAGCGACGGAGCATTATTAAGAGACGCATGAACCATGGGAGAGCTAGGCCGGTTCCAAAGGACATTGCTGAGCTCGAGTCCCTAGAGCTGCGAGTGATCTGGCAATATCTTGGCTTTGACCCCCCTTTGAACTGCCGAAGGACTTTGGATCAGTTTGGATACCCGTCACTTCGAGACACATACTCACGGGATGACGACCAGATGTTGTATAAGCTAACGAAGAAGGATCATGCGCACGCCGCTCCAGCCAAGGGGTTACCCACACGGAATGAGCGGATGAATACGAACGAGTCGTTCCGTTCCCAGAAACGCCGCCTATCTACCATCATGAGTGGGCTAGTCAAGGATGACAGCAGTAGCAGCGATTCCAGCCTCGATTCCGATTCCGAGTCAGAATTGGATATTGCCGATGACGTCAAGGACGGCAACGTCCTCATGGTAGATCAACTCTGGCTCTGGGCCGTTGATACGAGTAAGCGCTCAATTCTCAAAGGTGATGCGTTCCAAACCTTGCTGAAACTATTGATAGCGACATTGGCGACATTCTTCCCTAAGCGCGAGTCTTCGCCAAAGGAAGGAACCTTATTCCAGCAGGCTGACCTGCGCAACTCAGTGTACAATGAGCTCAACGGCGACCTTACGGGAAGAACGGAAAATGCCCTCGACCTTGCTGCCTTCATCGCTCTACACGCCGTCACAGTCCTCCTTGATAGGAGCTCGCATCCTGACCTAGAGATATTCCGCGTCTTTGAGGAAGCCATCGGCATGTTGGTAAGTTTTTGATGACCTGACACTGGTGTTTTAATATCTTGTCTCTTGCTCACCGGTTCCGATAGACGGAAAGAATGACCTCGTCGTTGAAGCAGTTCCGCATGCAGACGTTCAGGGAGACGGTGGGCGATCCGAATTTCGACGACCCAGAGGGGAACAAACCCGCCTCCATCAAGAAGCGCTATAGACGGGAGCTTGAGAAGGCCGAGCGAGAGAACCGCGAGAACACGTCGGCGTTGCTTGAGCTACGTGACATGGAAGATGAGCTGACCACTCTCTGGCGCCTCTTCGAGTCACAGGAGGCTACGCTCGGGACGATGAAGTCGATATATATGGGCGACGAGCTTAATTCGATCACCCGCAATGGTCAGGTTTACCTCGACCAAGCCCTCGCACGCCTAGATGAATACAAGCAACAAACAGCGGAGATGATGAAGCGAGTCGACACTACTCGGAAAGACGTAAGCTACTACCCTCCTACCCACATCCATACCGGGCATCCCAGCAACTAGTATTAACCTGGTCCCTCATAGTATGAGAAACTGCTCGAGATGGCACAGCGCCAAGCCCAAGTGCAAGACATGCGCTGGTCGCGGATCCAGACCGAACTTGCCTCCAGCCAGAACCTCTCAGTCATGATCTTCACGACCTTCACCGTCATCTTCCTGCCGCTGAGCTTCTTCACGGGCCTCTTCGGCATGAACACCGTCGAGTGGGACGCGGAACTACCCACCCTCGGGTTCGTCGGCGCCATCTCGCTCCCCGTCTCCTTCGTGTTGATCGCCTCGTCGCTCGTCGCGGCCTTCAGCTCGCGCGTGCAGGGCTGGTTCCGGTCGGCGTTCCGGAACCTGAGCCACGCGCTGTTCGCCGTGCGGGCGGCGCTGCTACAGCTGCAGCCCGAGTCGGCCAAGCGGGCCAAGAGTAGGAGGGAGGAGCGGGCGCGGAGGGAGGAGGAGAGGGCACAGAGGAAGAAGGATCGGAGCTACGACTTTTGGGCGACGGTCAAGGGGCAGAGGGACTCGGAGTACCGGATCCCGGATCTGAACATGAAGAGTTCGGAGAAGACCGGGTTATTTACTAGGTAGAGGTAGCGGTCTAGATCCACTCTCGTCTACTAAAGCCTCAACCTTCTCCGATTCTTCAGCCGCAACGAAAGCTCTCTGACCACACGCAATTGAGCCTTCAAAACAAAAGAACCTCAGAGTCGGAATCCTCGGCCCGAACTCGCCTGGCTTGCATCTATCCGTAGATGTACTACTTGTTGGGGGGCGAACGGAGTGTTGCTCCAACGGTTGATCTATCTATGTGAAATGCTACAGCTGCAGGAGGATAGAAGGCCATGAAGGTCTCGAGCCTAAATCACGTGAGGGTTCGGGTACCCTCACAATAAGGAGGTGCCTACCAGGAGGTAGGATGGTCTCCACATTTGAGGTTCACGTACGGAATAGGTATGGAGGTATCTAGGTAGACACAGTTTTGTAGCCCCAGTGTTTTGAATCTTCTGCCAGTCTTTACCTTGTGGCGTTTTTTTTACGGAATGAACTACCCCTCCAAAAAAAAAATATAAAAAAATTAGCGATTCATAAGAACCGCCAAATAGTCGTCTCGAAATTGACCTGACCTGATCTGACCTGCGATCAATCACAATCGACCGAACTTCCCCTTTCAAAGATGGCAAACGTAACACCCGCGTCGACCGGCGCTTCGCCGTACGACTCTTACCAGACGTCTCTCACCACCCGCTACTGCAGCCCCACCATGTCCCAGCTCTTCAGCCAGCGATCTCGTCACTCAACTTGGCGAAAACTATGGCTAAGTCTCGCTGAGAGTGAGAAAGAGCTTGGGATTGATACGATTACCGACGAAGCTTTGGAGCAGATGAGGGCTCACCTTACGGTCACCGATGAGGACTTTGAGGTTGCCCGTATTGAGGAGAAGAGCCGTCGACATGTAAGATTTAAATCACCATCTTACACCTCTGCATCCCCTTGATCAAGCCAGAGATATTTGCTAATCAGACTACTACTAGGATGTCATGGCGGTAAGAACGTAGCTTCTCACGAATGATGACACTGACGAATGCTGAACGCTATGATAGCACGTCCACGCCTTTGGAGCCGTAGCCCCTGCTGCTGCGGGTATTATTCACCTGGCTGCGACTAGCTGTTTCGTAACCGATAACACCGAACTTATTTTGGTCCGGGAAGCCATGGACTTGATTTGTAAAAAAATTGCCAAGGTTATCGCCAACCTCTCTGCCTTCGCCCTCCGCTGGAAGAGCGAGCCGACGCTTGCATATACGCACTTACAAGCCGCCCAGCTTATTACAGTTGGAAAGAGAGCAGCACAGTGGGTTTTAGACCTCATGCTCGATCTCCATGCCATCGAGCAGGTTCGCGAGGAGCTTAAGTTCCGCGGCGCTCAGGGGACGACTGGGACGCAAGCCAGCTTCGTCTCCATCTTCGAGGGCGATACTTCAAAATGTGACCAGCTGAACGAACTTTTATGTCAGAAATTTGGGTTCCCAAGCTGCTATGATGTTTCCACGCAGACTTATACCCGCAAGGTCGACCTAATCATCGCCAATGCCGTCGCAGGACTTGGATCCACAGCTCAGAAGATCACCGGAGATATCCGCCATCTCATGCACTGGAAGGAGATTGAAGAGCCGTTTGAGTCTTCTCAGATTGGCAGCAGTGCCATGGCCTACAAGAGAAACCCGGTAATTAACACTTCCCCAAGTTTGTGGTCGCTCTTGCTGATTTGGCCAAGATGCGCTCGGAGCGAGTATACAGTTTGGCTCGCGAATTGATGAGCAAGGTAAGCAAGCACAGATATCACTACCTATCCATCTTCGAATGTACGGAAAACTGACTTAGGGAAGCCGGCATCTTTCGCAGCAACTCACAGCGACCAGTGGGCAGAGCGAACCCTCGACGACTCAGCTATCCGCCGTGAGCACATCTTCAAGTACATCTCTAGTTGAGCCCAAGACTGATGTCATTATAGGCATTGACATTCCAGAAATGTTCCTTCTAGCAGATGCAATCTGCATTGGTCTTGTAAGCTCATCCTCATCCTCTAGCAGCAGACACGTCTAATGCATATACAGGACAATATCAGCGATGGTCTCGTGGTTTATCCCGGTATGTAACCGCCCACAAGCCAAAGATTTGTCCCCGAACTGGTCTGCGAGAGAGCCATCTTTACTACGTGCATGACCAGACTACTTGAAGTCCAGGAAGCGATATGCTAACATCACGGGTACTTTCTAGCCGTCATTGCTAGTCGGGTATCCGCCGAGGTGAGTCGTAACATCATTCTTAGCTGATTCAGATTTTCAAGGCCATAATACTAACCCCCATTTGTCAGCTACCCTTCATGATTACAGAGGAGATCATCATGAGGTTGTGTGCCAAGGGCGTCTCGAGACAACATGCTCACGAGGAAATCAGAGTCTTGAGCCACCAAGCCGGCGCCGTCGTCAAGCAGGAAGGAAAACCGAACGACCTGGTAGAGAGAATCAAGGCCAACGAGTTCTTCAAGCCGATTTGGGACGAGCTGGACGGGATGCTCAAGGCGGAGCTGTATACCGGACGCAGCAGCCAGATTGTGGACAAGTATTGCGGGCCTGGCGGACCCGTTAGTAAGGCTCTCGCGCCATATGCCGACTACATCAGTGGCGCCACCACGGCCAAACTCAACGTCTAGGCACCTAGAGGAAGCCGTGATATATTAGTAATTTGTTGCAGAGTACGTACAAGAACTTTCCCAGGTTACCCATCAAACCATGATTCTTACCGATATACCGTGAGTCATGAGATAGAATGAAATGGCCTCGGGACGTTGAAATAGGCAATTGAAAGAACATATACCTTGTTTAAATAGCAATACGGATGAACAGGAACAGGAAGTGTTGATGTGCCACAATTCCCTGCTGTTGATCTCAACATGCAAGATTTGAAATGAGACCTGCGCCCATGTGCCTGCCACTTGTCAGTCGGCAGAACTGTTGACTGATCAGGTAGAGACCTAAACTTACAGACGGTGATAATAAACAATGAGTAGGTACCTTAGTGTTAGCTACAGCGTATGCTTGGGTTCTGGAGCCAGGGGTATGTGCCAAGGCATCTCGTGGGTAAAACAGCGAATCGACTCGCAACGACGAATCGGCATAGAATCAGAGTAGAACCAGCCAGCATCTTCACCTTAGCGACTCAGCAAATCTGTCTTTTCGACACACACGTCTCCCCCGTTTCTAATCGAGGCTGCTGGGCAGGGTATGGGTCTAGCTGACTATTTTGGCGCCGACCCTAATCATCTCCTGGGTATAACAGCGAGTCGGCGCGCAGGGACGAACCAGCATAGACGAGAGAGGCGAACAGGTGGTCGACATTCCGTTGGACAGTGTTCCCACACGATATATTTACTATTTTACCGTCGATGGCTCTCCTGGTATGTTCATCAACTGCCCATATCTTAGGTTTATTGCCAAGTTAAATCCAATCTATCTAGGAGATGCTACCTTGGAGTTAGCATTTCCACCAAGTCAACTTACCCGGGAGAGGTAGAGAGCTACGGGCACCTCTAGAGTTAGAGGCATTCGGACGGACCAACGCATCACCTCGCCTAGAAACGTCCATCTTGCTGCATCATGCGGGAGATCTGAATAAGCGCAGCAGGTACCTAGTGTTAAGGCACCTGCAACTCTTAAATTTGTGTGGGTATTTGGTAGGCGCGTCGCGTCTCTTAGAGGAAAGGCAGAGCGGGTTATAACAAGCAGTGAAGGAAGCATAAACAATTGTCAATCAAGTGAGATGAAGGGCGATGAAAGCC
>Ga0164242_10001278_pt1 | contig 29804 bp, 30 predicted proteins | sample OricomgcompostMG_FD_108783 | JGI IMG/M metagenome (GOLD analysis project Ga0164242, IMG submission 108783) | Miracle-Growth compost microbial communities from Emeryville, California, USA - Original compost - Miracle growth compost (MG) ...
AGGCTTGCGCCCATTGTGCAATATTCCCCACTGCTGCCTCCCGTAGGAGTCTGGGCCGTATCTCAGTCCCAGTGTGGCCGGACACCCTCTCAGGCCGGCTACCCGTCGTCGCCTTGGTAGGCCGTCACCCCACCAACAAGCTGATAGGCCGCGGGCCCATCCCACACCGCAAAAGCTTTCCACCAGAAGACATGCGTCTTGAGGTCCTATCCGGTATTAGACCCAGTTTCCCAGGCTTATCCCGAAGTGCAGGGCAGATTGCCCACGTGTTACTCACCCGTTCGCCACTCGAGTACCTCCGAAGAGGCCTTTCCGTTCGACTTGCATGTGTTAAGCACGCCGCCAGCGTTCGTCCTGAGCCAGGATCAAACTCTCCAAACAAAATCTCCTCGCGCAGCGAGGTGAATTTCAAATCAGAGATACCTGACAAGACGCCAAAAACTGGCATCATAAATTGCCATACCCACACACGGGGAGTGCTAGGTATGGCCAAAAACAACAACAAATAAAAAGACCAAACACACTATTGAGTTCTCAAACAACACTTGTTTCGCCCGTTTTGGGGCAACCCTGCCAGCTTAATACAGATCTGGCAGAGGAGTCAACTCCCAGTTTCGGGTCTTCGCAGACCCTTTCGGGAGCAGCCGTGCCAGGCTAGTACCAATCCGGCGAGGGAGTCAAGGCCCCGATCTCGTTCACCTTCGCGTTGGTGACCTCGCTTGTGGGGCACTGACTTTGGCTACTCTACCCGCTCGATCTCCGCTCCCAAAATCGCCAGGTTTTCCACGAACAACGGGTAGCCGCGGTCGATGTGGAAGACGTCGTGCACCTCGGTGTCCCCGTCGGCCACCAGCCCCGCCAACACCAGGCCGGCGCCGGCCCGAATGTCCGAACACCACACCGGCGCACTGGACAATTGCGGCAGCCCGCGCACCACCGCGTGGTGCCCGTCGGTGCGGGCGTCGGCGCCCAGCCGGATCATTTCCTCGACGAACCGGAAGCGCGCCTCGAACACGTTCTCGGTGATCATCGACGTGCCATCGGCGATCGACGCCAGGGCGATCGCCATCGGCTGCAGGTCGGTGGGAAATCCGGGAAACGGCAGGGTGGCCACGTTAACCGCCTTGGGCCGCTCGTACTGGGTCACCCGGAAGCTGTCGTCGGTCTGGGTCACGGTGGCCCCGGCATCGTGCAACTTGTGCAGCACCACCTGCAGGTGGGCGGGGTCGACGCCGGTCACCGAGATGTCCCCGCGGGTCATCGCCGCTGCGATGCCCCAGGTCGCGGCCACGATGCGGTCGCCGATCACCCGATGTTCGGTCGGGTACAGCCGCGGCACGCCGGTGATGGTCATGGTCGGCGAACCCGCACCCTCGACCTGCGCGCCCATCTGGTTGAGCATCGTGCACAGATCCACCACGTCGGGTTCGCGGGCCGCGTTGTGAATGGTGGTGACGCCCTCGGCCACCACCGCCGCCATCAGGATGTTCTCGGTCGCCCCCACCGACGGGAACTCCAGCTGAATCTCCGCGCCGCGCAACGTATCCGCCTGCGCCACCACGCATCCGTGCTCGATGTTGCAGGTGGCGCCCAGCTGGCGCAGGCCGGCCTGATGCATGTCCAGCGGGCGCGACCCGATGGCATCGCCACCGGGCAGCGCGACCCGGGCGCGCTTGCACCGGCCGACCAGCGGCCCCAGCACGCACACCGAGGCCCGGAACTGTCGCACCGCGGCGAAGTCGGCGTCGTATTTCGGCTCGTCGGGAGAGGTGATGCGGGCGACGTCGCCGTCGAGTTCGACGGTGGCGCCCAGGCCGCGCAGCACCTCGGCCATCAGCGGCACATCCAGGATGTCGGGGCAGTTGGTGATGGTGCTGGTGCCCTCGGCCAGCAGGGTCGCGGCCATCAGCTTGAGCACGCTGTTCTTGGCGCCCCCCACTGCGACTTCGCCGGACAACCGGTTGCCGCCGGTCACCACGAATCGCTCGGCCACCCGGGTCAGTCTAGTGAAGCGGTGTCGGCTTTGTCAGTCAGCCAAGGCTCGGTCCCACCCGGGCGCCGCAGTACCGTTTTGGTCATGGCAGTGCATCTGACGCGCATCTACACGCGGACCGGCGACGACGGCACCACCGGATTGAGCGACTTCTCCCGGGTCTCGAAGAACGATCCGCGCCTGGTGGCCTACGCCGACTGTGACGAGGCGAACGCGGCGATCGGCGTGGCGGTGGCGGTCGGCCGGCCCGACCCGGAGCTGGCCGGCGTGTTGCGGCAGATCCAGAACGACCTGTTCGACGCGGGCGCGGACCTGTCGACACCGGTGGTGGAGGACCCCGAGTACCCCCCGCTGCGGGTCACCCAGCCCTACATCGATCGGCTCGAAAAATGGTGTGACACATACAACGAGTCGCTGCCGAAGTTGAATTCCTTTGTGCTGCCGGGTGGTTCGCCGCTCTCGGCGCTGTTGCACGTCGCCCGCACGGTGGTGCGCCGCGCCGAACGCTCGGCGTGGGCCGCGGTGGACGCCGCTCCCGAGGGGGTCAGCGCGCTGCCCGCGAAATACCTCAACCGGCTCTCGGACCTGTTGTTCATCCTGTCCCGGGTGGCCAACCCGGACGGTGACGTGCTGTGGAAACCGGGCGGTCAACAAGGCGGCGAGCCAGCTCCCGGCTAGAGGCTGCGGCGACGTGACCGGGGCGACGGACGCGACTCCAGCCAGGACAAAAACGCCGTCAACGCGCCCTTGTCGAACGCGATCTCGTAGCCGGACCTGCGGTCCTGGGTGGTGTCGCGCAGCTCGATGACGACGATCTCGTCGGTCATGATGTCGAACTCGTCGCCGCGCGGCGCGCGGCGGGACACGATCTCCACACCGCGCCGGCTCAGCCGACGGTCCGGCCACAGCCGCAGGCTGGACAGCCGATAGAACGCGGCCTCACCGCCGCGGTAACGGATCACCCCGTGCCGCCAGCCGTGACCGCCGACCGCGGGAATGTCTCGCATGATCCCCGCCGTGCCGCCCTGACGCAGCTTCCACAGCCGATAACTCAGCGCGATGACGGCGGCCGCCAGCACGACGACGAGCACGACCATGCCGGCCATGGGCGCGCTCATCGTTGCATCCGAGGCGGCTAGTCGATCGCGCCGACGGCGCGCAATCTCGCGCGCCCCCGGGCGGCGACACGAGGATCGTCCGACTCGGCGGCCTCTCTGGCGGCGCTCTCGTCGATCTCCGAGGAGAACTCGGCGGATTCGGCGAGGATCGTCACCGTCTCCTCGGTGACCGACAAGAAGCCACCGTCCACCGCGATCCTCAGATCGTCTTCGCCTTCCCTTTCGACGCGCACCATTGCGTCGTCGACCAATTGCGCCACCAGCGGGATGTGCCGGGGCAGGATGCCGATCTCGCCGACCGTGGTGCGGGTGAACAGAAACGTTGCCTCACCCGACCAGATCTTGCGGTCGACAGCGACGATCTCAACGTTCAATTCAGCCATGCCACAGCACCTTTCGATACCTTTCGGTCCAGCCGCGGGTTACAGCTTGGCGCCAAGGCTCTCTGCCTTCTTGGCCAGGTCGTCCAGGCCACCGATCAGGAAGAAGGCCTGCTCGGGCACGTGGTCGAACTCACCCTTGGTGAGCCGGTCGAATGCCTCGATGGTCTCCTTGAGCGGGACCGTCGAACCCGGCTGGCCGGTGAACTGCTCGGCCGCCATCATGTTCTGCGACAGGAACCGCTCGATCCGCCGCGCCCGGTTGACCAACTGCTTGTCCTCCTCGGACAGCTCGTCGATACCGAGGATGGCGATGATGTCCTGAAGGTCCTTGTAGCGCTGCAGGATTCGGATGACTTCCTGCGCCACCCGGTAGTGCTCTTCGCCGACCACGCCCGGGTCGAGAATGGTCGAGCTGGACGCCAGCGGGTCCACCGCGGGGAAGATGCCCTTGGAGAACACCGAACGCGACAGCTCGGTGGTGGCGTCCAGGTGCGCGAACGTCGTCGCCGGCGCCGGGTCGGTGTAGTCGTCGGCGGGCACGTAGACCGCCTGCATCGACGTGATGGACCGGCCACGGGTCGAGGTGATGCGCTCCTGCAGCTCGCCCATCTCGTCGGCCAGCGTGGGCTGATACCCCACCGCCGAGGGCATCCGGCCGAGCAGGGTCGAGACCTCGGAGCCGGCCTGGGTGAACCGGAAGATGTTGTCGATGAACAACAGCACGTCCTGGCCCGCCTCGTCGCGGAACCACTCCGCCATGGTCAACGCGGACAGCGCCACCCGCATACGGGTGCCGGGCGGCTCGTCCATCTGACCGAACACCAGCGCGGTGTCCTTGAGCACGTTGGCTTCCTGCAACTCGACCCACAGGTCGTTGCCCTCACGGGTGCGCTCCCCCACCCCGGCGAACACCGAGGTACCACCGAAGTTGCGGGCGATGCGGTTGATCATCTCCTGGATGAGCACCGTCTTGCCCACGCCGGCGCCGCCGAACAGGGCGATCTTGCCGCCACGCACGTACGGTGTGAGCAGGTCGACGACCTTCAGACCCGTCTCGAGCATCTCCGTGCGGGGCTCCAGCTCCTCGAACGGCGGCGGCTTGCGGTGAATCGACCAGTGTTCGAAGTCTTCTCCGTAACCCGGCTTGTCCAGGCAGTGCCCCAGGGCGTTGAACACGTGGCCCTTGACCTCCTGGCCGACCGGCACCGAGATGGAACGACCGGTGTCGATCACCTCGACGCCGCGCACCAGGCCGTCGGTGGGCTGCAGCGAGATGGTGCGCACCAGGTTGTCCCCGAGGTGCTGGGCGACCTCGAGCGTCAGCGTCTTGGCCAGCTCCTCGAACGTGATCTCCGCGTGCAGTGCGTTGAACAGGGCCGGCACCGAACCCCGCGGGAACTCGACGTCGACGACCGGTCCGGTGACCCGCACCACCCGGCCGCTGGTGTCGCTGTTGGCCGACTTCGTGTTCTTGTCGGCGGTTTCAGTAGCAGGCATATCTTCTTTCGCTTCCTAGTGGTGCTGCCTAGCGGGCGTCGGCGAGCGCGTTTGCGCCACCGACGATTTCGCTGATCTCCTGGGTGATCTGGGCCTGCCGCTCGCGGTTCGCCATCAGCGTCAGGGCCTTGATGAGGTCATCGGCGTTGTCGGTCGCGGACTTCATCGCGCGCTGGCGCGACGCCAGCTCCGAGGCCGCGGATTCGAGCAGCGCCGCGTAAACGCGGGTGGTCAGGTAGCGCGGTAGCAGCGACTCGAAAAGCGTTGTCGCGTCCGGCTCGAACGAGTACAGGGTCCGCACTTCGGGTGGTTCCTCCACGTACTCCACCACCATCGGGGCGATCCGGTGGGCCACCGCCGACTGCGACAGCATCGACTTGAACTCGGTGTAGACGATGTGCAGCTCGTCGACGCTCTCGGCGTCGGACTCACCCTCGTCCTCGCCGCCGGTGCCGCGCATGAACGACTCGACCAGCGTCTCGGCGATCTCGGCGGCGTTCTCGTACTGCGGCTGCTCGGAGAATCCGGTCCACGATCCGCTGATGTCCCAGTTGCGGAATGTGTAGTAGTTCAATGCTTTACGGCCCACCGAGTACAGCACCGGCGTCTTGCCCTGTTCACGCAGCAGCGAGAACAGCTCCTCGGCGCGGCGGAAGATGCTCGCGTTGTAGGCGCCACACAGACCGCGGTCCGAGGACACCACCAGCACGCCCGCACGTTTGGGTTCCGGCCGCTCGACGAGCAGCGGATGATCCAACGCGGCCTCGGCGGCCAGGGTGGTCAGCATCGCGGTGATCTGGAAGGCGTACGGCCGGGCCGAATCGAGCCGGGCCTGCGCCCGACCGATACGCGACGTCGCGATCAGCTCCTGGGCCTTGGTGATCTTCTTGATCGACCCGGCCGAGCGGATCCGTCCGCGTAGTTCACGAAGTGTGGCAGCCATCGGTTGCTACTTCTGCTCTTTCTTTGCCTTCTTTTCCGGCGCCGGCTTCTTCACCTTCACCGATTCCTTTTCCAGCTCCTCCTCGTCGAGCGCCTCGACGTGCTCGTCGGGCACCACCGAGGCGCCGCCGGTGGCGGCGAAGCCCTTCTTGAAGTTGTTGATCACCCTCTCCAGCTCCTCGGCGGCCTCGTCGGAGAGCTTCTGGGTGTCGCGGATCCCGGCGAGGATCTTGTCCTCGGAGGCCCGCATGTGGTCCAGCAGTTCGGTTTCGAACCGCCGGACGTCCTCCACCGGCACCGAGTCGAGGTGACCGCCGGTGCCGAGGAAGATCGAAACCACTTGCTCCTCAACGGGCATCGGCTGGTACTGCGGTTGCTTGAGCAGCTCCACCAGCCGCGCGCCGCGGTCCAGCTGGGCCTTCGACGTCGCGTCCAGGTCGGAGGCGAACGCGGCGAAGGCTTCCAGCTCACGGAATTGCGACAGGTCCAGCCGCAGGCTGCCCGCCACCTCCTTCATCGCCTTGATCTGCGCGGCGCCACCGACCCGGGACACCGAGACGCCGACGTTGATGGCCGGCCGAACGCCCTGGTTGAACAGGTCGGACTCCAGGAAGCACTGCCCGTCGGTGATCGAGATGACGTTGGTGGGGATGTAGGCCGAGATGTCGTTGGCCTTGGTCTCGATGATCGGCAGACCGGTCATCGAGCCGCCACCGAGTTCGTCGGAAAGCTTGGCGCAGCGCTCCAAAAGCCGTGAGTGCAAATAGAACACGTCACCCGGGTAGGCTTCGCGGCCCGGCGGGCGGCGCAGCAGCAGCGAGATCGCGCGGTAGGCCTCGGCTTGCTTGCTCAGGTCGTCGAAGACGATCAGCACGTGCTTGCCGTCGTACATCCAGTGCTGGGCGATCGCCGAACCGGTGTAGGGCGCAAGCCATTTGAACCCGGCGGAGTCGGAGGCCGGCGCCGCGACGATGGTGGTGTAGTCCATCGCCCCGCCCTCTTCCAGGGCGCGCCGGACCGACGCGATCGTGGTGCCCTTCTGGCCGATGGCCACGTAGACGCAGCGCACCTGCTTCTTCTCGTCGCCGCTCTCCCAGTTCTGCCGCTGGTTGAGGATGGTGTCCACGCAGACGGCGGTCTTGCCGGTCTTGCGGTCGCCGATGATCAGCTGGCGCTGGCCACGGCCGATCGGGGTCATCGCGTCGATGGCCTTGATGCCGGTCTGCAGCGGCTCTTTCACGCTCTGCCGCTGCACCACCGAGGGCGCCTGGATCTCCAGTGCCCGCCGAATGTCGGTCTCGATGTCGCCCTGGCCGTCGATCGGCTGGCCCAGCGGATTGACCACACGGCCCAGGAAGGCGTCGCCCACCGGAACCGAGAGCACCTCGCCGGTGCGCTTGACCTGCTGGCCTTCCTCGATCTTCTCGAAGTCACCCAGGATCACCGCGCCGACGCTGTGCTCGTCCAAGTTGAGCGCCACGCCGAGCACGCCGCCGGGGAACTCGAGCAGCTCCTGGGTCATCACGGACGGCAGGCCTTCGACGTGGGCGATGCCGTCACCGGCGTCGACGACGGTACCGACCTCTTCGCGGGAGGTGTCGGAGGTGAAAGAGCCTACGTACTCCTCGATGGCGCTCTGAATGTCATCAGCGGAGATTGTCAACTCGGCCATGGCTTTTCGTCTTCCTACTTGATCTTGGTATCGCGTATGTCGGGATGGTCAGTGGTTGGTGCTGCGGTCAGTCGGGCAACTGGGCCTCTGCGGCGGCCAGACGGGACGCGAGCGTCCCGTCGATCACTTCGTCAGCCACCGCGATCAGCAGACCACCCAGCAGTTCCGTGTCGATCTGCAGCTGTACCGAGACCGGGTGGCCGTAGATGCGGCTGAGCACTTCGGTGAGGCGGCTGCGCTGCGCGCCGCTCAGGTCGGCTGCCGCGCTGACCTGGGCGACGACCTCGCCGCGGCGCGCCACCGCCACCTCCGCGAGGAACTGCACGGCCTCTTCGGCCGGCCGGCCGCGCAGCAGCTCGACCGTCTGGGTCAGCAGCGCGGCCACGATCGGGTTGACCGTGATGCTGGCGCTGTCGAGCACCTTGCGCAGCAATCCCACTCGGCCTTCGACCGGAACGGCGTAGTCGCCCAACAGGATTGCCAACCGCGGTTGCACGTCCAGGATGCGGGAGAACCGGAACAGCTGTTCTTCGACCTCGTCGACCTTGTTCTCGCGCTCGGCGACTTCGAGCAGCGCCTGCCGCGACAGGTGCTCGAGGGCGTCGATCAGGTCGGAGTTGGCCGACCAGCGCTCCGACACGGCCGCCCGCAGCACCTCGAGGGTGACGTCGCCGACCTTGCCGGACAGCAACCGCTCGATCAGCCGGACCCGGGGGCCCGCATCCTCGGCGGGAACGGTGAGATACCGCGTCACCACGATCTCGCGGTCCAGCATCTGGGCCACCGACACCAGTTCGCTGGACAGGGCGGAAAGTGCTTTGTTGTCAAGGTCTTTGGCGACGGTGGTGAATCGCTCCGTCAGGTTGACCAGCGCGACGCGGCTCGAGGAGCGCATCTTGGTCATCAGCGGGTACTGGACGTCGGCCGCCGCGGGCGCCATCGCGTCGAGGTCGTCCAGGAATCGGTCCACGGTCGCCGATTGCTGGGCCGGGTCGGCGACATAGTTGCGTACCAACTCGCCGGCCTGCCGCACCGCTTCGTGCCCGAGTTCCAGCCGCAGCTGACGGGTCAGCTGGGTGCGCAGCAGGTCGACCTGCCGGCTGCCCTGCGATTTGATGCGTTCGGCCTCGAGGCCGGCCTGCGCCGCCAACTGCTCGGTGATGCGTTTGGCGTCCGCCTGCGCCTCGTCGACAACCCGCTTCGACTCCGCCTTGGCCGCTTCCACGGCCTTGCTGTGCGCGGTGGTCGACTCGGTCAACCGGTCGGCCGCGGCGGCCGCGTCCTGCAGCTGCTGGCGCACCGCCTCCTGGCGCGCGGCCATCAACCGTCGCACCGGCGGCACCACATAGCGGACCACCAGGAACACGATGGCCGCAAAGCCCACCAACTGGCCGATGAAAGTCGACATACTTCGATTACCGTCCGGATGTCTTGGTTGCGGATGTGGTCGCGGCGGCGGGGGCGACGTCGACACCGAGGATTCGGCTGGCCAGGGTCGCCGACATGGACGCCACATTGGCACGCAGATCCAGTTCCACGGCGTCTCTTTCCCGCTTCAGCTGCCGGGCGGCCAGCTGCAGCGTCGACAGCACCTCTTGCTCGGCCTTGGCCCGCGCGTCCTCCACGACCTTACGGCCCTCGGCGCGGGCGTTGTCGCGTAACGACGACGCCTGCACCCGGGCTTCGGTCATGGCTTCTTCGTAATCGGCCTGGGCGGCCTCGAACTGCTCGGCCGCCTTCCGGTTGTCGGCGGCCGTCTTGGCGACCATGGCGTCGCGCTCGCGCAACACCTTCATCACCGGCGGCACCACGAAGGTGCCGATGACGGCCAGCACGATCAGGAAGATGGCCAGCACGAAGAAGAAGGTGCCGTTGGGTACGAGGAAGTTGTTGCCTCCCTCGGCCACCACCTGGCTGGATGCCAGCACGCTCAGGCTCGCGTCACCCATCACAGCGAACTAGGTGCCGACGGGTGTGGCGAAGACGAACAGCGCCATGAACGCCAGGTTGATGAAGTACGCCGCCTCGACCAGACCGACGGTGATGAAGAACGGCGTAAACAACCGGCCTTGCGCCTCGGGTTGCCGGGCGATACCGGAAACCAGCGCGTTACCGGCGATACCGTCACCGATACCGGCACCGATCGCGCCGCCGCCCATGATGAGTCCACCGCCGATGAGCGCAGCGGCAGCGACTTGGGGGTCCAGAGCCATTCTTATCCTCCTTGTAACTGGTAGTGGTCTACCAGGCTTGTCGAAATCGTGCGTGGGTCAAGGCAATTCGTGGTGGTCTCAGTCATGGTGTTCCTCGATCTCCATGGCCTGGCTGAAGTACAGGATGGTCAGGATCGAGAAGATGAAGGCCTGAATCGCGCCGACGAACAGGTCGAAGGCTTTCCAGATCGCGTTGGGGGCCCACATGATGTAGGGCGGGAACAGCGCGATCAGCGCGACCAGGATGCCGCCGGCGAAGATGTTGCCGAAAAGTCGCAGCGACAACGAGATTGGCTTGGCCAACTCCTCGACGACGTTGATCGGCGCCAGGAACGCCACGTGACCCTTGAGCACGGCCAGCGGGTGCCCGACGACGCCGCGACGCCAGATGCCGGCCACGTGGTAGCAGACGAAGACGAAAAGAGCCAGCGCCAGAACGTAATTGATGTCCGCGGCCGCCGACTTCAGCAGCTCGGTGGTGTGCCCGGACTTGTCCGTGTACTGCAGCGGAAGCACCGACAGCCAGTTGGAGATCAGGATGAACACGAAGATGGTGACGGCCAGCGGCAACACGAACGGCGCGATCCGCATGCCGACCGCGCTCTCGATCTGATCGCGCATCTGGACCGTGATGGCCTCCCAGAACAACTGGACGCCGCTGGGCACGCCGGTGGAGGTGATCTTCGCGCGCAGGAAGAACGCCAGCGCGAGGACGATCAGCGCGGCGATCCCGGTCGACAGAATCGTGTCGGTGTTGACGGTCATGCCCAACCAGGTGGCGTGGTTGTGTTCGCCGACCTCGATGGCGGATTCGGCCAGGAACGTCGTCTCAGGCATCGGTGCTGTTCCTTCCTTCCGTTCCGTCCGCCCCCGCGGCGGCGCCGTCGGCGGACGGCGCCCAGTCACCGGCACGCAGTTTCTTCCACACCGGCAGCGCCGTCGATGCCACCAAGAGGACCTGGAACAGCGCCAGCCCGAACAGCACGCCCAGGCCGGCGGGCCGGAACAGGTAGGCGATGATCAGCCCGACGACGGTGATGATGGCCAGCCGGGACGCCGAGTTGACCGCCATCGACCTCTTCAGCGGGTGCTCCCTGGCGGTGATCGAGTCAACCGAGCGGCGCACCAGTACGGCGTTGAGCAAACCCAGCAGCAACCCAATGCCGAAGAAGACCCCGACCATCAGGTGACCGGACAGTCCGGCGGCGAGCACCGCCACCGCGGTGATGGCAACGCTGATCGCGAACAGCCGAACCGGACGGAAAGCAACAGAGGGGAACACCAACGGCGCGTCCTGCGCTGGTGTCGTCACTGCAGCACCTCAATCCCAGGTTGGTGGAACGGGAACCCCCCGACCGACTGATCGGTGGCCCGCCGAGCGTATCGCACGTCACAGTTGAATCACCCAAGGGGTATCTCCCGGGGCCGGTCTTGCACCGGCCCGATCGGAGCAGCCTCCGACGGACCGGTCGCCTGCGCGGCTTTTTGGGGTTCTACCTGCACCGTACCACAGGCCGAAGCCCACTACTACTGCCTGTCGTACTCTTCGTCTTCGTAGTCGTCGCCGCGGCGTAACAGCGGTATGGCCGTCGCGATCCCGGCGACCACGATGGCGCCCAGCATCACCGCCGCGGTGTCGCGGGGGCGGAAGAAAATGGTGCTCGCCGCGCCGAACGCCACGATGCCGACCCACAGGTAGATCAGCAACACCACCCGGCGGTGCGAATGGCCGATCTGCAGCAACCGGTGATGCAGGTGCATCTTGTCGGGGCTGAACGCGCTGCGGCCCGCCCGGGTGCGCCGCACGATGGCCAGCAGCAAATCCAGCATCGGCACGAAGATGACCGCCGCGACCAGCAGGAACGGCGAGAGCAGTGCGAAGACGTCGCGCGCGCCGTAGGCGTTCTGCGAGACCGGGCCGGCCGCCGTCGTCGACGCCGCGGCCAGCATCAACCCGATCAGCATGGAGCCGGAGTCGCCCATGAAGATCTTGGCGCGATGGAAGTTGTGCGGCAGGAAGCCCAGGCACGCCCCGGCCAGCACCACCGAGATCACGGCGGGCGGGTAGAACAGCACGTCGCCGCCGTGGTCGCGCAGCAGCCCGACGGAGAACATGCAGATCGCCAGGGCGGTGATGAGACCCAGCCCGGCGGCCAGACCGTCGAGCCCGTCGACGAAGTTCATCGCGTTGACCACCGACACCGTCAGCGCCAGGGTCAGCAGGATCGACGAGGCCTGGTCCAGCACGATGGTGCCGACGCCGCCGATCGGGATGTACAGCACGCTCCACGCCACGCCCATGGTGACCAGCACGCTGGCCGCGGTGATCTGACCGGCGAACTTGGTCAGCGCGTCCAGGCCCCAGCGATCGTCGATCAGGCCGATGCCCATGATGACAGCGCCGGCCACCAGGACGGCGGGCATGCCGCTGGAGTAGACGAACCCGCGGGTGAGCGCCGGCAGCTGCGAGGCCAGGAAGACGGCGCAGACGACACCGAGAAACATGGCCAGGCCGCCCATCCGCGGGGTGGGCGTCACGTGCACGTCGCGCTCGCGCGGATAGGCGACCGCGCCCAGCCGGGTGGCCAGCACCCGCACCGGCCCGGTCGCGAAGTAGGTGATGATGGCCGCGGTCAGCCCCACCAGTGCCAGCTCGCGCAGCGGAACGCCGGCGCCGCGGTCGGAAAGGGCGAGCAAACCACCGGCAAGGTCGGTTACGTCGCTGGACACCAACGAGACCGTACTGGACAAAGCTGGGACCTCGACAACCGCTTGGGTCAGCCCGGGACGGCCAGGCTTTCCGGGTCGATGCCGAGCACTTCCGCGATCCGCTGGGCGCTCACCGGGCCCGGGCGCAGGATCCGCGGCGTGGCGCCGGTCAGGTCCACGATGGTCGAGGCGGCGCCCCGCTCGGCCCGCCCGGCCGCCAGGTAGACGTCGACCAAATCACCCAGCTGGCCGCGGGCCTCGTCGGCGTCGACGGCCGCCGGATGGCCGGAGATGTTGGCGCTGGACACGGCCATCGGCCCGACCTCGCGCAGCAGCTCGATGGCGACCGGGTGCAGCGGCATGCGCAGCATCACCGTGCCGCGGGCGTCGCCGAGATCCCACTGCAGCGACGGGGCCTGGGTCACCACCAGGCTCAGCGCGCCCGGCCAGAAAGCGCGGATCAGGTCGCGGGCGCCGTCCGGCATGGTGTAGACGAGTCCCTCGATGGTGTGCCAGGAGCCGACCAGGACACCCACCGGCATGTCGCGGCCCCTCCCCTTCGCCGACAGCAGCGCCGACACCGCGGCGCTGTTGAACGCGTCGGCGCCGATGCCGTACACGGTGTCGGTCGGCATGACGACCAGCCGGCCGCCCTTGACGGCCGCGGCCGCCGCCGCGATGCCGCGGGAACGCTGATCGGGGTCGGCGCAGTCGAAGACGTCAGACATCAGCGCCGCTCCTCCTCATCGCTGCGCTCTGCATCGTCGCGACGCGAGACATCAGCGCCGCTCCTCCTGCGGGCGGTCACGAACCGTGGCCGGCCGGTCAGGTCCCGGTGCGCCCGCACGTCGTCGAAAAGCCCGGTGCGGTCGAACAATTCGACGGTCTGGTGCGAGGTGGTGTCGTCGTGCTCGATGCCGATCAGTCCGCCCGGCCGCAGCCACCGGCCGGCCAGTTCGACGACGGGGGCGATCACCGCCAGGCCGTCGGGCCCGCCGAACACCGCGTGGTGCGGATCGTGCTGGGCGACTTCGGGTTCCAGCACGGCACCGTCGGGAACATAGGGCGGGTTGGCCACGACCAGATCCACCCGACCGTCCAGGTCGGGCGCCGAGCCGGGCACACGGGCCAGCTCGATGACGTCGGCGCGCACCAGCTCGACCGTCGTGCCCGCGGCATTGCGGCGCGCATATTCCAGGGCCGCATCGGAATTGTCGACGCCGACGATGCGCGCCGGCAGGCCCCGGCCGGCGCGATGGTGAGCCAACGCTACCGCCAGGGCGCCCGACCCGGTGCACAGGTCGACGATGACGGGCCGCGGTGGAAGTTGTTGCGCGGTGGCCCATTCCAGCAGCGCCTCGGTTTCGGGACGCGGGACGAAGACCCCTGGTCCGACGTGCAGCAGGACCGGACCGAAGGCCGCCGTCCCCAACAAATGCTGCAACGGCACCCGCCGGGCGCGGGCCAACACCGCGTCACGGTACCGCTGGAAGAACTCTTGACCCGGCGACTCGAGCAAGCCCAGCCGGCCTCGGTCGACGCCCGCCAGGTGCGCGGCCAGCTGCTCGGCATCCCAACGCGCGGAAGCGATTCCGGCTTCGGCGAGGGTGGCCGTCGCGTCGTCGATCGCGCGCCGCAGGCTGAGCCGGATCGTCCCGCTGCTCATCGTGTGCATCGTCGCCGGGAGGTCATGCCTGCTGCAACCGCGACTGCTTGTCGGCGGCGGCCAGCGCGTCGAACAACGCATCCAGGTCGCCGTCGAGCACCTGGTCGAGGTTGTGCGCCTTGAAGCCGATGCGGTGGTCGGTAATCCGGTTCTCCGGAAAGTTGTAGGTGCGAATGCGTTCGCTGCGGTCCACGGTGCGAATCTGGCTGGCCCGATCGGCCGACGCCTCGGCCGAGGCCTGCTCCTCGGCCATGGCCTGCAGCCGGGCCGCCAGCACCTGCAGCGCGCGGGCCTTGTTCTGCAGCTGCGAACGCTCGTTCTGGCAGGTGACCACGACGCCGGTGGGCAGGTGGGTGATCCGCACCGCGGAGTCCGTGGTGTTGACGCCCTGCCCGCCCTTGCCCGACGAGCGGAACACATCGATGCGCAGATCGGACTCGTCGATCTGCACCTCGGCGACCTCTTCGGGTTCGGGATAGACGAGCACACCCGCCGCCGAAGTGTGCACGCGGCCTTGGGATTCCGTGACCGGGACGCGCTGCACCCGGTGCACCCCGCCCTCGAACTTCATCCGCGACCACACGCCGTCGGCGCTGTCGCCCTTGCTGCGGATGGACAGCGTCGCGTCCTTGTAACCGCCCAGGTCCGAGGTGATCTCGTCCAGCACCGTGACCGTCCAGCCGTGCCGCTCGGCGTAGCGGATGTACATCCGGGCCAGGTCGGCGGCGAACAACGCCGACTCTTCGCCGCCTTCACCGGATTTGACCTCGAGCACGATGTCGTCGGCGTCGTGCGAGTCGCGCGGGGCCAGCATGTCGGTCAGCTGGGTGTCCAACTGGGCCACCCGGGATTCCAGGTCGGCGACCTCGGCGGTGAACGAATCGTCGTCGGCGGCCAGTTCGCGCGCGGTCTCGAGGTCCTCTCGGGCGGCCATCAGCTTGCGGTAGGTGCCGACGATCGGGGCGAGCCGGGCGAACCGCCGCCCGGCCTTGCGGGCCTCGTCGGGATTGCTGTGCAGGTCGGGGTCGGACAGCCGGCGTTCCAGGTCGGCGTGTTCGGCCAGCAGCACGTCGATGGTCTGAACCGGCTGCGTCATCTCACACCTCCTGCCCTGCCCCGCGCCACGACCGCAAACGTGAACCGACGCCCGGCCTGTGCGACTGCGCGCACAGTTCGGGCGTCGGGAACCGAGCTATTTGTCGGCGCTTTCGGCTTTCTCGGCGCCGGCCTTGCGCTTGCCGTAGCGCTTCTCGAAACGGGCCACCCGGCCGCCGCTGTCCAGGATCTTCTGCTTGCCGGTGTAGAACGGGTGGCACTGCGAGCACACCTCGACGACGATGCGGCCACCGTCCTTGGTGCTGCGGGTCTGGAACGTGTTGCCGCACCCACAGAGCACCGTGGTCTCCGCGTAGGTGGGGTGAATGTCAGCTTTCATGATTCCTCTTCGATCTCGTCGCGCGTCGATTATGCCAGGTCAACCGCTACCCGCCCAAAACAGTGGGATGCGTCGGGGCATTCCCGCCGGGCGTCGCGCGGCTAGTCGTTGTCCATCGCCCCTGGCGTGGTCTTGGACACCTGGACCAGGAACTCGTAGTTGTTCTTGGTCTTGCGCAGCTGGCTCATCAGCAGGTCGATGGCCTGGTGCGAATCCAGGCCGGACAGCACCCGGCGCAGCTTGTGCACGATGCCGAACTCGTCCGGCGACAGCAGCAGCTCGTCCTTGCGGGTGCCCGAGGGGTTCACGTCGACCGCCGGGAAGACCCGCCGCTCGGCGATCTTGCGGTCCAGCTTGAGCTCGGCGTTACCGGTGCCCTTGAACTCCTCGAAGATGACGGTGTCACCGGTGGATCCGGTCTCGACCATGGCGGTGGCGATGATGGTCAGCGAGCCGCCTTCCTCGATGTTGCGGGCGGCGCCCAGGAACCGCTTGGGCGGGTAGAGCGCGGTGGAGTCCACACCACCGGACAGGATGCGGCCCGAGGCGGGCGACGCGTTGTTGTAGGCGCGGCCCAGCCGGGTGATCGAGTCCAGCAGCACGACGACGTCCTTGCCCTGCTCGACGAGGCGCTTGGCGCGCTCGATGGCCAGCTCGGCGACCGAGGTGTGGTCGGACGGCGGCCGGTCGAACGTCGAGGCGATGACCTCGCCCTTGACCGAGCGCTGCATGTCGGTGACCTCCTCGGGCCGCTCGTCGACGAGCACGACCATGAGGTGGCATTCGGGGTTGTTCTTGGTGATCGCGTTGGCGATGTCCTGCAGGATGGTCGTCTTACCCGCCTTGGGCGGCGACACGATCAGCGCGCGCTGGCCCTTGCCGATCGGCATGATCAGGTCGATGACCCGGGTGGTCAGCCGGTCCGGCGTGGTCTCCAGGCGCAGCCGCTGGTTCGGGTACAGCGGCGTCAGCTTGCCGAATTCGGGACGCTTCTTGGCGTCCTCGACGGAGCCGCCGTTGACACTGTCCAGGCGCACCAACGGGTTGAACTTCTGCCGTTGGTTGGGTTGTTCGCCGTCCTTGGGCACCCGGACCGCACCGGTCACCGCGTAACCGCGGCGAAGGCCGTTCTTGCGCACCATGTTCATCGACACGTAGACGTCGTGCGGGCCGGCCAGGTAGCCGGAGGTGCGCACGAAGGCGTAGTTGTCGAGCACGTCGAGAATGCCGGCTACCGGTTGGACGACGTCGTCCTCGCGCAGTTCGGCGTCGCCGCCCTCACCGGACCGTTCGCCGCGGCGCCGGCGGTCACGGAAGCGGCGTCCCCGCCGGCCCTGACGTCCCTCGCCGTCGTCGTCCTGCTGGTTGGAGCCGCGCCCCTGCTGGCCACCGGAGCTCTGCTGGTCCTGGTCGCCGCCATCCTGCTTGCTTTGCTCGCGGCTGTCCTGCTTGTTTTGCTCGCGGCCGTCGGTCTCGCGGTCGGCGTCGTCGTTGCCGCGGCCGGCCGCTCCCGCGTCGCGGGACGCGCTGCGTCGTTCGCGGCGCGGCGCCTCGGCGGTGGCGCCGTTCTGGGCCGGCGCCTCGGCGGCGCTTTGAGCGCCGGTGTGGTCGTTGGCGTCCTTGGTGTCGGGCGTGGTGTCGTCCTTGGCGTCCTTGGCGTCGGGCTTGCCGCTGTCCTCGGCCGGCTCGGCGCCGTTGGCCTGCTCAGCGGGCGCGGCCCCGTTGGCCTGCCCCCGGACTTCCTTGATCGCGGCGATCAGTTCGTTCTTACGCATGCCCGACGTCCCCTTGACGCCGACCTGGTTAGCCAGCGCGCGCAGCTCGGGCAGCACCATGGTGGTCAGGGCACCGACCGGCGCATGCGTCTTCGCGTCTGGGGTGTCTGTGGTCACGGCAGGAGAGAGTTGATTGGCGTCAGTGTTTTCGCCAGCCGTGAACAGGTCCGTATCAGTCACGGATTTCCTTTCTTCCCCCGCTGATCAGCTCATACAGGGGGTTCGTTGCATTCAGCCAAATTGCCGAGTGCGCCCAATCATCGACTTTGCAACGGTGATCGCCTGGATCGGCGGAGTAAACGGCGAACCTCGTCCACAAGAAGAATTGGTGTTGTCCTAGCGGCAAGGCAGTATGTATGCAGATGCAGATGCTGCGATTGCTGGACGGCTCCGAGGATAGCCCCCATCCCTGCCGGAAGCAAGCAAACCCTCCGGCCACGCTGTGGATCAACCGACGACGGTGACTCCCGGGCTCCAGCGAACTCCTTCGCCGGCGGTCATTTCGGCGAGGGTGAATCCGTTCGCCGCCCCGTACTCCGTCACTTCCGGGGGCAACGCCGACGCTGTGGTCAGTGCGATCAACGAGGGACCGGCCCCGGAAAGCGTCGCTGCCACGTTATGACGCCGCAGCAGCCGCAAATATTCCGCCGAGGCGGGCATGGCCGGCGCCCGCTGCGGCTGATGCAGCACGTCCTCGGTGGCCGCCATCAGCAGATCCGGGCGTTCGGTGAGCGCGACCACCAGCAACGCGGCCCGGCTCACGTTGAAGCGTGCGTCCTCGTGGCTGACCTGCGCGGGCAGCAGCACCCGGGTCTCCGCGGTCAGCGAGCGTTCCTGGGGAATCGCGCAGTACAGGTGGATATCGGGGTGCAGCCGCAGCGGCGCCGCCGCGTACCGGGGGTGCTGTCCGCCGCGGTCGATCCAGGAAACGATCGCGCCACCAAACACGGCGGCCGCGGCGTTGTCCGGATGCCCCTCGAACTCCGAGGACAGCTGGATCAGCGCAGCATCACTCAGCGGTTGGCAATTCGCTTGTGCGACAAGGCCGTTCGCCGCAGCGAGGCCGCCGACTACCGCCGCGGCGGACGAGCCCAGGCCGCGGGAGTGCGGGATGGCGTTGCGGCAGCGCACCACCAGGCCCGCCGCGCGGACGCCGACGGCGCGCAGGCCGCACTCCACGGCGCGCACCACCAGGTGTTCCGGGCCGAGCGGCACCTGGTCGGCACCCTCGCCCTCGACCTGCACTACCAGGCCGGAATCGGTTGTCTCGACGGTGATCTCGTCGATGAGGCTCAGTGCCAGGCCGATGCTGTCGAAGCCGGGACCGAGATTGGCACTGGACGCCGACACGACGGCGGAGGCCACCAGCCCGGCGGGCAGCATGGAGGTCACCAACAGCCTTTCGTTGCGAGCGCGCCCATTCGTCAGGCCAGCCCGAGCTTCTCGACCACCAGGACCGGATCGACCGGCAGCGGGGTCACGGTCGGCATGTCCCGCAGCGCGGTGTCCGGATCCTTCAGGCCGTTGCCGGTCACCGTGCACACCACCGTCGACCCGCGCGCCACCCAGCCGTCCTCGACCGCCTTCAGCAGTCCCGCGATGCTGGCGGCCGAGGCGGGTTCGACGAACACGCCCTCGGACTCGGCGACCAGATGATAGGCGGCCAGGATCTCGTCGTCGGTGGCCGCCAGGAAGCGGCCGTGGGATTGCTGCTGCGCGTCGACGGCCGCGGTCCACGATGCCGGCGCGCCGATGCGGATCGCGGTCGCGATGGTCTCGGGGTTTTTGACCGGCTCGCCGTGCACGAGCGGGGCCGCCCCGGCGGCCTGGGTGCCGAGCATGCGGGGCAGCTTCTCGATCAGGCCCTCGTGGTGATATTCGGTGTATCCCTTCCAGTACGCGGTGATGTTGCCGGCGTTGCCGACCGGAAGCGCGTGCACGTCAGGCGCGGCGCCCAGGACGTCGACGATCTCGAACGCCGCGGTCTTCTGACCCTCGATGCGCACCGGGTTGACCGAATTGACCAAGGAGATCGTCGGGAAGTCGGCGGCCATCTTGCGGGCCAGCTCCAGGCAGTCGTCGAAGTTGCCGTCGATCTGAATGATCTTGGCGCCGTGCATGACCGCCTGCGCGAGCTTGCCCATCGCGATCTTGCCCTGCGGGATCAGCACCGCGCAGGTGATGCCGGCACGGGCCGCATAGGCCGCCGCCGACGCCGAGGTGTTGCCGGTGGAGGCGCACAGCACCGCCTGCTGGCCGCGCGCCAGCGCGTCGGTGACCGCCATCGTCATGCCGCGGTCCTTGAAGGAGCCGGTGGGGTTGAGGCCCTCGACCTTGAGATGGACTGTGCAGCCGGTCTTTTCCGAGAGCCGGCGGGCCGGGATCAGCGGGGTGCCGCCCTCGAGCAGGGTCACCGGGGTCCAGTCGTCGCCCACCGGCAGCCGGTCCCGGTAGGCCTCGATGAGGCCGGGCCAGGGCTGATGGACGGCGGTGCGCTGGGCGCTCATAGGCTGGTCCCTTCCAGTCGCAGCACGCTCGTCACGCTCTGCACGACGTCCAAATCGGCGAGCGCATGCACGGTTTCGGAAAGCGCGGCATCGGTGGCGGTGTGGGTGACCACGACGATGCGGGCACCCACCCGGCGGCCGCCCTCGTCGGCGACGCCCTCCTGACGGACCTCGGCGATGCTCACCTCGCGCTTGGCGAATTCGGCCGCCACCGACGACAACACACCCGGCTTGTCGGCCACGTTCATGCTCACGTAGTAGCGGGTGGAGATGAAACCCATTGGTGCGACCGGGAGTTGGGCGTACTTGGACTCCCGCGGGCCGCGGCTGCCCAGCACCCGGTTTCGCGCGGCCATCACCAGGTCACCGGCCACCGCGGACGCCGTCGGCGCTCCACCGGCGCCCTGGCCGTAGAACATCAGCCGGCCGGAGGCCCTGGCCTCGACCACCACCGCGTTGAAGGCGCCGTTGACCGTGGCCAGCGGATGGGACAGCGGCACCAGCGCCGGGTAGACGCGCGCCGAAACCCGTTCCTGGCCATCGTCGCCGGTGATGCGTTCGCAGATGGACAACAGTTTGATGGTGCAGCCCAGGGCGCGGGCGGAGGCGAAGTCGGCCGGGGTGATCTTGGTGATGCCCTCCCGGTAGACGTCGTCGGCGGTCACCCGGGTGTGGAACGCGATCGACGCGAGAATCGCGGCCTTGGCCGCGGCGTCGTACCCCTCGACGTCGGCGGTGGGGTCGGCCTCGGCGTAGCCCAGGTCGCTGGCTTCGGCCAGCGCGGTGTCGTAGTCGGCGCCGGTGCTGTCCATCGCGGACAAGATGTAGTTGGTGGTGCCGTTGACGATGCCGGCGACCCGCAGCACCGTGTCACCCGCCAACGACTGGGTCAGCGGCCGGATCACCGGGATGGCGCCGGCCACGGCGGCCTCGAAATACAGGTCCACGTGCGCGCTTTCGGCGGCCTGTGCCAATTCGCCGGTGGAGGTGGACAGCAGCGCCTTGTTGGCCGTGACGACCGACTTGCCGTGCTCGAGCGCGCACAGAATGGCCTTGCGGGACGGTTCCACCGGCCCCATCAACTCCACGACGATGTCAACGTCGTCGCGCGCGGCGAGTCCTTCGATGTCGTCGGTGAGCAGCTCGACCGGAACACCGCGGTCGTCGGCGACGCGGCGCACCCCGACGCCCCGCAGCACCAGGGGGGCACCGATGCGGGCCGCCAGGTCACCGGCGCTGTCCTCGATGATGCGGACGACTTCGCTGCCGACGTTGCCCAACCCGAGTACCGCTACACCAACCGGCTTTTCGTCACGGGGCACAGCTCACCTCACTTCCAGACTCAGTAGATCGTCGACCGTCTCGCGGCGCAGCACCAGACGCGCGCGGCCGTCACGCACCGCGACGACGGCCGGGCGGCAGACCATGTTGTACCGACTCGACAGCGAATAACAGTAGGCGCCGGTGGCGGCCACCCCGATCAGGTCACCGGGCCTCAGATCGCCGGGGACCCAGGTGTCTCGAACCACGATATCGCCGCTCTCGCAATGCTTTCCGACGATCCGGGCCAGCTCGGCGGGTGCATCGCTGACCCGGGAGACCAGCCGGGCGTCGTACTGGGCGTCATACAGCGCGGTGCGGATGTTGTCGCTCATGCCGCCGTCCACGCTCACGTAGCGCCGGTGCGCGGTGGCGCTCACGTCGACGTCCTTGACGGTGCCCACCTCGTAGAGGGTGATGGTGCCGGGGCCGGCGATGGCCCGTCCCGGCTCGACCACCAGCCGCGGTGTCGGCAGCCCCACCGCCGCGGACTCGTGCTGCACGATCGCGCTCAGCTTGCCCGCCAGCTCACCCATCGGCGGCGGATCGTCCGCGGCTAGGTACGAAATGCCAAGTCCCCCACCGAGATCCACGGTGGCTATCTGCGCTGTTTTCTCGACGCCGAACTGCTCGACCGCGTCGTGCAGCAAGCCGATGACGCGGCGGGCGGCGAGTTCGAAGCCGGCGACGTCGAAGATCTGTGAACCGATGTGGCTGTGCAGGCCGACCAGCCGCAGGTGTTCGGTGTCGAAAACCCGGCCGACGGCGGCCAGCGCGGAACCGCTGGCCACGGACAGCCCGAACTTCTGGTCCTCGTGCGCGGTGGAGATGAACTCGTGGGTGTGGGCCTCCACACCGACGGTGAGACGCACGAAGACGTCCTGGACGATGCCCGCGTCGGCCGCGATGGCGTCCAGCCGCTCGATCTCGGTCATGGAGTCCAAAACGACATGCCCCACACCGGCTTTGACCGCGGCCGTCAGCTCCGCGACGGATTTATTGTTGCCGTGGAAGGTGATTCGCTCCGGGGGGAAGTCGGCGTGCAGGGCGACGGCCAGTTCCCCGCCGGTGCACACGTCGAGTGACAGGCCTTCCTCGTCGATCCAGCGGGCCACCTCGCTGCACAGGAAGGCCTTGGCGGCATAGTGCACGTTGTTGCCGCCGCCGAAGGCCGACGCGATCTCGCGGCAGCGGGACCGAAAGTCGTCCTCGTCGACGACGAACAGCGGGGTGCCGTACTCGCGGGCCAGCTCGGTCACCGCGACCCCGGCGATGGTCGCGACGCCGGCCTCGTTGCGAGTTGCGTTGCGAGGCCACACATTCGGCGCGAGCAGCAACAGCTCCTCGGGAGACTGCGGGCGCGGCGGGCTTTCGGGGTGGCGGGTCTCTTCGGCATGCCGAGGACCGGCGGGGTGGACGTTCACATTCGCTCCGGAGCGGTCACGCCCAGTATCGCCAGCCCGTTGGCGATCACCTGCCGGGTCGCCTGGCACAGCGCCAGCCGGGCGGTGTGCAGATCGGTGGGCTGCTCGTCGCCCTGCGGCAGCACCCGGCAGGAGTCGTAGAACCGGTGGTAGTCACCGGCCAGGTCTTCCAGATACCGGCACACCCGGTGCGGCTCGCGCAGCGACGCCGCGGTTTTGAGCACCCGCGGGAATTCGCCGAGGGTGCGCAGCAGCGTCCCCTCCTTGTCGTGGCTGAGCAGTTCCAAGTGCGCGGTGTCGGGGATGAGGCCCAGTTCGGCGGCATTACGGGCCAGCGCGGACAGCCGAGCGTGCGCGTATTGCACGTAGTAGACCGGGTTTTCGTTCGACGCCGAGGACCATAGCGCCAGGTCGATGTCGATCGGGGTGTCCACCGAGGAGCGGATCAGGCTGTAGCGCGCCGCGTCGACGCCGATCGCCTCGACCAGATCGTCGAGCGTGATCACGGTTCCCGCCCGCTTGCTCATCCGGACCGGTTGGCCGTTGCGAACCAGGTTGACCATCTGCCCGATGAGCACCTCGACGGCGGCCGGGTCGTCGCCGAACGCGGCAGCGACCGCCTTGAGCCGGGCGATGTAGCCGTGGTGGTCGGCGCCCAGCATGTAGATGCACAGGTCGAAGCCGCGCTGCCGCTTGTCCAGGTAGTAGGCGATGTCGCCGGCGATGTAGGCGGGCTTGCCGTCGCTCTTGATCACCACGCGGTCTTTGTCGTCACCAAATGCACTGGTGCGCAACCACGTTGCGCCGTCCTTCTCGTAAATGTTGCCCGTTTCGCGCAGCCGGGCGATGGCCTGGTCGACCCGGCCGCTGGTGTGCATCGAGTCTTCGTGGGTGTACACGTCGAAGTCGGTGCCGAACTCGTGCAGCGACTCTTTGATGTGGGTGAACATCAGGTCGACGCCGATGGCGCGGAAGGTCTCGCGCAGCTGCGGCTCGGGCAGGCTCAGCGCGTCGGGCGCCTGGCGCAGCACCTGGGCGGCGATGTCGTTGATGTAGCTGCCGGCGTAGCCGTCTTCGGGCGTCGGCTCGCCCTTGGCGGCGGCGATCAGCGAGCTGGCGAACCGGTCGATCTGGGCGCCGTGGTCGTTGAAATAGTATTCGCGCACCACGCCGGCGCCCTGGGTGGACAGCAGCCGGCCCAGCGCGTCGCCGACGGCGGCCCACCGGGTGCCGCCGATGTGGATCGGCCCGGTGGGGTTGGCCGAGACGAATTCCAGGTTGATGTTGTGGGTGGACTGCGCGTCGGAGTGGCCGTAGCGGTCGCCGGCGTCGAGCACGTTGGTGACGACGACGGCCTGCGCCGACGCCTCGAGGCGCAGGTTGATGAAGCCCGGGCCGGCCACCTCCGCCGAGGCGATGCCGTCGGTTTCGGCCAGCGCGGCGGCCAACCATCCGGCCAGCTCGCGGGGATTGGCGCCGACCTTTTTGCCCAGCTGCAGCGCGAGGTTGCTGGCGTAGTCGCCGTGCTCGGGGTTGCGGGGGCGCTCGACGACGACCGTCGCCGGCAACGCGGCCGCGTCCAGCCCACGCTCGGCCAGCACCGCGGCGGCGGTGTTTCTGAGCAGCTCGGCGAGGTCAGCGGGGGTCACGAGCGTCCATCCTATTGGCTGAGGTGCCCGCGCCCCGAATCCATTGCGGTGACGAAGCGGTCATCCGGATGCGTTAGGCTGTCGGGGCCCATTGGTGCAACAACAACGTTGTCGCGCCCCCGTAGCTCAGGGGATAGAGCGTCTGCCTCCGGAGCAGAAGGCCGCAGGTTCGAATCCTGCCGGGGGCACCAGGTCAGACGGTATTTCTGACCACCGCGTGCAACATACGTGCAAGATTGCACGGTCAGCGTGCCGCCGCCTCGGTGAACATGGGCACCCACCCGTCGCAGTCGTCGCCGTCGCAGCCGCGCAAGCTGACCACCGTCACCTCGCCCCTCGCGTAGGCCACCGCGTCCTGATTCGACACATGGCGCAACGCTCGCTGAGCGTCGATGTCGGTCAACGGTTCTGGACGACAGCGGGCGCAGTCACAATCACCGAGGGCGGCGGGCTCGGCGGGGGTCGTGAGGTCCGCGCGCAGCTTCGCCCGGCCCGCCCTAGCCAACTCCCCGCCGCCTATCGTGCCGACGGTGCGCAGGACGGCGGTGCAGCCGGTCACCGGCCACCCACCCGGCGCGTCATCCATGCCGGGGGCGGTGAAATCTTGCCCTCGCGGGCACGGCGGGCGGTGTCCATTGGGGTGACTACGTGCATCCCCTGGCCGATGGAGTGCGCCAGCACGTCGTAGGCCACCACTGCCGCCGCCACCCGGTCGGGCTGGTGCTGCCCCGCTTCCCACGTCACCGCCTGCGCCTCGAAGTCGGGCAGGAACCCCGCCACTCGGCACCGTCCGACCTCCAGCGCGGCGAGCAGGCCGGTGGACCGGGCCACGGCGTCGCCCTTGCCGCGGTCGGTGCCCTTGGGTGGCCAGCCGGTGACGCGGATGGGCCGGTCCACGCGGAACCGCGCCAGCACCTCGGTGACCAACCGGGTGTAGGTCGCCCTGGCGGCGAACGCCTCCACGGCGATCTCGCTGGCACCCACGTCGGCGGCGAGCTGCACGGCCCGCACCGCCCAGGCGTCCGATGTCATCCGGCCCGACACGTCGGCGATGAGCGCCACCACGCCGTCGGCGGTTAGCGCGGCGGCGATGATGCCGGTCTCGTCGCCCTGCCCCGAGTCGGCGGGGTCCACGCCCACCACGATCTTGACCGTCCCCGGCGGCGCGGCTGGCAGCCGCCAGGTGTCAATCCACGCCGCCTTGACCAGCCCGCCCTCGGGGGTGGACGGGGTGCCTAGATACATCGCCGCCCACGCCCGCGAACCCACCTCCGTCTTGATCTCGCGGAACTGCTCGGCGGTGCGCCCGACGGCGGATGTCATTGCCACGCCGCTGCGTTCGCGGCCCAGCGCGTCGGGCACCCCGGCGGTACTGATGGCCGGGATGTTCACGCAGCGCCACCGGCTGCCGGGTTCGGCCAGCAGCGACCCGGCGAGGTCGTCAGGGTGCCACCGGGTGAGGACGATAATGGCCGACGCGCCGGGCATCAGCCGGGTCATCAATGACGCACGCATCTCGGCATAGAGGCGCTTGCGGTAGGCGTCGGAGTCGGCCTCCTGCGCACCCTTCACGGGGTCATCGACCAACAGCACCGATGCGCCGAACCCGGTTGTGCTGGACAGGATGCCGCCCGCCAACATGCCTCCCCGGTGACCGGCAACCCGCCAGCGGCCCACGGCCTGCTTGTCCGCCGCCAGCTCGATGCCGACGACGGCGGGGTTCTCGGCGATGAGTCGCCGCGCGGCGGCGCTGTGTTCCTCAGCCAGGGCGTCGCCGTAGGACTTCACGATGACCTCGGCGTCGGGATCGCGCGACAGCAGCCACACCGGGAACACCTGCGAAGTCTGAACGCTCTTGCCAGTCCTCGGCGGCATCGTGACGATGAGCCGCGCGTCGGGCGTCTCCACCGCACGCACCAACTCGTCGGACAGCAGCTTGATGGCCGGGGTGACCACGTAGCCGGGGATGAGCCGCCGGGCCAATTCCGCCGGGGTGTCTGGTCGCCGCCGGGCGCGGGCCGACGCGGTGGCACGGGCGGCGGTCATGGCCGCGATGGGGGTGCGCGGGCGGTCGGTCATCGCTGTCATGCGGCCCTCCGTTGGGGTTTTAACCCGGCGCACTGCGCGTCCCACAGGTCCGAGCGCGTCCAAGAGTGTTCGCAGCGGTCGCATACGTACTCACACACGACGCCCCTACCGCCGCGCCAGGTGACGGCATCGGGCTCGGTGTGGGTGGCGAGGCGCACGCAGCGGTCGGCGTGGTGCCCCGCCGGGTTGCACCGAGGGCAGTAGTCGGGCAACCAGAAGTCGTGAAACGGATTGGGCGTCATCGTGTCTCCTCGGGTGGTCGGTGGGTGCCGTCGTCGTTGGGTGCTGGCCCACCGCGCTCTACCGAGGCCAATCGGAGCGCGGCGGGGCGGTCAGGTAAGCGGTGGAACGGGGCGCATACCGGCTCGCAGCCCGGCCAGTTGCGAGCTGCCTGGCCCGCCGCCATCGGTGATGCCCAGCGCCTCGCACACGTCGGTCTGGTTGACCTCCCCGGTGCGGTGGAGCTGTTTGGCCACGCGGATCACGGCGGGCCAGGCGCGCTCGATGACGGGCTGGACGGCGTGCCCGAGGTGGGTGCCGCCAGCGGCGGTCAGCACGCCGCAATCACTACGCGCGCCACCGTCGAACAACGCATACATCTCACGCTGAGTCGGACGGCGACCACCGGCACGCCACCGCGCCTGTGCCCACGGCCCCGCATAGGTGATCTCCTCGTCACGCCCGTGCGGAGAGTCGGAAAAGCTGGTCACACCCTCCACGCCCGACACGCGGCTGTCGCTCACCACAGCGGTGCGCAGTTGAGCGCCGAAAATCACGCCCGCCACGGAGTGGCCCGCCTCATGGACGCAGATTTCGAGGTGCTGCCGCTGGCGGGCGGTCAGGTCGGCCACGGTCGGCAGGCGCTTGGATGCGGGCGCTGGCTTCGGTGGGGTCGGCGCGGCGGGCCGGGCCGCAGCGGTGCGGACGGCGGGACGGCCCGCAGCAGCGGCGAGGGTCGCGCGTGCGACCTGTTCGGCCACGGCGATGAGGTCGTCCCTGGTGATGGTCGGCTCGGTGGTCATTGGTGGTGTGTCCTTCCCTGGTGGTGTTGGCGGCTGGTCACGGCGCGGTGGCCGACGCCGGGGCGGCGGTGCGGAACACATCCGGTCCACCACCGTCCCGGCGTCGATCGGCAGTGACCGGGGTCTGCGTGTCGTTGCGTTCCAACAGTTTTCGGGCGTTCTTCTGACGTTCCCTGCGGTCGCGGGCATCGCCACGCGCTGCCGCCGCGTCCAGGTGACGGTCGATGCACGCCGCGCAGGTGTATCCCCACACGCTGCCCCGGTGCCGCCAGCACGGCCCCCCGCACGACTGGCAGGCCGGGCCGGTGTAGGTGTCCGGCGCGTCGGCATCGGCGGCGGTCACGGCGTCACCTCCACCGCTGCCACCACGGCCTCGTAGCCCACCAGCACCGACCGCTCGGCGACGGCGACGTAGAGGTTGTGGCGCTCGTCCAACGCCGTGCGGACCTGCGGCACGTCGCGCCACCCGAACAGCGGCGCGCTGGTGGCCACGATGGTGCCAGCCAGCCCGGCACGGTAACCGCCGTCGAACACCAGCGCGTGCCCGCCGGGGGTCGTCCACTTCGCACCCGAGCGCGTGATGAGTTGCGCCGCAACGAACACCGGCAGCCAAGCGGGTGAGGCGTGGACGTAGCCCAGCACGTTGGCCTCGGCGAACTCGGCCTCAATGTGCGCCAGCGCAGCCACCACGTCGGCCACCGCCGGGATGGCGTCCAGGTCGGCGGCATCGACCAACAGCCGCGCGGCGAACTGACGCGCCACCACGACCGACTCCCGCAGCCGCAACGCCTGCGCAGCGCGCTGCTCCACCTCGCGGCGCGACGGCTCGGTGGCATCGCAGGAGTCGAACGCCCAGACCACCAGCGGGTCGAACGGGTCAAGCACGCCGCCGCGCTCGCCCTCCTTGCGGTCGCCGTCCAGGGCGGGAACGCCACACCAATCTGTATCCCACACGCCCACCTGGTCGCCGGGGAAGTTCGCGCCGCGCACCTCCACGCCGGTCAGGTGACGACTGGCCTCGTCGGTGCCCACGTCGGTCCAGAACACCGACGAGTACAGACCGCCGGGCGCAGGGTTGACCGGCGGTGCCTCGAAACGCACCGGCAGCATGTCGGGGTGGGTGGTCACTGGGAAGTCGGGTAGTGCGGTGGTCATCGGTGTCTCCTATGCGTCGATGCCCATAGCGGCCAGTTCGGCGCGGGCGCGGTCGTCGGTGTTCTGGTGGTCCTGGCGGTGGTCGGCGTAGTCGTCGCGGTTCAGTCGGCGTTCCAGCGCCGTCGCGGCGTGGTCGATGGTGCGAGACAGCAGCCGCGCCAATAGGTCCGACCGCGACGGCTGCCCCCGCAGCGCAGCGGCGTTCGGCGGGTGCGACTGCGCCAACAGGGTGGAGAACTCGGCATCGACCGTCTCGGCCATCGCCACCAACGCCGCCGCCCACGCGCCGGTCGCCAGGTCCTCCTCGGTGATGTGAGGCAGCGCCGGGCGCGGGGCCAGGTCCACCAGCGTGGTCACCGCGTAGCGGCGCTTGCCCGGCTCGTTGGCCAGGTGCGCGGTACGGCGGCGGGCATCGGCCTCGGCCACCCACCCGACGACATCGCCGACGAGTTCGTGGACCTCCTCGGCCATCCACGTCACCGTCGCTGTGGAGCGCAGGAACCGGCTGGGCCGGGCATCATCGGCGATCCGCTGCGCCAACGGGTTCACCTGCTCGGCGATCTCGCGGGCCAGGGACCAGTCGCCGCCGTACTGGCCGACGGTCAGCCCGACGCGCCGCCGGTCGCGGTGCTCGGCCTGGCTGTACCGACGCGGCGGCTGTGGACGCAGTGCGGCGAGCGCGGCGGGAGTACCGCGCCGGGCGATGACGTGAGACGGCGTGTCGTTCACCGGGCCACCGTCTCGGTGTCGGCCTCGGCGTGCTGGTCGATGAGGTCCATGAGCGAGTCGGCCCGTTCCGGCGTGATGTCGAGGTTCCTTACCAGGAACGCGTGCCGCCGCAGCCACGACAACGCGGCGCGCGCCTCGTCGACGCGGGGGCCGTCGGTCTCGCCGCGCGAGGCCATTGCACCGAGCCGGGAACGCCAGAACTCCACCGAGTGGGTGCGCGGATGGGTGGCGGGCGCGGGCGGGCTAGCGGCTGTCATGCCCCTACGTTAAGCCGCTTGCGTGCATAGCCGGAAAGCCTGAAAGCCGTTGCGGTATAACAAAACTAACCTAGCTATACCGATATCGGTTACCGTGCAACGCCTTACGACGTGGCGAAACACGGCGATGCGGAGGGAGCGTCCCGGGGAGTGGTGTAAGTGATGGCGGCGTGTCGGTCCCTGACGTAAGAGGGCCATCGCGTGAGTCTCTGTGGTGAAACGACCAAGAATCACTACCGAGAGGAACATC
>Ga0164242_10001279_pt1 | contig 29784 bp, 34 predicted proteins | sample OricomgcompostMG_FD_108783 | JGI IMG/M metagenome (GOLD analysis project Ga0164242, IMG submission 108783) | Miracle-Growth compost microbial communities from Emeryville, California, USA - Original compost - Miracle growth compost (MG) ...
AGAGGGCCGGCGCGAACCCGGCCGGCCTTCCCGCGGGCTCTCCGGCTGGGCAATCGCAGCCCGCGCTTCAAAAGGACAGCACCCATGCAGACCACTCTGATCCCCCTGGATCGCCTTCATGTCTCGCCACTCAACATGCGGGCCGACAAGAAAGAACCATCCCTCAAACGCATGGCCGAGATCGCGGCCAACATCCTGCCGACCGTGCGGGAAAAGGGCGTCCTGACGCCCCTCATTGTCCGGCCCAACAATGACGGTTTCGAAATCCTCGCCGGACGCCGCCGCTTCTATGCCGCTCGCGTGATCGCGCACGAGCGCAGCGCCTTCGAGCCTCTCGCCTGCGACATACGCGACGTCGACGATGCCACGGCCCTGGAGATCTCCACCGTCGAGAACGTGGCGCGTGAGGATGTCAGCGAGATCGCCCTCTACGAAGCCTATGACAAACTCATCCGGCAAGGCCGAAGCGTCGGCGAGATCGCCCGCCTCTTCGACAAGGATGAGCGCGAGGTCAAAGGTTGCCTCGCCATCGCCAACCTTCTGCCACCGATCCGCGCCCTCTACGCGCAGGAAGAGCTCGACACCGACGATCTGCGCCTGCTCACCATGGCCACGCCCACCCAGCAGCGCGCCTGGCTCAAGCTGTGGAAGCAAGAGGATGCGCCTCTGGGTGACGGGCTCAAGCAGTGGCTGTTCGGCGGCGCGGCCGTCCGCGCAGATCACGCATTGTTCGATCTCGAACCCTTCCAGGAAAAAATCGTCGGAGACCTTTTCAGCGACGAACGCTACTTCACCGATCCCAACATCTTCTGGGCGGCCCAGGACGAGGCCATTGCAACGCGCCGTGACGCCTACCTTGCCGCCAAATGGAGCGATGTTGTGGTGCTGGAGCGCGGGCGCCCTCTTTACGCCTACGAAATGGTCAAGATGGGCAAGAAGGATGGCGGGCGCGTTTATGTTCAGCCTACCCACACCGGCGAAGTCCGCTTTCTGGAAGGCTACATCACTCGCAAGGAAGCCCAGGCCCGCGAAGCAGAAGAGCGTAAGTCCACGGCCAAGCGCGGCAAGGAGGCGGCCGCGGAATCCTCCGTTCCCGCACGCGCACCGATCACCAACATGATGCGCAACTATCTCGACCTGCATCGCCATGCCGTTGCGCGCCTGGCTTTGCTCGCCAGTCCTGCCGACGCCCTGCGGCTTCTTCTCGCGCACGCGATAGCCTCCAGCGGCAATTGGTCCGTGCGGGCCGACGCGCAGCGCGCCGACGGCAAGGCGATTGCCGGCAGCTTGGCCTCCAGCCGGGCACAGACGACGTTCGCCGCCGAAGCCAGAAAGATCCGTGCGCTTCTGGCGCCGGCCTTCCGTGACGCCGGCGAGGATGATGCGGACACAGCACCGCGTGTCACCCGTCACGGCAACGACGATGAACTGACTGTTCGGGTTTTTCAGCGGCTTCTGAAGTTGAAGGATGCCGATGTGGCCCGTATCGCCGCTTGCGTGATGGCGGAAACCCTCGCCGCCGGCAGTGCCGTCACCGACGCGTTCGGCCAGCACGCCAAGATCGCGACCGCAGAGCATTGGCAGCCCGATGCGGCCTTCTTCGAACTTCTGCGCGACCGCGCCAGCGTCAACAAGATGCTCGCCGAAGTCGCCGGCAAGAAGAATGCCGACAGCCAGGTCAGTGCCAGGCTCAAGGACCAGAAGTCGGCACTCGCGGCCGCCGCGGCCAAGATGCCCGATTGGTGTCCCGGCTGGATGCGCTTTCCCGCCAAAGATTGACCTTTTCCCATCACATCCACCGCCGCGTCCGTTTCCGCGGGCGCGGCGGCTCCTTACAGCGAGAATCGCAATGCCTGATACGAACCTCCAAATCCGCCGTCTCAACGATTTGGCCCGCACCAAGCCTCAAAGCGTCAATGCCACATGGGTGATGACGGTCGGCATCCAGGATCTGATTGCCGGTGACGAAGCGGACGAAGATCCATCGCTGGCGTTCAAGCGCAACGCCATTCTTCTGAGGACAGTTGCCGCCTATTGCGACTGGACCGAGGGCAATGACCCGTACGGCGAACATGATTTCGGCGCATTCGATCTCTTCGGCGCACGATGCTTTTTCAAGATCGACTACTACCATCCTGACCGCGCGGTACATGCGCCCGACCCCGCCAATATCGAACTGTGCCGGCGCGTGCTCACGCTGATGTTGGCCGAGGAATATTGAACCGCCTGGCACAAGGCAGAGGAGAGGCAAGCGGGAAAGGGTCAGCGGGTTGGGTGCAAGAGAAAGGCTCCTGCCGGCCCGCCCCGGAGACCCGCCATGCAGCCACAATCCGTCCCTCCATCCCCTTTCGTTCGGCACGCGGTGCCGCTCGGCGACATCCGAATCCTCTGCAATGCCTTGCGGAACCTCGCTGCAGAGGAACCCTCACGGGAGGATTGGGACCGTCTCAACGACCGGATCGAGGATATGCTATCAGCATCCCGCCGGGAACGGGACGATGTCATCACCTGGCTCAGGCGCCGGACGGGCACGCTTCTCTTCCTCTGCGATTGCTGCGAGGCATGGCGGGAGGAGACGCGCGGCCATCGGCTCGGCGATCACCATGTCTGCGAACCGTGTTGGTCGACGCATAGCCTCTGCGAAGACTGTGACACGCTCGTTCATGACGATGACGGGCGCTCGGTATGCGAAGGAAGCCGCTTCATCTGCGACGCTTGTGCCAGCGGCTACCGCCTATGCGCCACTTGCGATTACGAAGGTCATCTCGAGTCCATGAACCGCATGGATGGGGAGTGGTATTGTGACGATCACGTTCCCAGCGACGATGACAGCGAAGACGGCGACGGTGTCATGGCCCATGAAGCCGACGTCTTACAGGAGCTGCTGGGTACGCCGTGGCTGGCGCAGCCAGAGGAGATCACCGATCGCCACGGCAATCGCAAATCCAAGGCGCCAACCCTTTGGATGGGCTTCGAGCTTGAAGTGGTCGCGCGCGACAGACGCAGCCACGCCGTTCAGGCGGTGTTAGATGCCCTGTCCGGCCGCGGCATCGTCAAGAATGACGGCAGCATTCCGGACGACGGCTTTGAGATCGTGTCCCTGCCCGCCACCCTCGCTTACCATCAGGCCGGCTGGGGTGATCGCTTCTTCTCCATTTTGGCGGCCCATGTGCGCGGCTGGGACGAGAAATGCTGCGGCATGCATGTCCATATGGCGCGCGACGCTCTGACTCCACTGCAGATTGCCCGCTTGCAGGTGTTCGTCAACGGCGACGGCATGTCCACCAACAACCGAAACTTTATCGAACAGGTCGCAGGGCGCGGTGCCACCGAATATTGCCGCCATTACCACAAGCAGTTGACCGATTGCGGACCGACGATCGAGCGGCACGCCCCCATCAAGCCAGTCAACTACGATGAGGGCTGTGACTGCGCCTCTTGCACGATCCAGCGCGACGCCTATGAGCGGGCGACGGTTGCTGCTTCCGGGAGTGAAGCCGTCCGCCATCAGTTCCGCCAGATGTATCACGCCAATGACGGCCGTCTCTCACGCTTGTGCCGCGACCGGCGCAACAGCGACCGCTACCAGGCGATCAACCTACAGAGCGACCGCACGATCGAATGGCGGATATTTCAGTCCAACGTTTCGATGCTGGGGTTTCTGAAGAACCTGGAATTCTGCCACGCGGCCGCCAAGTTTTGCGCCGACGCCGGTAACACCATGCTTCACAGCGGCACCTTCCTGGCATGGATCGAAAAACGACGAGGCGAATATCCCAACTTCGTTCGCTGGGCGGTGCGCGAAAAACTTCTCGCCCGTCGCCATGCCGATGCCCCTGGCGCTGCCCCTGCCACGATCGCGGCCTGAGGAGGGTTGGCCATGTGTCTCATAGCGTATGCCGCCCAAGACCGCAGCCAGATCCCCGACGTTCATCTCGCGCGGGCGCACGCGCGAAACGACGACGCCTGGGGAATAATGTATCCACACGCAGGACATGTGCGGCTCATCCGCGACATCACCGATCATCCGGCCTTCCTGTCGGTTTGGCGGTCCACCCCGCGGCATACACCGATAGCGGCGCATTTTCGCTACGGCACAAGCGGCAGCATGGCCGTTGCCATGGCCCATCCGTTCCCAGTTCTGATGGACAAGGACGGCGTCACCCTCGCGGTCATGCACAACGGTGTCATGTCCTGCGTGACCGACGAAGGCGCACTGTCAGATACGGCCGTGTTCGTCCGCGATGTCCTCAAGCCTCAACTCGAGGCCCGTCCCGATCTCATCGAGGTCGAAGGGTGGCGCAACGCCATGGGGGCAATCCTTGGAGACGAAAACAAGCTTCTGTTCATGCGCGCCGACGGCGCGGTCTTTCTCGTCAATGGCTGGCAGGGCGAGGTTGAAGACGGCGTCTGGTACAGCAACACCTATTCCATCGCCCCGCCCAGACCTCCGCGTCAGCAACTCGATCAGCTACCGGGCTTCGGTCAGGCTGGTTGGGCGGCGAACGGGGACCGTACCTGCCAAATTTCGCATGGCGCGTTTCCTCACCCTTACGTTGATCCGCTCGATGACCTGGATGGTTGCCTCGGACCCTATCCCCAGTTGAGCGAGATGTCGGAGGCGGAGATCTACAATTTTGTCTGTAGCCATCCCGCCGAAGACGTGACGGACGCCATCCTCGAGATGTTCTGCGGCCACTGACCTTTCCGCCCGGCCTGGAAGCGCGCCCAGGCTTGGGCCAAGTTCCCTCGCGCGCTTCACTAGGAGAATGACATCATGCACGAACAACTCACGCAATTCCTGCGCTCGGACACCCGTTTCACCTGGCGCACCCTTCCCGCCATCATGCGTGGTCGCTTCATGCTCCAGGATGTACTGGAAGCCCTGAAAAGCGCTCCGTCAGCTTATGACGTTCGAATTGGTCAGCAGGGCGACCTTTACCTGAAAGCCAATTGATCCAACTTTCGCACAGGTTCCCCGCGAAACCGGGGACCTTTCGAAACGTTCCAACCTGTTTCGGCCCGGCCTCAGGCCGGGCCTTTTTTCTTCGGAACTCACCCATGAAAAACTTGGAACCGCAGATGCGTGGCCGCATCAGCCTCACCGGGGCCGGTCGCCAGTGCCATTTTGGACATCGGAGCCACTTCCGCACAGAGCAGCATCATGCCTTGCAAGATGTGTCGTCGGATTTTCCCTCGCAGGGCGGAGGTGAGGCATGAAGGCCTTCATCGCAACCGTCGATCTGGTCATCCGTGCCGAAAACTGGGCGCAGGCGTGTGACGCGCTCCATAATCTGCTGACCGTGAATGGTATCCATGCCGAATGCGAGCCGGCGCTTGTCGATTGGGCCCATGTGCCGCAGCAACGGCCGGGCGATGGAGAATGGCCAAAGCAGGTCGTTCTTCGGCAGGAGTGGCTCGCGATGCCGGAAGGCGAACGCGACGCCTCTTTCGCGCGTCCAGAACGGCAACACATCGAACCGATGCTGGTAATCGGCCTTGCGCACCTGCCGCGCAGGCCAAACCGTGCGCATATCGTCGGCACAAGCGAGATCATCCGCTATCCGTTCGGCTGGATTGTCAATGTTGACGCCAACATCGACGGCCTTGTCCCGATCCAGGAATACGCACGGGATCTCGGCTGCTTCTGGATCAAGTTCGACCGTGACGGGCCGGTATTGGATCATTTGCCGACCTTCAATCACTGAAACGGCGCCTGCTATCATCGCCGCAGTTCTGCATTCTCCGGCTGCTCCCGCGCCAGTCTCGCGGTGATCCGAGCCTGCCGGGGCAGCGCAGCCCGATCCGCCTTTCCAAGAGGGCGATCAAACCGGAGCGGGCCACCCCTTCAATGGCGAGCCGGCGCTATTTTCCGCCGGCGCTGGAGCGCCTTTGCATCGCGAAACAAAATAGCGCCGGCTCGCCATCCTCCACTGCGTTCCGGTCCTCGGCCGCAAGCCTTTCAAGGCTTCGTGCGGCCTTGGATGCCGGGGCGTCTTCCACTCCGGCAGATGATCGCCGGAAAGGCCGTGCGGCTGGCGCGCGGCACCAGCTAAAGGAGATCATCCATGCGCGATACCGACGAAGAACACGAGCCCGAGCATACCCATTCGGCTACCTATGACGCTATGACGGCGCTGGAGCTTCACGGCTACCGGCCGGCCGAAGGTGAACCCGATCTGCGTCCGCCCCCGATGCCCGATGTCCTCGAAGGCCTTGTCGCCGAGATGTTCGACGGAATTGCTTTCGCGCTGGACGATACGAGCTTGGCGGCCGACCTTCCTGATCTGCTCTGGTCGCTGGTCAATGTTTTCCATCGCGGTGCCGAGCGTCTGGAACGGCGCTTGACCGCCAATGAGGATGCACAGAAAGCCGGTCAGAAGCTTCAGGACGGCTCGGAAATTCGCTCGGTCGAACTTGAACGCCTGATCGCCGAAGGCCAGACCTTGCTGGACCGCCGCGATGCTATCGAAGCCCTGCGCGATCTGGCTGTCGGTCGTTACGAACAACTTCTCGGTACGCCTTGGCGGCCCTATAGCGGTTCACTGGTAAACCGGCGGACACTCACGGCGGCTGTGATCGCCAGCCGCGATCACATTGCCGAGCGCCGCCGCACCGAACGCGAGGTGATGCTTCCCAAAGGGCCGAAGATCGCCTTCTCCTCCGGTACCGATTACAACGATGTCAACGCGATCTGGGCCTGCCTCGATGATCTTCGCAAGCGCTATCCTGACATGGTGCTACTTCATGGCGGTACACCGGCCGGCGGCGAGTGCATTGCCGAGCGCTGGGCCCGCGACCGCAAGGTGCCGGCGATTTCTTTCACGCCGGATTGGACCCGCCATCGCAACGCCGCTCCGTTCAAGCGCAATGACCTTGTGCTCGATCAGATGCCTGTCGGCGTCGTGGTGACGCCCGGGACCGGCATCCAGGAAAATATGGCCGATAAGGCGCGTCGGCGTGGTATTCCGCTGCGGCGGCTTGGCGAAGGCGGCAAGTGACCGCCCTCATCCGATCCCAAGCGGTGTTTCGACCTGTTATCGCAGATCGAAACACCGTTGCCATATGTCAAAACAGATCAACGCCAAAGGTGCTTCCATGATGGGTCTCGATGGCATCGCCGCCATGCTCAAGACTGGCCGCAAAAACATATTTCCAAGATTGAGGGCGGTGCCGACCTCCAACTGTCGGCGCTGATCGAACTTGCACGGCTCCTTGACCTTGAAGTTGCGCAGGTACCCAAGCGGCTTATCCCGGCGGCTATGTCCCTCGCCCGCCAGATGCGAAATCCGGCAATGGATGCCAAAAACAATCCTGAGGACGAGCGACGGCCCATGTATGCGCTCGATCCGGACGAAGAAGCCGAGAATCGCTGCGTCACGCTTCCCTGGCATCAGCGCGCGCGCCGCACCTCCTGAATTCAAGGATTCCCTAATCTGCCGGATTGGCTTACACTTGCGCCTTGCGCCATTGGTGGATGGTGGAGGCGCGCAACCGTAACTTTTTGACGGAGCGCTCCATCATGGTCATTTTCGGCCTTATTCTGCTTTTCTTCGTACCCTTCCTTTGTGCTTGGCTTGTCTTCGGGCTGGCCATCTATGCCCTTCCGCTGTTCGTGGGTGTAATGGCCGCTTCCTTCATGTCCCACCACCAGACGGTGTTCCTAGAGCCTTTCCTGGCTGGATTGATGGCCGCGGCTTTCTGCCTTGCCATTGGACAAGTAGCATTTGCGGTCACCCGCTCGCTCTTGCTGCGTTGTCTCATCGGGCTGGCCTATGCTGTACCCGCTGCAATGGCCGGCGGCTCGTCTGCCACCGCCATCGCCCAGTTTGTCGTCCCATCGGCGTCCTGGGGCACCCTGTTTGGCGCATTCGCGGCCGTCCTGATTGGCCTCGCCGCCTTCTTCCGGATTGCCGGGCCGGGGACCTCTGCTCAAGCTTCAAAGCCGGCCGTCCTAGGTGCCGCGCCCTAGGCGCCAGTCCAAGAGCACGCCTATCGGTTCCCATTCCGGCTTCGGGCGGCCTGTCTTGCCGATGCCCCGCCTTTTGCACGCTAGGCTTTCTATTTCTTCGCTGTAATTCCTGGTGATCTTGAACGCGGCTGAGAATGCTCGCGATTCTTCTCCCGCCGTTGCGATTCAAGCACGCGACAGGCACGGCCTCTATCTGGCGCGATCTGTCCGGAGACCGGCTGTTGCCTCGAACGCCTCGGGCCGCAATGCCTTCAGCAGGACTTTCTTCCCCTGGGCTTGCCTCAATTCAAGGCAAGCCCATTCCTCGCGGGACCAAGAAAGTCCTGCCTTCGGCATCCTCCGCTCGCGCTCCGGTCCGCGGGGCGCGGATGCGGCGGCGTTCGTCTCCGGCCGGGCGATCGCCATCGAGGCCGCGATGGTCGCGGGCTCGAAACGACAGGAGAAGTTTTATGGCTCACATTGGTACGTTCAAGGAAATCGCCGACGGTTTCGAAGGCGAAGTCTTCATGATGCCGCTCACCACCAAAGGCGTGCGCATCCTCAAGGAGGCCAAGCCGGCCGCCAACAAGCGGGCACCGACCCACCGCATTTACGTCGGACGCTCCGAAATCGGCTCGGCCTGGCCCAAGACCACCAACGACGACCGCGACTATCTCTCCCTGACCTTCGACTTTCCCGGGCTCACCGCCCCGGTCTATGCGATCCTGATCAAAGATCCCGAGAGCGACGGCTGGAGCGCCTTCTGGTCGCGCAGCAAGAAGCCAGTCTTCGAGTGACAGCAGGCTCGCCCCGCCCGGGATGATCCGGGCGGGGCTCAGCGCCTCCGCGTCTCAGCGCCGAACGCGCGGATAGGGCGTGCCATTGGCCGTCGCCAGGTCCGCCGCGAAGTGCCGAGCCTTGTCTTCGTTCAGCAATTCCATCGGCGCACAATTCAATATCTTGGCGATCTGCGCCTGAGTTTGTAGCGTGCAATTCTGTCTGCCGCGCTCGATCGCGCTCTCATGGGAGCGACTGATTCCGAACAGGTCGGCGGCGGCCTCCTGGCTGAGACCGGCCGCAAGCCGCAGGCGACGCACGTTGAAACCGAAGATTTTTCGAATGTCCATGTCATAGATGGACACCGTACGACTACTTTATCGCCACGCTTTATAGTAGTCATTAATGCCGCAGAGAGCCGCGGTTGGTTATTGTGGACGGTTCACGTCTCGCCAATGCGAATGATGTGTGCCAACTTCCACCATGACGCTGGGGCGCGACCGCCGAGGTCTTCATGCCCACCATTCCATTGCAACCACCTGTCGCCGATTCCGCTCCGGCATCGCATACTGTCACCCGTTACGATCGCCAGCATTTCGTGACCTATTGGCGCCTTTTGGATGCGGAAGCCGAGGGTGCGGACTGGCGCGACGTTGCCAAGATCGTCCTTCACCTCGATCCGATGCTTGACGAAGATCGCGCCCGGCAGTCATGGCGATCACATCTCGCACGAGCCCATTGGCTGGCCGATAATGGCTACCGCCATCTGTTGCACGGCACCCCTGAAATATGATGTTGGCAGACGCAGAAGCTTACCATCCTTAACTTGTGCGTCGCTGACAGACCGCAACATGCACGCGCATTCTTTTCTTGATGTAATAAAACATCAAGGAGACGCCCATGACCCGCCCTAACTGGCGCGATCCGGGCGCATATAGAGGGATAATTCCTCTCGATGCCCCCGGCTTCGCGTGGGAGTTCTTGAAGCGAAATCCAGCATTCATTGACGAATTACGGTTTTTGAGACGTGTTCAGCGCCATAGGAGCCTCACCCGGGTCGAACTGGAATTGTTCGCCTGGCGTTGGGGGGTACGATTTTGCTGGGCTGCGCGAAACCGCCGCGGCTCAGGACGTGACCTGGACGTTGGCGGCACTCCCCAACATGACGATCATCGCGTCCGTTGCTGCGGACCTGGCTGATCCCAAATTCTCCGCCGTGTACCCTGCCATCGCCGGGTTCCATGCCGTTTCCAATGAACGCCTTATCCATCTCAAGGAAGAGACCTTCCGGATTTATACCCGGATTTCAGACAAGGGCCCCTACGGCATTTTGCTGCCACTGGACCGCTATTTCGAAGTTCGCGCGCGATTTGCCATAAGGCTTTGGCGCGCCCTCAGCGCGGCCAAGCCTGGGGACAACCCTGCCGCACTGACCTCTTACCGGCGCGACGCGCTGGTGCGGCAGTTGCGCGCTCTCGACGGCAAGCTTTGCGGCGCCAGTAATAGCGAAATCGCCGCCGGCCTGTTTGGAAGACCGGCTATTTCGGCTAGCAGTTGGAAGACCCATGATCTGCGCGCCCGCGCCGACCGAGCCATCCGAAGAGGCATAGCCTTGATGCGCGGGCAATACCGTCAGTTGCTGCTTCATCCCTATCGCAGAACCGTTCCAGACCGCTTGCTGCGGGGAGTCGATCACACACCCAGGTGAGATCGCAGCCCCCCGGCATACGAAACTTGCTCCACCGTTCCCCACGCGCGCCGGTCCCACGCAGAACCACCCGGCGGCGATAGGAGATCGGCCATGACACAGAGCAACCCGTTTGATCGATACCTGCGCACGCCCGAAGATGCCAAGCTTCTGGGTCTGTCCCAACGTACACTCGAAAAGCACCGTACTTTCGGCACAGGACCGGCGTATCACAAGCTTGGCGGTCGCGTTGTCTATGCACCGGAAGATATCAAAGCCTGGGCTGCTCGAGGCTCTCGTCAGTCCACCAGCGACCCCGGAAAAGGGATCGTCCATCCCGCTGCCCCCATGAAGAACGATATCCGGCCGCTGGTGCAAAGGCTGGCGCCCAAAGCCAATCGGCGGCCGCGCTAGCGCCCGTCGTGGCATCCCCCTCCACGCGGCAAACCATCCTTCGCCACGTTGATTTTTCTCCATTCCCCTCCTGGGAGAACCATGATGCCTGACAAAGCGCCATCCTCGGCGGCCAGCCGCATGCCCGAACATACCCGTGTTGAGATCACGTTTATCCCGGGCCAATTCGAGCAATGGCTGGCCTTCGGAAATCCGATCTCAGACGAGAAGATCGATGCTGAACACCGCTGCCTCACTTTCACGCCGAACAGTTTTTTCGCGCTTGCACGTTCGTCGACCACAGCCTTCGGGACGATCGTGGCACGCCTGGATGTCCTGCGGGCTGTCTCGCCGGGTCAGCCTTTTGTGACCGTTCCTTACGTCCGCCCCGGCGGTGAAGTGCTCCTCCGTCTCGACGGCCGGCCGAAAGTCGAACGTGCCCTTCAACTCATCCAAGCCATTCGCGCAATCGGCATAGACCCTGCCGACGCCGCGCCTGATTACTGGCTGCATGTCGGCAACAGGCTTGCGGCCGATCAACCGCCCAGGTGCTATTCTCGTGCACGTCACGCCATCTGGATGCTGCGGCGGAGGGTCTTCACATGACCCGTTTCGGCTATTTCATCGTGACCTATTTGATGGCCTTGTTCGTCATTGTCACATGGATTTTTCGCCCGGCGCCGCGCCTGCTCTGGAACGCGAGCCCCAGCGTTCCGGTAGGGCTGTATGCCATGGCCCACCTCGACACTCTCGCACCGGGTGATCTGGTTGCCGTAAAGCCTCCCGAAACACTCGCCCGCTATATGGCGGAACGCCATTATCTCCCCCTAGGATTGCCACTTATCAAGCATGTGGGCGCACTGCCAGGCCAGACGATCTGCCGCCGCGGTCTGGTGATTTCGGTTGATGGACGCCCTGTCGCGGCCGCGCAGCGGCACGACCACAACCGGCGCACCATGCCTGCATGGAACGGTTGCCACGTCATCCATCCAAATGAAGTCTTCCTGCTGAACGCAAGCGTTCCCGCCTCATTCGACGGCCGTTATTTCGGTGTCCTGTCGGCGACCGCGATTCTCGGCCGCGCAGTCCCCTTATGGATCCAGGGGCAGACGATATGAAGCGCCTGCTCGCCGCGAGCGCTGTCGTCATGACGGTCGCAACATCGCTGCAAGCCGCCCCGATGCAGGACTTTGACCGTTCCATCGCCGAAGCCTCAATACGCTTTCAGATTCCCCAGCCCTGGATTCGCGCCGTTATCGCCGTCGAGAGCGCTGGCAACCCCCGAGCCATCTCACCCAGCGGCGCAATCGGCCTCATGCAGATCATGCCGGCGACCTGGGCGGTGCTCCGCCAGCGTCTGCATCTCGGCTCCGATCCGTACGATCCGCACGACAATGTACTGGCAGGCACGGCATTGCTTCGGGAACTATACGATCAGTTCGGCTCCAGCGGATTTTTAGCTGCCTATAATGCCGGGCCGGACCGGTACCGGGCTTATCTCGCGCGTGGTACGCCGCTGGCCCAAGAGACGCAGACCTATCTTGCGCGGATAGCGCCACTTCTAGACAATGCTGGCCTGGCCGATGCCGTCACTGCGCCGGGGCATGCTTTCAACTGGCGCAGTGCTTCTGTCTTCGTGACGGCACTGGAGCGCATACCAAATGGCCTTCAGAGCGCGCCTCAAGCTGCCGAAGGACCCGCCGCCGTAGCATTCCCCGGCACTCAGCTTCGCCGCCCTTCAGGTGCCGATCCGACACGCTTCGCGCCCTTTTCGGCAGACCTCTTTGTCACCGTCAACATAGGGGACGCGCCATGAGCCCCCTATTGAAGCGCTCTTGGCCCCTGAAGGGAATTGAAAGGGGTTTCACGTCTGCCGAAGGGGGCCGCGGACGAAGGCAAGATAAAAGCAGCGCCTGTGTTTGGGCGCATGTGGCTGGTGAACAAAGGAATTTTTGTCTTTTTGCGCGATACACCCGTCCGACACGACCGTCAAATTGCCAATCAATTCAATCCTCCCTTGTCGGACCAAGCCAGACGTGGCGCCCATCATGACGAAGCGTGACGACGAGCTACGTATTCGGCCTGGCTGTATCCGGGACAAATCCTTCGTCGGACAAGTCATGCGCGCGGCGAAAAAAGCTGGCCATTCTGGGAGACGATTTGGTGGCGGGAAGAAGCGTGGGACTTATTCCAACTTCGGACGTGGCAGGCGGGCGGCGGCGGCCTTGAATCTGCGTTCGAATACCAGACGGGTTGTGGTGAGCGCACGGGTAGTCCGCCAGCACGGAACCCACTTTCGATCCTCGTCGCTCACCGGCCACATCGGCTATCTTCGCCGGGAGGGCGTTACGCGTGACGGCGGGAATGCCCGAATGTTCGACGCCGCAAGCGATTTTGCCGATGAAAAGCACTTCGCCGAGCGCTGCAGCGATGATCGGCATCATTTTCGGTTCATCGTTTCCCCAGAAGATGCACCACACATGGCCGATTTGCGTGCCTTCACCCGTGATTTGATGAAGAACGCGGAACGCGATCTTGAGACGCAACTCGACTGGATCGCGGTTGACCATTGGAACACGGACAACCCCCATATTCATATCCTAGTTCGGGGAAGAGCCGACGATGGGAAAGATTTGGTTATTAGCCGGAATTACATCAGCTTCGGGCTGCGAGCACGTGCCTCGCAGCTTGTGACCCTGGAGCTCGGAATCCGGAACCCTTTGGAAGTCAAAACGGCCCTAGAAAAGGACATTCAGGCCGATCGCTGGACAGGGCTGGATCGTGTGTTGAGGGCCGCGGCCGATGACGGCGCAGGCATCGCCGACCTCAGGCCCGACATGGGAACGAAAGATGACGAGACGCGCCGCCTGCTGGTGGGCCGCTCCCAGAAATTGGAACAACTTGGTCTGGCTGAGCAAGTCGCGCCCGGTCGATGGACTTTAAAGCCAAATATGGAACAGGCATTGCGCGACCTCGCGATCCGCGGCGACGCCATAAAGACTATGCATCGCGCCCTAAGCCGGCGCGACCTGGAGATCGACCCCACCAAATTCGCACTGCATGGTTCGGCACCGACCGAGCCCGTTCTTGGCCGCCTGGTCGAACGGGGCTTGCAAGACGAACTGAAAGGAACCGCGTATATCGTGATTGAGGGTATCGACGGTCGTAACCACCATCTTCGCTTTGCGAATCTCGACGTCACCAGCGACGCACTACCCGGTGCAATCGTTGAGACGCGTCCCTATATCGACAACAGAGAAAGACACCGCCTTGGGCTAGCCGTGCGATCCGATCTCACAATCGAGAAGCAGATTACGGCGGGAGGTGCAACCTGGCTAGACCGTTGCCTTCTCGATAACAAAGCAGTCCTAGCCACAACCGGCTTTGGCGCGGAGGTGGCAGCCGCCTTGGAAAAGCGGGCACAACACTTGATAGAAAATGGCTTTGCCCGCCGGCAGGGAGGAAAGATCGACTACGAGCGACAGCTCCTTACGAAACTTCGTAAAGCGGAACTCGAAGACACCATTTCACGGATAGCGGCAGATACCGGCCTAAAGCACCGACCAGCTATGGATGGTGAGAACATCACCGGCGTCTATCGAAACCGAGTTATCCTCGCCTCCGGCCGCTTTGCCATGATCGACGATGGGTTGGGATTTGACCTCGTACCTTGGCGCCCCGCACTCGAGCAGCACCTGGGATCAGAAGTAAGGGGACGAATGCGAGGCGCCGGAATAGAGTGGAATTTTGAACGGAAGCGCGGATTAAGCCTTTAATTGCCGCATCCGAGCTCTGTTGTGACAATACATCGCCTATCGAAAGTCGTTATCGTCGAAGCTACGGCGGCAGGAATTCCGTTCAAAATGACAAGCCTGTCCGAGACGGGCCTACAGCCATTGATCGCCTCCGGCCAAAGAGCGGAATCATGCGACCATTCCCATCCATTCGATGTCAATGGACAATGCGAGGAAGTCGTTCTGTCACATCTTTAAAACGACCTAGGGACGCCAAATGGAAATGGACCAGTTCTAGCCACCCATTCGAATGCCAGGCTTGGACGACATTCGGCGGCAGAGACAGCAACAGCTCCCTATCAACGTATTTGATTGTATTGCTGCAATATCTCTGGCCTCCCGGCAATCGGAGCGTCACCGACTCACGTGCCAGAATATTCTGCGCTTCTAACGCGGCTGACAATTCTCGGGCTCTTTGATGCCGAACATCGAACTCTTCGCAAGCCCGGAACGCCTCACTCAACAACTCCGACGGCTCATCATCGACGAAAAGCGGCTCTCCGACGCTCTCGTTGACTCGCTCGCAAGCGAGGTCAATTCCTAGCGAGAGACGATCCTCATCCTGCATAAGCAGGAAAGGGTAGCAGCGCAGGAATTTCGGAATGTAAGAACCTGCAGGGTGCCATTGGCCATCCTGGTCGACAAATGCATTATCGTCTTGGCCCAGAACGGCCATAGGGATCGCATCCACGTCAGTGAATATGACCGGATAAAATCGACCTGCCTCCCCGAATTCATCATCCGCCAACGGTGCTGCTACTATATGCCTCGCGAACCGGAAATCACTAGCAGGGGCCAAGCAGAGACGGTCATGACGTTCCTCAGTCAAAATCTCCGGCTGGCGGTACAGCGGATGGTCCAACGGACCCGCTGCGTCTAAAAAACATTCCCTGTTCGTCCGCTCGAGTTTTTTAGCTTTGGATGCCATATAGCCTTGTCTTTGTCGGGTGAGAGGCTCGCAGGCGATCCCACTGTTAAAATCATGGCCATCCTGCACGAACTAATTCCACCCGCCATCTAACCAACTCATTAGCAACTACGCCTTTAGTAGTATTCCCGTTGGGTGTGAGCATTTACTGCACCCACCCCCTATAGATTGCATGATGTCAAAGTCTGCGAGATTGTAGATCCATCACGTGACTAGAAAATTTCTCGCCTAAAGCCCGATTATGCGAATTCGCGCTCGCGCGTACGACGAGTCCCAGACACTCCTTGCACCAAGACACCATCCAAATTGATTATCGAAGCTATGGAGGCCAGCAGGATACTTTGGAACCAGATATTCTCCGTCCTGAGCACCGCGTTACTCTTTCTTTGGGCGGCGACGGAATGGGCGGCGTGGCGGCTCGCATTCCAGCCAGAACTAGGATCACCATGGTTCACCGTAGGCGCTTGGCCCATTTACCGGCCCGACATGTTGCTATGGTGGTGGTTGGGATATGATGCCTACGCACACGAAATCTTCGTATCATCCGGCTACATTGCCGCGACCGGTGGTCTCGCTTCATTTGCCGTCGCTGTTGCACTGTCCACATGGCGCGCCCGTGAAATAAAACGAGCCACCACCTACGGATCCGCGCGATGGGCGCAGAGCACTGATGTCGAAGGAGCCGGTTTATTAGACGGCGATGGTGTCATTCTAGGTCGGTGGCGGAGGCAATACCTCCGCCATAACGGGCCAGAGCACGTCCTGTGCTTTGCGCCCACTCGGTCTGGCAAAGGTGTGGGCCTCGTGGTTCCAACGTTGCTAACTTGGCCCGGCTCCACAATTGTTCACGACATCAAGGGTGAAAATTGGGCGCTCACGGCGGGCTGGCGCTCCAAATTCGGTCACGTCTTGTTGTTCGATCCGACCAACCCTGAAAGCGCTGCCTACAATCCGCTACTGGAGGTTCGCCGCGGCGCCTCGGAAGTTCGCGACGTGCAGAACATCGCCGATATTCTAGTTGATCCTGAAGGAATGTTGGAACGACGTAGCCATTGGGAGAAGACGAGTCATTCTCTCTTGGTAGGCGCCATACTCCACGTTCTGTATGCTGAGAAGGAGAAAAGCTTATCTGGCGTGGCCAATTTTCTGTCCGATCCCCGGAGATCGATTGAAGCCACGCTTAATGTGATGATGCACACTCCGCATCTGGGCGCATCCGGCGTCCATCCGGTGGTAGCAAGCGCCGCGCGTGAGCTCAACAACAAGAGCGACAACGAAAGATCCGGCGTCCTTTCTACTGCCATGTCCTTCCTGGGCCTCTACCGCGATCCGGTGATTGCCCATGTTACAAGCCGATGCGATTGGCGCATGGCCGACCTGATGGAGCGCGATCAAGCTACCTCGCTTTATCTGGTCGTGCCTCCATCCGATATCAGCCGAACCCGCCCCCTGATCCGCCTAATCCTCAATCAGATCGGACGCCGTCTGACCGAAAATCTGGACTCTAAAGACCGAAAGCATCGGCTCCTTCTCATGCTCGATGAATTCGCGTCCCTCGGTCGGCTAGACTTCTTCGAGTCGTCACTCGCATTTCTTGCCGGCTATGGGATCAAGTGCTTCCTTATTGCCCAATCGCTTAACCAAATCGAGCGCGCTTACGGACAGAACAATTCCGTTCTCGACAATTGCCACGTTCGGGTGAGTTTTTTCACTAACGATGAACGTACGGCAAAACGTGTGTCGGATGCGCTTGGTACGACTACCGAACAGCGCGCCATGAAGAATTATGCCGGAAGCCGTCTCAGTCCCTGGCTTGGACACCTAATGATCTCGCGCCAGGAAACCTCACGCCCCCTACTCACCGCTGGTGAAATCATGCAACTACCGGCCACCGACGAGTTGGTGCTGTTGTCCGGCACACCGCCCATTCGGGCACGGAAAGCGCGCTATTATGAGGACCGCCAGTTGCAGGAACGTATCCAGGCACCGCCCAAGCTGAAAAAATTCCCGACGCCAACTCCCGCGACCAATATCCACAATACACAATGGTTAGACGGCGACCGACCTGTCCAACCCTCACCAAGTCCAAAGGACACCGCAAATGGTGGAATAAGGCGAGAACCGGAACTGCCGCCGCACGAGGACATCGACCAACCACTCAGCAAGCCCGCACAGGGATTTGAATCGTCCGGCGAACCACCCAAGCACCCACAAACTAGACGTCCTCTTCGCAAACGATTTTTGGACGTGGCGCGTCAGGCTTCGCTCGATCTCGATGACGACGCGGGCATGTGATGCGAGTCAAACATTCCTACCGGCTCTCCTCCGAAGTCACCGACTTACTCGATGGCTATGCCGCACGTAAGCGAACCTCGAAGGCAGTAGTAATCGAAGCTGCACTTTTTAGTTTTCTGTCGCCAGACGGTCCTGATCGGCTGGAGGCGGCATTAGCCCGTCGCCTGGACCGTTTCGGACGCCAGATTGAGCGGCTAGAACGCCACTCCGTCGTCACAAACGAGACGCTCGCACTCTTTGTCCGATTTTGGCTTACCCACACACCGCCCTTGCCGGACACATCTGAAACGGCAGCGATAGCCAAAGGCAAAGAACGGTACGAAGGTTTCGTCGAAGCGCTAGGCCGGCGCTTGGCTCGTGGGAGGAATTTCACGGATGAAGTGGCTGAGGACGTTGCGACTTATCGCGGTGATGAGACCTCGCCGCTCTCGGGCCGCTGACACAACTTTTCCGCTCGGACCAAACGGTTCTTGCAGGCAAAGCGGGCTTGTATGCAAGCGGATTAGGGCATCACGCAAACCGCTTCGGCAACATCCCCCAGTATTTATCAGCGCACCACCGGCGGAACACCGCTTAGCTGCGTTTTGCGTAGCGCGGCGCTGCTTCCCGAAAGGCGCAAGTGAGCTGCGAGAGCAGATTGCCATTCCCCTGGCTCATAAGTATTGCGGCCTCTCGGAACGACCCCGCCGTCGCTTTGTATCTGTACGCTAGACTACGACGGACGCATCAGCCTTGTTGCAATAAGCCTAATCCCGCTCTTTTTACTTGACCCCGTTGATGCCGCACGTGGCGGCAAAATCATGGGGTCCGAGGTGCAATTTCAATCTCTTCGCTCTGAAGCATCCGCCCGCGGCGCGCGAATGCTGCGTACCGCGATGGGCACGGCGATTGCCGGCTATCTCGAAGATCCTAGCATCGTCGAAGTGATGCTCAATCCGGATGGCCGACTCTGGATCGATCGGCTATCGAGCGGCCTTGAGGATACCGGTTGCCGCATCACACCCGTCGATGGCGAACGCATCCTGCGCTTGGTCGCGCATCATGTCGGCGCCGAAGTCCACGCTGGGAGTCCTCGCGTCTCCGCCGAGCTTCCTGAGACCGGTGATCGCTTCGAGGGGCTGATGCCGCCGGTGGTGGCTGCGCCCTGCTTCGCTATTCGCCGTCCGGCGATCTCTGTCTTCACTCTAGACGACTATGTGACCGCGGGCATCATGACGGAGGTTGCGGCAGGCACTCTTCGCGCCGCCGTTTCCGCCCGTAAGAACATTCTGGTCGCGGGCGGCACTTCGAGCGGCAAAACTACGCTCGTCAATGCGCTTCTCGCGGAGGTCGCCAAGACTGGCGACCGAGTCGTGCTGATCGAGGACACCCGCGAACTGCAATGCGCTGCGCCCAATCTTGTGGCATTGCGTACCAAGGATGGGGCGGCTTCTCTTTCTGATCTAGTCCGGTCCTCACTTCGGCTGCGCCCCGACCGTATCCCCGTTGGTGAGGTGCGCGGCGCTGAGGCGCTTGATCTGCTCAAAGCTTGGGGCACCGGCCATCCAGGCGGCATCGGTACGTTGCATGCTGGCAGCGCCTTGGGAGCAGTGCGTCGGCTGGAGCAACTCATCCAGGAAGCCGTAATCACGGTTCCACGCGCGCTTATCGCCGAGACCATCGACCTTATCGCCGTCCTGTCCGGCCGCGGCGCCGCCCGCCGGCTGGTTGAACTTGCCCGCGTGGAAGGCATCGGCATTCAAGGCGATTACATCGTCACCCCCACAGGAGATATCTGATGCGCATTGGCTTTGCGGGGGTACACGCCCTCACTTACAGGGATCAACTTTACCTGTTTTTCGCCATGATGGCCTTCGCCGTCATAGCCGGCCCCGCTGTGGCTGCCGGCACCAACATGCCGTGGGAGGAACCTCTTCAGCAAATCCTAGACTCAATTGAGGGTCCTGTTGCCAAGGTAATGTCGGTGATTGTCATCATCCTCATGGGCCTGGGGCTCGCATTTGGCGAAAGTAGTGGCGGCCTCCGCCGACTGGTTCAGATCGTTTTCGGCCTTTCCATAGCATTCGCGGCATCGAGCTTCTTCCTATCCTTCTTCCAGTTTGGTGGGGGAGCCACGATCTGATGTCGGACGAAACCCTTCCTGACGGCTTCTACGCGCCGGTACGGCGTTCACTCACTGAGCCGATCCTTCTCGCGGGCGCGCCGCGCGCGGTTGCTATTCTCAACGGCACGCTCGCTGCGACGGTCGGGCTGGGCCTTAGGCTATGGCTGGTAGGCCTAGTGCTGTGGCTGATCTGTCATCTGGCCTGCGTCTGGGCGACGCGGCGCGATGCCGCCTTCGTGGACGTGGTGCGCCGGCACCTGCGCTTTCCCGCGCACCTGGTGGCGTCATGATGAACCTCGCCGAATACCGGTCAAAAGCCGACCGTCTGGCCGACTTTCTGCCGTGGGCTGCACTGGTGGCCGAGGGTGTCGTCCTCAATAAGGACGGTTCTCTACAGCGGACGGCACGATTCCGCGGACCGGACCTTGACAGCGCCACCCCAGCCGAACTGGTAGCAATCACCGCGCGCCTCAACAACGCGCTGCGCCGGCTGGGGTCTGGTTGGGCCATCTTCATTGAGGCGCAACGTCAGCCCACCAACCGCTATCCCCTCAGCAACTTTCCTGACCACGTCTCCCGCATCGCAGACGAGGAGCGCCGCGCCCAATTCATGGAGGAAGGCGCGCATTTTGAAAGCCGATATTTTCTCACGCTACTGTGGTTGCCCCCAGCTGATGACGCTGCACGCGCCGAAACCTGGCTTTACGAAGGTGGGCAACGTCAGTTCACCGACTGGAGGGCTCAACTCAAGAGTTTCAATGACCGCACCGGCGGCGTTCTCAATCTCATCGAGAGTTTCATGCCGGAAGCGGAATGGTTAGATGATGGCGAGACCCTCACCTATCTGCATTCCTGCATCTCGACCCGGCGCCAGAAGGTCCGCGTACCGGAAACCCCCATGTATCTGGACGCCATCCTGCCGGACCAGGATCTGGCCTGCGGTCTAGAACCACGCTTGGGCGACAGCCACCTACGCATCCTTACCATCATGGGCTTTCCCACCAAGACCTGGCCCGGCCTACTGGATGAACTCGATCGCCTGCCCTTTGCCTATCGCTGGTCCACTCGCGCCATGTGCTTAGACAAGAACGACGCCACCAAGGTGCTGGCACGCATTCGCCGACAATGGTTTGCCAAACGGAAGTCCGTCATGGCCGTCGTCAAGGAAGTGATGACTAACGAGGCCTCCGTCCTCACCGATTCCGATGCCGCCAACAAGGCGCAGGACGCCGATCTTGCTCTTCAGGAATTGGGCTCCGACCTCGTCGGCGAGGCCTATGTCACCGCGACCGTCACGGTTTGGGATACGGACGCACGCATTGCTGACGAGAAGTTGCGCCAAGTCGAAAAGACTATCCAGGGCCGCGATTTCACCTGCATCCGCGAAAGCATAAACGCGGTAGACGCCTGGCTGGGGAGTCTACCCGGTCATGTCTACGCCAACGTGCGCCAACCACCGATCTCTTCGCTCAACCTGGCCCACATGATGCCATTCTCGGCGGTGTGGGCTGGACCGGAGATGGACGAGCATTTTAAGGCTCCGCCACTCTTCTATGCCAAGACCGAAGGCTCGACTCCGTTCCGCTTCAGTCTGCATGTCGGCGATGTCGGCCATACTCTTGTGATCGGCCCAACCGGCGCGGGCAAGAGCGTTCTACTCGCTTTGATATGTCTGCAATTCCGCCGCTATGCGCAGCCTCTCACTTTTGTCTTCGATTTTGGCGGCTCCGTTCGTGCCTCAACCTTGGCGATGGGGGGTGTGTGGCACGATCTGGGGCGCGCGTTCGCCGAAGATCATGCCCCCACTGTCGCGCTCCAACCACTGGCTCGCGTGGACGATCCCGGCGAACGCGCCTGGGCAGCCGATTGGATCGCAGCGCTTCTTGGCCGCGAGGGCTTGCCCGTTACACCCGACATGAAGGAGCATCTATGGGCCGCCCTCACCTCACTCGCCTCAGCGCCTACGGCCGAACGCACCTTGACCGGATTGTCAGTGCTTCTCCAATCGACATCCCTCAAACAGGCCTTGCAGCCCTACACGGTTGCCGGCCCCTGGGGTTGTCTGCTTGATGCCGAAGTCGAGTGGCTCGGAGACGCCGACATCCTCGCCTTCGAAACCGAAGGCCTCTATGGCACGTCCGCGGCGCCAGCCGTGCTTTCTTATCTCTTCCACCGGATCGCGGGCCGCCTCGACGGAAGGCCTGCTCTTATCGTCATCGACGAAGGCTGGTTGGCTCTCGCTGACCCCGGCTTCTCCGCGCAATTGCGCGAATGGCTGAAGACGCTACGGAAGAAGAACGCCTCGGTCGTCTTTGCCGCGCAGAGCCTCGCCGACCTCGACAAAAACCCCATCGCCCCCGTTATCGTTGAGAGCTGCCCGACCCGCATCTTTCTGCCCAATGAACGTGCACTGGAGCCGCAGATCGCCGCGATCTATCGCAGCTTCGGCCTCAACGCCCGGCAGATCGAGACACTGGGCCGCGCTACGCCCAAGCGCGACTATTACTGCCAGTCGCGCCGCGGCAATCGCCTATTCGAACTCGGCCTGTCGGAAGTGGCACTCGCGTTTGTCGCCGCCTCCGGCAAGTCGGACCAGAACGCTATCACCCGAATCCTGACCGAAACCGGCCCTTCACGGTTCGCCGAATCCTGGCTGCGAGAGAAGGGCCTCGGCTGGGCCGCCGACATCATTGCTCCTAAGGAGACTACTCCATGAAACAAGCTTTACGCGCCGGGGTTGCCGGCTTCGTGCTGCTCGCCTTTGCAAACGCGCCCGCCTACGCTCTATTCGGTCTGGGCGACATCGTTTACGACCCTACCAACTACGCGCAGAACATTCTGACAGCCGAGCGCGAACTAACCCAGATCAATAATCAGGTCCAGTCGCTCGCCAACGAGGCAACCTCGCTTCTCAACGAGGCGCGCAATCTCACCAGCTTGCCCTATTCGGCACTGACGAGCCTAAACCAATCGATTAGCCAGACGCAGTTGCTGCTTACCCAAGTTCAGGGCATCGCCTATAGCGTCTCCACCATCGACCAAGCCTTTACCAAGCTTTATCCGGCCACCTATGGCGCTGATGCCTCTTCGCAGCAGCTCGTCAGCGATGCCCGCTTACGCTGGCAGAACGCCCTTAGCGGCTTCCAAGACACGATGCGGGTGCAGGCCGGTGCTGTCCAGAACCTCGATAGCACGCGCGCCGAGATCGAAGCCCTGATCGGCGCCAGCCAGTCCGCGACGGGTGCGCTTCAGGCCGCCCAGTCTGGCAACCAGCTTACCGCATTGCAGACCAGGCAGCTCGCCGACCTCACCGCCGTGATGACTTCGATGGCTCGCGCCCAGAGCCTGGAAAGCGCCCGTCTGATCGAGACCGAGGAGCAGGCCCGTGCCCAGCGGATGAGCTTTCTGGATTATGGCGGCGGCTATCAATCCAGCAACGTGCAGATGTTCCACTAATGCGCGGGATCCTGTTCACACTAGGATGCTTCGGCCTGCTTATGGCCATCGCCGTGGCCGGTGGCGGCAGAACCGCCATCGCCCACCTCCATCATAAGGATCGCGCCAGCCGAGCAATTCATTCGTCTCGTAACGATGTCCTGCCGCGCGAGCTGTACCGGTGCAACCTTCTAGGCAGCGCCGCTTCAGACGATGCACGCTGCGAAGCCGCCTGGGCGGAAAGCCGCCGGCATTTCTTCAATGATGGCGGCGAGCGACCCAAGGGCGCGCGACCATGAACGGCACTGGCGTCATCGACAGCTTCCTGGCCACCTTCACGCAATATATCGATTCCGGTTTCGGCTTTGTGCAAGGGGATGTGCATTGGCTGGCCGGTATCCTCATCATCATCGACATCACATTGGCCGGATTGTTCTGGACGATGGCACCGGAAGAGGATGTGGTCGTCCGCCTCATCCGCAAGACTTTATATATCGGTCTCTTTGCCTTCATCCTCGGCAACTTCAATTCCCTCGCCGAGGTAATCTTCAAATCCTTTGCGGGACTAGGCCTGGAAGCGGGTGGGGGCACCCTCACCCAAGCGCAACTGCTCCAGCCGGGCCACTACGCCCAGATTGGTATTGATTCCGGCAAGCCAATCCTGGACGCGATTTCCGACCTGATGGGTTTTACCAGCTTCTTCGCCAACTTCATCCAGATCATCATTCTCTTCGTGGCCTGGCTGGTCGTCATTCTCAGCTTCTTCATCATCGCCATCCAGCTTTTCGTCACGCTGATCGAGTTCAAGCTCACCACACTCGCTGGCTTCGTGCTGGTGCCCTTCGGTCTCTTCGGGCGCACGGCCTTTCTTGCGGAGAAAGTGCTGGGCAATGTCGTCTCCTCCGGCATTAAGATTCTGATGCTGGCCGTCATTATCGGTATCGGCTCCACGATTTTCGGCCAGTTCACCAGCGGGATGGCCGACCCTCCCACCATCAATGACGCACTCACCATCATCCTTGCGAGCCTGGCGCTGTTGGGTATCTCGATCTTCGGACCTTCCATCGCCAATGGGCTGATCGCTGGTGGCCCCCAACTCGGTGCGGGTGCAGCAGTTGGTACCGGTCTCGCCGCAGCCGGCCTTGGTGCGGCCAGTACCGCGGCAGGTGTTAGCGGTGCGCGGGCCTTGGCCTCGGCCGCTTCCGGTATTGGCCATAGCACGGCTGCCGTCGCTGGTGGCGCTACCGCCGCCTATCGCGCGGGAGGAATCGCGGGCGTCGCCATGGCAGCCGCATCCGCCGCCGCCAGTCCCCTGCGCCGTGCAGCGTCGGGTCTTTCCCAGAGCTATACCGCCGGTGCCCAGGCCAGCACCCAGCGGCCACCGCCAGGCGGTGGGCCCGCCTCCCCCACAGGCGGTGGTTCCCCACCCGCATGGGCCAAGCAAATGCAGCGAACCCAGGCCATTGGCCACGGCGTCACAACAGCGGGCCAGGCCCTGCGCTCCGGCGATCAAGGCGGGTCTGGCCATTCCCCCGATCTTTCCGAAGGAGACTGACGCATGTTCAGCCGACCGGTGGTGCGATATGGCACCACGCCCTCACCCGAAACACCCTACCAACGCGCGCAGCAAACCTGGGACACTCGCATCGGCTCGGCGCGCGTCCAGGCAAAAAATTGGCGCCTCGCCTTCTTTGCCACGCTTCTGCTGTGCGCAGGAATGGCAGGCGGCTGGTATTGGCAGGCAGCGCGCGGCACCGTAATCCCTTGGGTCGTGCAGGTGGACCGGCTCGGCAATGTCCAGGCGGTCGGCCCCGCCACTACCAATTACCAGCCGACTGATCCCGTGATCGCGCGGGATCTCGCCCAGTTCATCGAATGGGTGCGCGGTGTGTCTGTCGATGCGATCGACATGCGCCGTAACTGGTTGCGTGCCTACGACTTCCTTACCGACCACGGCAAACGTGCCCTCAATAACTACGCTCAGAACAACGACCCCTTCGCCAAGCTGGGCAAGGAACAAATCTCTGTCGAGGTGGTGAGCGTGATTCGCGCCTCTGACAAGAGTTTCCGCATCTCCTGGATCGAGCGGCGCTACGCCGACGGCGTGCTCGCCGCCACCGAGCACTGGAGCGCAATCGCCACCATCGTGGTGGAGACCCCGCGCGACGCCACAAAGCTCAAGTTCAACCCTCTCGGCATTTATATCGATGCCATCAACTGGTCGAAGGAGATCGGCTAATGCGTACTCATATCCTTGCGCTCATCATCGTCAACGCCGCTTCCCTTGCCGCCTGCTCCACCTGGAAGCCTCCCGCCATCCAATATGACAACACGCCGGTCCAGGCAGTCGCCGCGGCCGCGCCGCCCAAGCCGGTACAGATCGTGGAGGTGCCCAAGCCGCTACCGCTGCCGGGCCAGCTCAAACCGCTGCCCGCAGTAGAACTGCCCAAGACAGAGGCAACCGATCCCGCCGTCCGGGTCGCCGCTGCCAACCAGGCGGCGCGCATCGAACCGACACACGATGGCTATATCAACGCGGTCCAGGTCTATCCCTTTTCGGACGGCGCGCTCTATCAAGTCTATGCCGCACCGGGCCAAGTCACCGACGTGTCGCTCGAAGCGGGTGAACAACTTGTCGGCAACGGCCCCGTCGCGGCCGGCGACACGGTGCGCTGGATCATCGGCAATACCGAGAGCGGCACCGGCGCGAGCAAGCGAGTTCATATCCTGCTCAAGCCCACACAGCCCGGACTGATCACCAATCTCGTCATCAACACTGACCGACGTACCTATCACCTCGAACTCCGCGCCGTACCCAAGACCTACATGGCGTCGGTCTCCTTTCGCTATCCGCAGGATCAGCTCATCGCGTTTCGTGCCCAAAATGCAGCGGCGGATCAGGCAGCACCGCTCGTGGCCGGCATCGACGTAGCAGCGCTGAATTTCAGATACGGCATTGAAGGTGACACTCCACCCTGGCGGCCACTTCGCGCGTTCGACGATGGCCGGCAAGTCTTCATCCAATTCCCGACCGGCATCGCCCAAGGAGAAATGCCGCCAGTCTGGGTGGTGGGCATCCAAGGCGACGGAGAGTTGGTCAATTATCGCGTCCGCGGCGTCTACATGATCGTGGACCGGCTCTTTGCCGCTGCTGAACTGCGTTTGGGCTCCGCCCCGCAACAGATTGTCCGCATTGTCCGTACTGACGGAAAGAAGCAGCCATGACGGATCAACCGCACGATTCGTCCATCGACAATCCAGGTGGAGAAAATCCTACAGATACCGCATTTCCGGCAGCCGAACTGCAGTGCGCTGATCCCGCGGGAATGCAGCTACGCCCCGAACGAGCCATGGTCACGCGTCTATCCCGTCGGATCCTGGTCGGGCTCTGCGCGGTTATTGCAGGCGGCGCCTTCACGGCTCTCGCCTTCGCGCTCTGGCCACATCAAGCGAAAGTCCCAACGCTTTCCGCGCCAATCAGCGCTGAGACATTGCCCGATCGCTTGAACAACTTACCCAAAGATTATTCACAGCTTACGCAATCCGTCCCTAAACTTGGGCCACCCCTGCCCGGCGATCTCGGACGTCCCCTGCTCAAGGCTGGCGTGGCCGCGCCCGGCTTGCCTGCCCCACAGACACCGGACCAACAGCGTATCGTTCAAGCGCAGGACGCTGCGCGGACCAGTAAGCTCTTCGCCATTACCAGCAGCGTCCATGCCACAACCACTTCCGCTCCTGTCTCCGCAAACACGAGTCTGCCCTCCGTTGCTCAACCCGCGGCCGATCCCACCGAAATACAGAACATGCAGGCCGGCAAGCTCACCTTCGCTAATAGCGTTCCAGAAAACCAGACCGTTAGTGCAGCCCGCCTCCAGCGCCCCACGTCGCCCTACACTATCCAAGCTGGGTGGATAATCCCCGGTGCCCTGAGCAAAGGGATCAAATCTGATCTGCCGGGGGATATCCGGGCCCAAGTCACCCAGAACGTCTATGACAGTCTCACCGGCCGCATCCTCCTTGTCCCGCAAGGCTCGACGCTGATTGGCCGCTATAACAGTCAGGTGTCATATGGCCAGACCCGCGTCCAGATGATTTGGTCACGTCTGATTTTACCCAATGGCAGATCCATCGTTCTCCAGAATCTTCCGGGCGAGGATGTCCAAGGCAACACCGGGTTGGAGGACGACGTCGACGAGCATTGGGGGGCAATCTTTAAAGCCGCGATCCTTTCCACGGTCCTAAGTGTCGGCGCGGAAGCGGGCACAAGCAACAACGAGAACAATCTCGCCCAAGCTATCCGCCAGGGGACCTCACAAAGTGTCAATCAGACAGGCGAGCAAATCGTCGCGCGCAATCTCAATATCCAGCCCACCCTTACCGAGCGCTTCGGCCTGCCGGTCATCATCACAGTCACCCAAGACTTGGTGCTGGAACCCTATGCACAGGAGGCGTCCCCGTGAACAAGCTCAAGCTCGGCGTAGTGGAAAGCGACAAGCCGATCAGCGTCAGTGTCCGCTTCCCGGCTCAAGTCTATCGCGACTTGGAGACCTATGCCGAAGCCCTCGCCCAGGAGACTCAACAGCCCAAGCTGGAGATTCGAAAGTTGGTGGTGCCAATGGTGGTGCATTTCTTGGCAACCGATAGGGGATTCTCCAGCGCAAGAAAACAAAAATCTAAGCCTTCTGCCAACAAGAGCGAGAGAGCTTAAGATGAAGATGGATGATTCGGGGGAAGAGCAATCGAGCATAAAAACAACCGATCTCTTGGATGGGCGCCAAGCAGCAAAATTGTTGCACGTCAAACCTTGCACTGTGCGCAACGAGCGCGTCGCAGGCCGCTTGGGGTTCATTAAGATCAGAGGAAAATTCTTCTACACTCACAAACTGATCCAGGATTACCTAGAAGGCCAAACGGTAGCACCATGCGCATCAAATCCAAACAAGCAAAGCCTGGACAAATCGGCGATTACTGGATCAGCAAACGACCCGACCGGGACAGACCCGACGACGCCTGGTATCGAACCTGGTATGACAAAAGAAACCGCCAGACGCGCCGCGCTAGCCTCGGCACGACGGACCTTCGTGAGGCGACCCTCCTCCTGAGCGATTGGGTTGCCAAGAACGGAAAACCGAACAGCGACATCAGCCCGGATAAGGTATTGCTGGAGCCACTGCTGGAGGCTTACTGGAACGAACACGCCAGCAAGCTGCCAAGCGCTAACACCGCATTTAATGGTCTTTGCTACTGGACCGAATATTGGAGAAACGCCACCGTGGCCGATCTCAAGCCGGTGGAGCAGCGTCGCTTTTGGAAATGGCTTGCGGCGAAGGGGATTGAACCAGGCGGCATCGATCGGATACTCGCGGACGGCAAAGCGGGCCTGAACTGGGGCGTCAAATGGCAAATGCTCGCCAGCGCCCCGCACATCTTCCTCATGCAGACGGAGATCGATCGCCGCTCCCGCAAGCCGATGGGCCGGCCGATTGTCCCGAAGGAAATGGCGCTCCTCCTCGATGCCGCCAACTCCCGTCACATGCTGACCTACCTCATGATCGCAATCGGCACTATGGCGCGTCCCGGTGCCATCCTCGATCTGCGGGGCGTGCAATATGACACCGAGCATGATCGCGTGGACCTCAATCCACCCGGCCGCAAACAGAACAAGAAGCACCGCCCGATTCTGGCAGTCGCGTCGAGCTTGAGGCCGTGGTTCCAGGCGGTGACAGACCCGGGCCAGCGTTACGTCACCTATGGCGGCAAGCCCATCGAGTCCATCAGCACCGCGTGGGACAATCTGGTGGAGGAAGCCGGCCTGGATTCCCGCGTGACACCTTACTCCATCCGCCACGGGATGGGCCGCGAAATGCGCAAGCGCAAGGTGCCCAAGGAGCAGATCAGCATCTTCTTAGGCCACCTGCCCAAAGAATCGGACGCCACGACCTCCATCTACGCCCCTTACGATCCTGAATATTGCTCGGAAGCGGTGGCGGCAATCGAGGACGTGATGGCCGAGATGCGCAAGCACCTCAAGCGCGCGAACATCGATCAGCCGGTCACCAAAATCGACGCGGCCGCGCTGGCCAAAACCATCCCCAGCAAGTTCAAAAAGGGCGTGGGCGATGCCAAGCGCGAAGAGATCCGGCGGTTGATCCTTTCGGGGCTTCCGCACAGGGAGGTGGTGCGCCAGAGCAAAGTCTCCAGCGGCACTGTCAGCCTCATTCGGAGTGAAATTCGTGCCGTAATGCCACTCTATCGTAATTCGGAATCACGGCTTTGCGTACCATTTGCGTACCCAAAGGATGAAAGTCCGACATCGGACGATGTCCAAGTCCCTGAATTTATTGGTGGGCCCGGCAGGACTCGAACCTGCGACCTAACCGTTATGAGCGGTCAGCTCTAACCAACTGAGCTACAGGCCCT
>Ga0164242_10001280_pt1 | contig 29769 bp, 29 predicted proteins | sample OricomgcompostMG_FD_108783 | JGI IMG/M metagenome (GOLD analysis project Ga0164242, IMG submission 108783) | Miracle-Growth compost microbial communities from Emeryville, California, USA - Original compost - Miracle growth compost (MG) ...
AAAAAAAGCCCGCTTTTCAGCGGGCTCCCCGGCTTCGGGTACAGCGCGTAAGGCGGCGGTTATCGGACCGCGCGGACCACGATCAGACCACGCCCGCTCCGTGCGCCTGCACATCGGCGTGATAGCTCGAACGCACCATCGCGCCAACGGCCGCATGCGTGAAGCCCATCTTGTACGCCTCTTCCTCGTACATCTTGAAGGTGTCGGGATGCACGTACTCGCGCACCGGCAGGTGATGCTCGGAAGGCTGGAGATACTGGCCGATCGTGAGCATGTCGACGTCGTGCTCGCTCAGGTCGCGCATGACCTGAAGAATCTCTTCCGGCGTTTCGCCAAGGCCGACCATCAGGCCCGACTTGGTCGCGACATCGGGATGCAGCGCCTTGAAGTCCTTCAGGAGCTTGAGCGAGTGCGCGTAGTCCGAACCGGGGCGCGCTTCCTTGTAGAGGCGCGGCACCGTTTCGAGGTTGTGGTTCATCACGTCGGGCGGCGCGGCGTTGAGGATGCCGATGGCGCGGTCCAGACGGCCACGGAAATCGGGCGTGAGGATCTCGATGCGCGTTTGCGGCGACTGCTCGCGCACCTGGCGGATACATTCGACGAAATGGCCGGCGCCGCCGTCACGCAGGTCGTCGCGGTCCACGCTCGTGATCACGACGTACTTGAGCTTGAGCGCGCCGATGGTGCGCGCGAGGTTCGCCGGCTCGTTCGGGTCGAGCGGATCGGGACGGCCGTGGCCCACGTCGCAGAACGGGCAGCGGCGCGTGCACTTGTCGCCCATGATCATGAAGGTCGCGGTGCCCTTGCCGAAGCATTCGCCGATGTTCGGGCAGCTCGCTTCCTCGCACACCGTGTGCAGGTTGTGCTCGCGCAGGATGTTCTTGATCTCGTAGAAGCGCGAGTTGCCGGTGGCCGCCTTCACGCGGATCCACTCGGGCTTCTTGAGCTTCTCGATGGGGATGACCTTGATCGGAATGCGCGAGGTCTTGGCCTGCGCCTTCTGTTTCGCGGTGGCGTCGTAGGGAACGGCGTCGGCGGGAGTGCCTGCGGCGCTTGCAGCAGCGCTGGTGCCAGCGCTTGTGCCAGGAATGGCAGCGGGGTTCGCGGTTACGTCAGTCATTCGTTTCGATCCAGTCAGGCCGCCGGTGCGACGCCGGCCTGCGGTTGATGCGGTTGCCCGCTTGCTGCCGCCGATGCGGCTGTTTCCTTTTCAGCCGCTTCGGCTGAAGGGTCCGAGGCAGCCGCTTCGGCCACCGAAAGCGTTGCTGCAAGGGTCGAATCCCCGTGCGCGGCGAGATTCGCCTCGAGCCGGGCCGCCAGCGTGGCGGCCACGTCGTGCCAGGACGCCTGAACGCCCAGCGTGGCCATATCGACGGTTTCGAGGCCGGCGTAGCCGCACGGATTGATCGCGAGGAACGGGCTCAAGTCCATCGACACGTTCAGGCTCACGCCGTGATAGCTGCAGCCGTGGCTGATCTTCAGGCCGAGCGCCGCGACCTTGGCGCCCACGTGGGCCGCGCTGGATCCCGATGCGCCTTCTGGCACGTAAATCCCGGGGGCGCCTGCCTTGCGCTCGCTCGCGAGATTATACGCCGCAAGCGTTTCGATCACGGCCTGCTCGATGAGCGTGACGAGCTCGCGCACCATCAGCTTGCGGCGCCGAAGGTCGAGCAGCAGATAGGCCACGACCTGGCCGGGTCCGTGATAGGTGATCTGGCCGCCGCGGTCGATCTGCACGAGCGGGATGCCGCTGTCGGCAATCAGCAAGTGCTCCGGCTTGCCGGCCTGGCCGAGCGTGAAGACGGGAGGATGTTCGACGAGCCAGATTTCGTCAGGCGTTTGGGCGTCGCGCTGCGCGGTGAATTCGCGCATGGCGTCGAAGCTCGCCTGGTAGGCCTCGTTGCCGCGCCAGCGCACGACGGGCGGCGCACAACGCTCGCCCGGCAAGGCGGGGTCGGATGAGGATGAAGCAGGGGGGAGTGAAACCGGAGTGGCGCACATGATCCTCGAAGTTTACCGAATTCAGGACAAGCGCGCCGAGCCCGGTCAAACCGTGCGCCAGCCGTCGCGCGCGTGGATGCCCCAGCGCGCCGCGAGACGCGCGGCCCAGTCGATCGCGCGCTCGCTCATGCGCGCGGGCGTCGCGAACTGCACCCGGGCCGCCCCGCCCTGCTCCGCGCCGATCCACAGGCGCTCGCCGCGACGCAGCCGCAACGTGTGGCCCGGCTCGAGCCAGTAGTCGGCTATGTCGTCGCTGCGCGTGACCCAGATCGCACCGCAACGCACCGTCAGCCGCGTGCTGCGCGCCACGCGCACCGAAGCGACCTGGTCCGCCGCCACCTCAAACGTGATATCCGAAGAAATTTCTCTCATTTTCGCCTCCGAAGGTGCCGCACCAATGGCTACAATCGTAGGCGCAGCAAGGGATCGAGCAAAACGATCAATTTTCACAGCTATGTGAGAAAAATTGCGATGGATCTGCGCCAGCTTCCGGCGCTCAACGCCCTCAAGGCGTTCGAGGCCGCCGCCCGCCACGAAAGCTTCTCGCGCGCCGCCGACGAACTGTTCGTCACGCACGGCGCGGTCAGCCACCAGATTCGCGCGCTCGAAGGCGAGCTCGGCATCGCGCTGTTCGCCCGCGACGGCAAGCGCGTGCGCCTCACCGACACGGGCCGCCGCTACGCGGCCCAGGTGCGCGACGCCCTCACGCAGCTGGCGCTCGCGACCCAGGAGATCCGCGCGGGCGACCGCGACCGGCGCCTCGTGGTGTCGATGCTCTCGTCGTTCGCCGCGCGCTGGGTCACGCCGCGCATCGGCCGCTTCATCGAAGCCCATCCGCAATGGGACGTCGAGCTGCAGTCGACGAACTCGCTCGTCGACTTCGCCCGCGACGACGTCGACGTGGCCGTGCGCTTCGGCTACGGCCACTATCCCGGGCTGCACGCCGAACTGCTGCTCGACGAGATCTTCTTCCCCGCGTGCTCGCCGGATTTCAATGGCGGCAAGTTGCCCGAAGATCCGCAGGATCTGATGAAACTGCCGCTCCTGCGCTCCGACGACGAGCTCTGGCGCCCATGGTTCGACGCCGCCGGCATGCGCGACGTGCCCGAGCCCAAGCGCGGCGTGCTCTATCAGGATTCGTCGAATCTGCTGCAGGCCGCCATGGACGGCCAGGGCATCGCGCTCGTGCGGCGCTCGCTCGCCATGCACGAGATCACGCGCGGGCGGCTGGTGCGGCTCTTCAAGGACGTCGACGGGCCAAGCCCGTGGCGCTACTACTTCATTTGCACGCCGCAGCGCATGGAAACCGAGCGCGTGCGGGCGTTTCGCGACTGGGTGTTCGACGAAGTCGCGCGCTTTCGCAGGCTCTATGAGGATGCCTGCGAAGCGGGTCCGCTTATGACGGCCGCCGCCGCCGCGCTGCGCATACGCGAAGACGACCCGCTCCGATAGCCCAGCAACGCGCATTGGCGCGCATCGATACGTAAACGCAACAAGGGCCGCCCGAAAGCAGCCCTTGCCAACACGCGAAAACAAGCGCTGACGCGCGTTACAGCACGATCTTCACCATCGGATGCCCGGTGAGCGCGCGATAGATATCGTCGAGATGCCCCTGGCTCGTCGCGCGCACGGTCACCGTAAGGCCCGTGTAGTTGCCGCCGCTCGACGGCCGCGATTCGATGGTCGCGACGTCGAAACCGCCGTCGAATTCGCGCAGCACCGCGACAATGGTGTCCTGAAACTCCGGATGCGTCTTGCCCATCACCTTGATGGGGAAATCGCAGGGGAATTCGATCAGGGATTCTTTTGCGGGCGGCTGAGCGCCGCCATTGAGTTCAGATGCAGTCATATTTCCACTTCCTGTCGCGTGGCCTCGTCTCACTTGCAGGCCGCCACCTGATCGCGCGCCGCGAAGACCGCGCGCGCCTCGCGCGCTTTCGCGCGCTGATAAGCCTCATGGAGCGCCGCATAGACCGGCCCCGGCTTGCCGCTGCCCACGCGCTGGCCGTCGAGTTCGACCACCGGCAGGATCTCCTTGGTCGCCGACGTCACGAGCAGTTCGTCGGCGGCGCGCAAGGCCGCTTCGTCGATCTCGCGGGCCTCGAAGCGAATCCCGCATTCCCGCGCAAGTTCCTCGACGAGCCCATAGCGGATGCCTTCGAGAATCTTGTTGCTGCGCGGCGGCGCGTAGAGTGCGCCGTCCTTCACGATCCACACATTCGACGACGACGCCTCGGTCACCCAACCGTCGCGCAACTGGATGGTCTCGAACACGCCGTGCTCCACGGCGTTCTGCGCCATCAGCACATTGCCGAGCAGCGAAGTCGATTTGATGTCGCAATGGAGCCAGCGGCGGTCTTCGGCCGTGACGCACGCCACGCCGCTCGCGCGCTGCGCGGCGCCGGGCAGCGCAAGCGGATTGACCATCACGAACACGGTGGGCGTCACGTCCGCCGGGAACGCATGGCCGCGCTTCGCGACGCCGCGCGTCACCTGCAGGTAGACGCTCGCATGCGCCTCGCGCGCGAGCGCGCCCGTCCCCTCGTTGGCCTCGATCACGCGCGTGATGAGCGCGCACCAGCCGGCCTCGTCGAACGGATTCGCAATGCCGACCTTGGCGAGCGAGCGCGCGAGCCGCGCAAGATGATGCGCGATGCGAAACGGCACGCGCAGCTTGCCCGCGCCCCCGGCTTCGAGCGCATCGAGCGCATAGACCGGCACCACTTCGTAGATGCCATCGCCAAAGATGAAGCCGCGGTCGAGCACCGGCACGCGCGCTTCGCCAAGCGGCGTGAGTTCGCCGTTGAGCCAGACGATGGGTTCCGCGGCTTGCGTCGAGGCTTGCGTCGATTGCGGCTTCGAAGTCGGAGCGTTCATTTACTTCTTCTTGTTGAACATGAGCATGAGCGAATCCCACACGCGGCCCGCAATGCCGGCCTGCGGCACCGGTTCGAGCGCGACGAGCGGGAACTGCGCGAGCACCTTGCCGTCCGCGCCGACGAACTTCGCCGTGCCGACCTGCTGGCCGTCCGCGATCGGCGCGATCAGCGGGCTGGTGAGCTCGATCTGCGGCTTGGCCTTGTCGGCGGCGCCCTTGGGCAGCGTGACGTACTGGTCCTTCTTCACGCCGACCTTCACCGCCTCCAGCGCCCCCTTGTAGACGCGCGGCGTGGCCACGGCCTGATTGGCCGCGTAGATGCGCGTGGTGTCGTAGGCGCTATAGCCGTAGTTCAGCAATTTCATGCTGTCCTGCGTGCGTTCGCCCTCCTTCTGCTCGCCCATCACCACGGAGACCAGACGGCGGTTGCCGCCGCCCGCGAGCGGCCGCTTGGCCGAGGCGATCAGGCAATAGCCGGCCGCCTGGGTGTGGCCGGTCTTCAGGCCGTCGACGGTCGGGTCGATCCACAGCAGGCGGTTGCGGTTCGGCTGCTTGATCTTGTTATACGTGAACTCCTTCTCCGAGAAGATGCTGTAGTACTCGGGGAAGTCGCGGATCAGGTGCGTCGAGACCTTGGCAAGATCGCCGGCCGTCGTGTAGTGATTCGGGTCGGGCATGCCGTTCACGTCGGCGAAATGCGTATGCGTCATGCCGAGCTTTTGCGCCTCGGCGTTCATCATGTTGACGAAGTTCGCCTCGCTGCCGCCCACCAGTTCCGCCAGCGCGATCGCCGCGTCGTTGCCCGACTGGATGATCATGCCGTAGACGAGATCGTGCACCGACACCGGCTTGTTCGCCTCGATGAACATGCGCGATTCGTCGTTCTTCACGCGGCGCACGGCGTCGCTCGGCATGACGATCTGATCCATCGAGATTTTCTTCGACTGCAGCGCCTCGAACACGAGGTAGGCGGTCATCAGCTTCGTGAGCGAGGCCGGCTCGACGCGCTCGTCGGCGTTGCCCGAGGCGAGCACCTGGTTCGCGGTGGCGTCGACGAGCACCCACGAGCGCGCGGTCACGGCGGGCGGCGGCACCTGGGCGAACGCACTCGCACTCGCGAGGAGCGTGGCGGGCAGCAAGGCGCCGAGCGTGACGTTGCGGACGATGGAGGAAGGAACGAAGGAGGAGGGCTGGCCGGAGGAGAGAAAACGCATAGGTTCAGGTCGAGCGAATTGGGGTCGGGATGAACGTTGTGCGCCATGCGGCACACGTGTCGGGGGCCGATATCGGGGCTAACTGCGCGGGGCCAACTGCGCAGGGCTAACTGCGCGGAGCCAACTGCGGCGCCTCGCTCACACGCCAGAACACAAAGAACGCAGGCGCGGCGGTGCGCAAAAAAGATCGCTCATTATACGCATCACGTGATGGCGTTTTTCGAACTGAGCACACGTTTGCGCCTACCTGTCGCGCATTTTTCACGTATCGCGGTCGGATGAGGCGTGTTTTTGGGCGCGTTTCAGCTTCGGGTTTGCGTTGCGTTTGCGAATGCCTTCCGTCTGTCTCGCGATCGTCCGACGCGCGGCTTACAACGAACGACGCGCGCGCCGGATGCACGTGCATCGCTCAGCGCCAGGCGTCGACGACGATGCGCTTGAGGATGTGCAGCTTGCGATGCAGGAAGTGTTCCGCCCCCGGAATCACGACGACGGGCAGCTCCTGCGGCCGCGCCCATTCGTACACCGAGAGAATCGGCACGGTGTCGTCGAGTTCGCCGTGGATCACGAGCGTGTCGTCGCGCACGGGCGCGACTTCCCAGCGGCTTGCCGCGGTGCCGACGAACACCATGCGCTCGATCGCGCCGCCCGCTTCCGTGTAGCGCTGCGCGACATGCGAAAGCACGAAGGTGCCGAACGAGAAGCCCGCGAGCACGAGCGGCACATCGGCCTGGCCCGGCTGCGCGCGCATGTAGCGAAGCAGCTCGAGCAGATCGTCCTGCTCGCCGATGCCGTTGTCGTGCGTGCCCGAAGTCGCGCCGACGCCGCGGAAGTTCGAACGGTACGTCACGTAGCCGAGCTGCACGAGCGTGCGCGCGAGCGTCTGCGCGACCTTGTTGTCCATCGTGCCGCCAAAGAGCGGATGCGGATGCGCGACGAGCGCGATGCCGCGTACCGGCGTGCCCGCGTCGGGTCTATCGAGCGCGCATTCGATCTGGCCGACGGGGCCGTCGATATGGAATTTCTCGGTTTGTGCGTTCATCGTTTCGGCTCTTGTGCTCTTGCGTAGTCTGCTTTTAGCGGTCGATCTTCAGGCGCTCGACCACCTGGCCGTTCTGCAGATGCGAGACGACGATCTCCTCGATGTCGCTCTCGTCGACATAGGTGTACCAGGTGCCCTCGGGATACACGACGACGGTGGGGCCTTCCTCGCAGCGGTCGAGGCAGCCGGCCTTGTTGATGCGTACCTTGCCCGGGCCCGCGAGGCCCAGTTCCTTCACGCGCTTTTTCGCGTACTCCTGCATCGCCTGGGCGCCGCAGTTCGCGCAACTCGGGCGATCGGCGCCGGGTTCGCGCTGGTTCAGGCAGAAAAAGACGTGGTGCTGGTAGAACGAATCGGTCATGGCGGGGGGTACCAGTGAAATGTCGGGCGCGGCGCGCAGGCGGTTCGGCTCGCGAGTGTGCCGCGCGGCCGGGGCAATGCAGTCGATGCAGTGCAAGCGACGCAGCGCGGTTGAGGTGATGCGGCCTGTGCAATGCCGTCGATTATAGCGAGCGCGGCGGGAACGCTCCGCGCACCGTCGGCCGCGTTCGAGACGGGGCTCGAGCCTCCGTTCTGCGCGCCGCCCCGGGGCATTCACCCGTTGCCTCGGCGGCCGGCGCGCGTCCGGCTATGCGCGCGCCGCGCGAGCCACGCGCGCTCCAGCGAGAACGCCGTCCAGCCGAGCGCCGCCCAAGGCCACGTCCACGCGAGCCAGCGCGCCAGCCCGTTGAAGTGCAGATAGCGGCCCTGCCGCCAGTCGGCGAGCAGGACGTCGAAATAGGGACTCACCGGCAGCACGTTCACGAGCACGAGCGAGACGGCCAGCGCCGCCGTCGCGGCAGCGGCGCGCGCCGTGCGCGGCAGGCGCAGCGCGAGGAAGGCCGCCAGCGTGCCGCACGCGAGACCCGCGAGCGCGCCGGGCGTCGCCCAGTCGAACAGGAGACCGCTCTGCGATTGCAGGAAGGTTGCGCCGGCCTTCACGACGAGCGTGGTCGCGATCAGCAGCACGATGAGCCGCGCACGCGGCGCGCGAGCGCGCATCGGCAGCGAGGCGAACGCGGCCGCGGCGAACAGGTTGAGCGTGGTGATGAGCGCCTCCCAGCCAGTCTCCGGCAGCCGCGCCGCGAGCGCGCCGGGCCACGCGCGCAGGTGCCAGGCGGCGGGCATCCAGGCGAGCACGGCGCTTTGCATCGAAGCGTCGAAGCGCTCCCAGAGCGCGCGCGGCCAGTCGCCCATGCCGAAGAGGCGCGGCACGGGAAACATCGTCGCGAACGGCCAGAGCGCGGCGAGCACCATCAGCGCGCCGGCATCGCGCTCGAACCAGCGAAAGCGCAGCCGCCGCAAAAAGCCGCGCTCGAGCAGCGCGCCGGTGGCCGGCGCCGCGAGCGCCGCGCCCAGCAGCGCACCGAGCACGTTGGTGGCGAGGTCGAGATTCGACGCGACGCGCGTGGGCAAATACGTCTGCACCGCCTCCATCACGCCCGAAAGCAGCGTGCCGCCCAGCGTGGCGAGCGCGATCGCCAGCAGGCCGCGGCAGCGTGGCCAGGCGGCAAGCGCGGCGAGCGCGCCGAACGGCATGTAGCCGAGCACGTTGGTGACGACGTCGAAGACGGTCCAGTATTTCGGAAAGGGATCGCCGAGATAGTCGAACGGGCCGAGCCCGAGCGAGCGCCACCCCGAGAACGGATACCACGAGGCATAGACGATCAGCGCGGTATAGAGCGCAAACGCCTGGCGCGAGAGCGTGGATGCCTGGCGTGGCAGCGCTTCGGGTAGGGGGTGTGGCGTGGGGCCGGGCGCGCCGGTCATGGGAGCGCCGGTCGCGGAAGCGCCGCTCGTGGGAGCGCCGGTCGCGGAAGATCCAGCCACCGCGGTACCGTCCGTCCGGGTGGCGCTTTTCGAAGCGTCAGCCGCCGGATCGCGTGGCGTGCCAGAACCTTGCGCACGGGAAGCGTCGACGCCGCTGCGCGCCGTGCCGTCCGAATCGTCCTTGCCAGTACCGCTCATGCCACCGGTCCCGCCTCTCATGCGTGCAGCGCGCTAGCGCGCGCCGTATGCCGCGTTTCTCACGGCGTGCCGGCAAACGCCTGCGCGCTCACCCAGGCGCCAACCTGGCCCGCGAAGTCGTCGCTCGCCGCGCGCAGCGCCGCCACGCCGCCCGCGGCGTCGGGCGTGCTCGCGGGTGCGCGCGCCACGAACGAGCGCTGCGCGATCACCTTGCCGCCGCGCATCAGGGTCGCGCGTGCGGCGAGCACGCCGGCGCTTTGCGTCGGCGTATCGAAGACCTGCTCGAACTCGGTGAGCTCGACCTTCAGCATGGGCGCGGGCACGGCGTCGGCGCCCGAAAGCACGGTCGCGCGCGCGGCGAGCGCGCTGCGCAGGCGCTGCGTGAGCAGGCGCGCGGGCGACATCGTCCAGTGGCTGTCCGCGTAGCGCCCCGAGCGCTGCGAGTCGCCGTTCAGACGATAGAGGATGCCGTCGTGGTCGAGCGTCGACGGCGCGCTCACTTCGAGCACCTTGAGCGGCGGCAGCGACGCCGCTGCGCTCGTCGTCTCCAGCTGCGGTCCGAGGTCGTAGCGAATATCGGAGAGCGCGGCGGAGCGGCCGGCGCACGCCGCCAGCGTGCCGATGGCGAGCGCCGCGAGCGCGGCGCAGCAGAGCCTCAGGAGCGAGCATGACGAAGTGGCTTGGCGTGACATTGCGGTTCCTTCCTGGGGTTGCTTCCGGTTGATGCGGTTATTGCGGCTGATGCGATCCATGCGGCGCCGTTGCCGGCCGCGCCCTACTTCCCGCCTGCGCCGGCGCCCCCGCCAGCGGGCCAGGAAAAGCCCGGCTCGCCCGGCCCCGGCGCGGGCAGCGGCGCGCCGCCAAAGAGCAGGCTGTTCGGGCTCGTGGTGAAGGTGCCGGCGGCGCGGTCCACCGAGCGCATCGCCGAGCGCACGTCGTCGGTCAGCGAGTCGACGCGCGGCAGCGTGTCGTAGCCCACGCGCGCGGAGAGCTCCTGGATCGACGCATCGATGGAGCTCAGCGCCTGCCCCGCCTGGGCCGCCGCGGTGCCGGCCTTGTTCAGGTTGATCTGGAACGGGCCGTCCGGGCGGTTCATGCTCGTGATCAGCTGATTGGTCGATTGCAGCGTCTTTTGCAGCTCGGTGACCGCGCCCGGCAAGCGCTGGGTGGTCGGCTGCAACTGCTGCGCGAGCGTGTTCGCGCTGCTCGCGGCCTGCTGCAGGCTCGTGACGGTGGCCATGATCTGCTTGCGGTTCTCTTCGCTCAGCATCTGGTCGACGTCGCCGGCGATGTTGTCGAGCTTGCGCAGGAGCGCGTCGCCGCGCCGCTGCAACTGGTCGAGCAGGCCCGGGCGCAGCGGAATCTGCGCCACGTGCTTGTCCGACGAAGGCAGCGGCGAAAGATCGAGGCCGTTGTCGTCGAGCTGCACGAAAGCGATGCCGGTCACCCCCTGCAGCGCGAGCGTGCCGAAGGTGGAGCGCGTCATCGGCGCCTTCTGGTCGACCAGCACGCGAATGCGGATCTGCCCCGGATGGTTCGGATCGAACTTGATCGACTGCACCTTGCCGACGTCGAGCCCGCGATAGCGCACGGCGGCGTCGGGGTAGAGCCCTGTCACGTTGCTGCGCGAGATGAGGTCGTACGGCACGCGCACCGTGTGGTCGGCGCTGAAGAAGAAGACCGCAAAGGCGATTACGGCCAGCAGACCGATCGTGAAGGCGCCCGCCCAGAACGCATGCGGTTTGTTTTCCATCGTCAGAGTCCCTCGTTGACGACCACGGATGTGGCCCCAGGCGCAACCTCGAGCGCGATCGCGCAAACGGTGGCGCGCCGCTCGCGCGCGCAAGCGCGGCCCGGCGTGACGTGCTTCAACACGGTTTCGCGCCCACCGAAGCCGGCGCGAGCGCCGCCGGCGGCAGCTTCGCGCGCCGCTCGGGCGGCAGCGCCTGCAGCGCGCGCCGGCCGCGCATGCCAAGAAAATATTCGCGGATGAACGGATCGTCCACGCACGCCGCCTCCTCCACGGGAGCGGCCACCAGCACCTTGCGCTCGGCGAGCACGGCCACGCGCGTGGAGAGCGCGACCATGGCGTCGAGGTCGTGCGTGATCAGCACGACGGTGAGGCCGAGCGCGCGATGCAGCGTGCTGATGAGCTCCACCACTTCGTCCGACGAGCGCGGGTCGAGCCCGGCCGTCGGCTCGTCGAGAAACAGCAGTTCCGGCTCCAGCACGATCGCGCGCGCGAGGCCGACGCGCTTGACCATGCCGCCCGAGAGCGCGGCCGGCATCTTCGAAGCGTGCTTGCACGGCAGCCCCACCATCTCGAGCTTGAGCATCACGATGTCGCGCAACAGATCCGCCGGCACCTTGCCGAGCTCGCGCACCGGCTGCGCCACGTTGTCGAAGACCGACAGCGACGAGAACAGCGCGCCGTGCTGGAACAGCATGCCCGTGCGCGTACGCATGAGGCGCGCGCGCTCGGGCGCGATCGTCGAGATGTCTTCGCCGAACATCTTGATCGTGCCCGACGTGGGCCGCTCGAGCCCCAGCACCTGGCGCACGAGCGTGGTCTTGCCCGAGCCCGAGCCGCCCACGATCGTGACGATCTCGCCGCGGCGGATGTCCAGGTTCAAATGCTGATGGACGATGTTGCGTCCATAGCGCTTGGTGAGATTGCGCACCTCGATGATGGGCTCGCCGATGGCCGGCAGCGGCAAGTCCTCCACCACCTCCTTGAGCGGCGTGGTCAAGGTGCCGGTCGTGGTCATCGCGCCCCGCGTACCGATCTTGCCGGCCGTACCCATCGTGCCCGTCGTGCTCATGACAGCCCCACGTTCTGAAACAGGATGGCGAATACGGCGTCGGCAAGAATCACGATGGTGATGGAGGTCACGACCGAGGTGGTCGTGCCTTCGCCGAGGCTCTGCGAATTCGCCTTGATGCGAAAGCCGAAATGGCAGCCGACGATCGCCACCAGCATGCCGAATGCCACGCCCTTGCCAAGCCCGATCCACAGGTTCGCGATCGGCACCACGCTCGGCAGCGAGCGCACGAAGTACGAGATGTCGATGCCGAGCACGGCTTTGGCGGCGAGCGCGCCGCCGAAGAGCGCGATGATATCGGTCCACATCACGAGCAACGGCATGGCGAGACCCAGCGCGATCACGCGTGGCAGGATGAGCCGCAGGCCGTGCGAAATGCCCATCACGCGCATGGCGTCGAGTTCCTCGGTCACGCGCATCACGCCGATCTGCGCGGTGATGGCCGAGCCCGAGCGCCCCGCGACCAGAATAGCCGAGAGCACCGGCCCGAGCTCGCGAATCACCGCGAGGCCGAGAATGTTCACGATGAACTGATTCGCGCCGAATAGCCGCAACTGCTGCGCGGACAAATACGAGAGCACGATGCCGATCAGGAACGCGACGAGCGCCGTGATCGGCAGCGCGCGCGCCCCTGCGTTATAGACGTTCGCGGAGATCTCCACCCAGGGCGTGACCTTCGGCTTGCGCAGGATGAGCAGCAGATCGAGCACCACGCGGCCGAGCATCGAAAGCCCGCCGTACAGGTGATCGCCGAACGAAAAGATCGCGAGGCCGAGCTGCGTGACGGGGCCGATACGCACCACGCGCTCGGCCGGCTCGCGCACCGAGTCGAGCAGCGCGATGCGCTCGAAGATGTCGCGCTGGGTGTCGGAGAGCGCCACCAGATCGGCGGGCAGCTGGTGGCCCCAGACGCGCCAGAGCGCCTGGCCGCCCACGTGGTCCATGCGCTCGACGCGCGAAAGGTCCCATTGCCCGATACGCTCGCCGGCGAGCGCGCCAAGGCGCCGCGCGGCGCCGCCGTTGTCGCGATCGCGGGCGAGCGCCAGCGCGGTCCATTGACCGGACAGGCGCACGATTTTTCCGTGGGTACCGGCCGCGATTTCGAGGCCGGGCGGCGTCTCTTGAGTCAAGGCGGGCGCTCGGGCGGGAGGAATATCCAATCATTGTAACGAACGCGCCCCGTTTCGGCGTCCGGGCGCACACCGATTCTTCCGCTGACATAAGGCGCACGCGACGCCCCGCCAGCCCGCTGTGGACAATTCTGTGGATGACCTGTTGGCAGCCTGTGGGTGCGCTGTGGAATGCTCAAATACTGTGCACGGAACGGCACGAGTTCACCGTCATCCGTCATGGCGACGCATGTGGGTAATTCCGTGGATAACCTGTGGGCCAGCTGTGGGCGACCTGTGGATTGCCTGAAAAACAGGCAGAATTCGAACGGTTTTCGCACCAGCAGGGCAACCGGAACGCGCGCTGGGCGGCCGGGCCTCATGCCGATGCCGGCGCGCGGCGAACCCGCCGATTCGCCTGCGTCAGCGCGGGTGGCGGCCACTGCGGCAGCCACTACAATACGAGACATGAATACCCCTACCCCAGATACCCCCGGCGCCGAAGACTGGCGCATCGACCGCGAGCGCGCGGTGACGCTGTTCGGTCCGGCCGCCCACGACTGGCCGATCGAGATCGTCGAGGAAACCGGCTCGACCAACGCCGACCTGATGACGCGCCTGAAGGCGCTGCCGCATCGCGCCGACGCCCTCGCGCGTCCGATCGTGCGAGTCGCCTATCTGCAGACCGCGGGTCGCGGGCGGCGCGGGCGCAGCTGGATCGCCCAGCCCGGCGACGCGCTGCTGTTCTCCCTCGCCTGCGTGCTGCCGCGCCCGCTCGAGGGACTCGCGGGGCTGAGCCTCGCGGTCGGCTCGGCGCTCGTGGACGGCCTGCGCACGCTGCCCGTGGCCGCGCCCGGCCAGATCGCGCTCAAGTGGCCCAACGACGTGCTGCTCGAAGGCGACAAGCTGGTGGGGATCCTCGTCGAGTCCGCGTGGAGCACGGCGGATGCCTCGGCGGTGGTGATCGGCATCGGCACCAACGTGCGCCATCCGGAGGCGCTCGCCGCGAAGGTCGAGCGGCTCAACGCCGACCCGGCGTCGCAACCGGCCGCGCCCGTGCCGGGCGCCGCACCCACCGCGCTCTCGCGCGTGTGGCCCGCCGCGAATCTCACCGACGTGCTCGCCGCCGAGCTCAACGCACTCGAAAGCGCGCTGCAGCGCTTCGGCGCGGCGGGCTTCGCGCCCTTCCAGGCGCGCTGGAACGCGTGCCACGCCTACGCGGGACGCGAGGTCGCGCTCTACGAGCAAGGCGCCGAGATCCTGCGCGGCGTAGCCGTGGGCGTGGACGAGCGCGGCCAGTTGCTCGTCGATACCGCGCGCGGCCGCGAAGCCGTCACGACCGGCGACATTTCTCTGCGGCTCGCGGGCGCCGGCGCATGAGCCGCACGAGCAGCGCCCCACGCGCTTGCCCGCCCCCGTTTCTGCTGATCGACGCTGGCAATAGCCGGATCAAGTGGGCGCTCGCCGCCGCGGATGGTGCGCGCCTGCATACCGGCGCATCGAGCCACGACGAAGCTCCGGGGCACGCGGCGCGCGACGCCACTGTCGATGCCGCAGCCGCGCGCGACTTCGCCGACTGGTCGGCGCTGCCCACGCCCGGCGGCGCATGGATCTCGAACGTCGCGGGTGCGGCTGTGGCGCAGCGCATCGACGCCGCGCTCGACGCCCACTGGCCGGGCCTGGCGCGCACGGTGATCCGCGCGACCCGGCAGCAATGCGGCGTGACGAACGGCTATACGACACCCGACGCGCTCGGCAGCGACCGCTGGGCCGGCATGATCGGCGCACGCGCGGCGTTTCCGGACGAACCGCTCCTGATCGCCACGTTCGGCACGGCGACGACGCTGGAGGCGCTGCGCGCCGACGGCACCTTCGTAGGTGGCCTGATCGCGCCGGGCTGGACGCTCATGATGCGCTCGCTCGGCGAGCACACGGCGCAGTTGCCGGTGCTCGACGCGCAGCACGCGCGCGGCCTGATCGGCGCGGCGCACGGCGAGCGCGATGCCGGGCCGGACGCGGGGCCAATGACACAGGCGCCGGCGGGTTCGATGGCAGCGTTGGCGGCGGAATCCGCCGGATTGGGCCCGCTCTTCGCGACCGATACGAAGCGCTCGATCTCGGCGGGCTGCGCGCTCGCCCAGGCGGGCCTGATCGAGCGCGCCTGGGCCGATTTGCAAGATGCGTGGAACATGCCGGTGCGGCTGGTGGTGAGCGGCGGCGCGGCGGCCGAAGTGACAGCGGCGCTCAAGGTACCGCATACTCGCCACGACGCATTGGTGCTCGCGGGCCTCGCGCTGATCGCAACGCAATCCTGAGCGCGCCCGAGCGCACCTTGGGGCACCAGCATGCGCCCTGGCGCGCATGCCGCCGCACGGCGCGGCGGCCACCTTCACGAACCCTATCGATGGAGTCTCACACGATGCTGCGCTGGCTGATCGCCATCCTGATTCTCGCCAACCTGCTCGCCTTCGGGGCGATCCGTGGACTGTTCGGCCCCGCCCCGCTATCGGGCACGGGCAGCGACAAGCAACTGAACCGGCAGATCAATCCGGAAGGCCTCACGGTGCGGCCGATCAAGGCCTCGGAGTCCGTGGACGTGCCCGTGGTGGGCGGCCCGGTGGCCAATCCGGCCATTCAGGCCTCGGCGCTCACGCAATAAGGCCGGCGCGCGGGGCTGACGACACCGCTCAGCCCTGCTGCGCGCGCACCTTCTGCAGCAGCTTCGTGGTCGAACGATCGTGCTCGAAGGCGATCGCGAGCGCGCGGCCGCCCCAACTGCGCACGAGCGCCGACTCGGGCAGCGCATCCATGTCGTAGTCGCCGCCCTTCACGAGAATGTCGGGACGCACGGCCTCGATCAGCTCAATCGGCGTGCGCTCCTCGAAGCGCACTACCCAGTCCACGCTCTCCAGCGCCGCCAGCAGCGCCATGCGGTCGTTCTCGTTGTTGATCGGCCGATCGTCGCCCTTGCCGAGCATCCTCACCGAAGCGTCGCTGTTCACGCCGACGATCAGCGTCGCGCCCAGCGCCTTCGCGTCGGCGAGATAGGTGACGTGGCCGCGATGCAGGATGTCGAAGACGCCGTTGGTGAACACCACCGGGCCGATCAGCGCGGCGCGCCGTTGCGCGAGCGCTTCGCGGGTCGTGAGCTTGCGTTCGAAGGAAGCGGGCATGGAATGGGGGCTCGAATGGATCGCGATTGCAGGTGCGCCCGGTTACTCCGCGCGCGTGGAAACGAAACTGAGGCGTAACGTGGGGCGCCGATGAAAAAACAGCCCGTCACGCGCGAGCGTGCCGGGCCGTCGGGTTCGCCGTACCGCGCCGCGACGGGCGCGAGACAAACGCTATTCAGCGGTGCGCGGGCTATCAGGCCGGCTGCTGCGCGCCCTGTTCGCCCTGCAGGCGCTGCACCACTTCCTTGCGGTAGCGGTTGAGCTCCTGCGCCGTGGTGAACGTGCGCTCGAACAGGATCGACAGGTTGTGCAAGATACGTTCGACCACCTTCTTTTCCCAGCCGTCGTCGAAGCGGATTTGCTCGTCGAGCCAGCGCTCGAGCCATTCCGGATCTGGCAGGCGCGACTGCACGGTGTCGCGCGGGAACAGCGCCTGGTTCACGTGCAGGTTGGTGGGGTGCAGCGGCTTCTCGGTGCGGCGCGCCGATGCCATCAGCACACCGATCTTCGCGAACGCCGCGCGCGCGACGTCGCCGCAATTGTTGAGCGCCTTCTTCATATAGCGCAGATACGCGCCGCCGTGGCGGGCCTCGTCGCGCGAGATGGTTTCGTAGATGGCCTTGATGACCGGCTCCGTGTGCCATTCGGCCGCGCGGCGATACCAGTGGTTCAGGCGGATCTCGCCGCAGAAGTGCAGCATCAGCGTCTCGAGCGGCGGCGCCGGATCGAACGTGAAGCGCACGGCGTGCAGCTCTTCCTCGGTGGGCACGAGTTCCGGCTTGAAGCGGCGCAGGTACTCCATCAGCACGAGCGAGTGCTTCTGCTCCTCGAAGAACCACACGGACATGAACGCGGAGAAGTCGCTGTCGTGATGGTTATCGCGCAGGAACATCTCCGTGGCCGGCAACGCGGACCACTCGGTGATCGCGTTCATCTTGATGGTCCTGGCCTGCTCGTCGGTGAGGAGCGACGCATCGAACTTGTCCCAGGGGATATCCTTTTCCATATCCCATCGGACCGATTCGAGCGATTTGTAAAGTTCCGGATAAAGCATCGTGTTCATAGTCCCGCCCCTGTTCTGCGCATGACGACTTGTAGCTTGCTGCCCGCGGCGCGCGTTGCGTCGACGTCTGCTTCGACGCCCTGACGTGCGCGCACAGGCGAAAACATTTAATTTTACGCGGTAACCGGCCGCCCGGACGCGATTACACCCCCGCTAAACAGATTACTTCCTGTCGAGCGGCAATCTGCCATGCCGGATTGGAAGGCGCCTGATGGATTCTGGGTCGGTACTGTGCCTTGAATCCGGCTGCCGGAAAATTCGCGGGATGCCGCCCACGTCGCGTGGCCGCCTGTCCGGCGCGAGGCACGGCGGCCCTGACACGCAGGCCGGCGAGCATCCCATCAGGCCGCGGCAGTTTGTCGCAGTCGCGCTGCCTATCCCGCGCCCGCCGCCTGTCCGCCGCATTGATACGGCTGGCTATCCGACGACGGCGATGGCGACGACGACGGTCGGAAAAACCTTACACGATGATAGCACGCCGATCTTTCAGTTCCGACGCGCCTCCGGTTACCCGTGCACCACGTCGTCGGGCAAGTCTGACGGTTGTTTGAGCCATCTCAAAATAACCTCGCGCTGGGCGAGCGTGTCGCGATAACCGAGTTCGATCAATTCCTGGGTAAACGCGCGTTCGAACAGCAGATAGCTCGCAAACGCGGCGCCCGACGCGCGATTGCCGCCCACCGCCCCCAGCAGCATGCGTACCGAGAGCGGCAATTCCTGCAAGTGACGGGCCGCGATCAGCTCGATGCGCTCGCTCGGCCCGATCGCGAGCACGTCGATGTGACGCCAGCCGCTTTCCGGCTCGACCGTGTGCGGCAGGTGCAGCACCATGCGGTTCACGTGCTCGATGCGCTCGATGTCGGCGCCGAGCGCATCGAGGAACACGCTTGCGAGCACCTGCTGGCCGATCTGGGCGAGCGTCGGATAGACGTCGATGTCGGGGCGCGCGGCCGGCACCTCGGGCGCGCTCGCGTTGGCGCCGATCACGATGATGCGCTCGGCGCCGAAGTGGATGGCCGGCGAAAGCGGCGCGATCTGCCGGATCGAGCCGTCGCCGAAATATTCGTGATGGCCGTCGAGTTCGAGGCGCACGGCGGGAAACACATAGGGAATCGCCGCCGAAGCGAGCAGATGCGCGGGCGTGAGCGCGACCATGCGCGCCGTGCGCTGCGCGCGGCGCCATGCGTGGATCGGCTCGCTCGCCTGATAGAAGGTGAGATGCTGCCCCGACGAATAGCTGAGCGCGGTCACGGCGAGCGCGTGCAGCAGGCGCTCGTCGAGCATCTGCTCGATGCGGTGGAAGTTGAGCGTATCGGCCAGCAAGTGGGCGAGCGGCGCGTTGTCGAACAGCGTGCGCGGGGTGCGCCGCGCCGCCAGACCGAACGTGGCCCAGCCGAACGCGAGTGCGGCGAGCCAGCGCGCGCCCGCCGCCGCGACGCCGGGTAAATCGGCGCGATACACCTGGCCAGCGCTCAGGTTGGACCAGATGTCGACGAGGCGCTGCGCGCCATGCAGGAAATGGTCGGCATGACTGGCGATGGAGGTGGCGTTGATCGCGCCCGCCGAGGTGCCGCAGATCACCGTGAACGGCATCGCCCGCCGCGCCGGATCGACCTGCGCGGCGAGTTCCGCGAGCGCGCGCAACGCGCCGGCCTGGTAGGCCGCACGTGCGCCGCCGCCCATCATCACGAGCGCAAGCCGCATGATGCCGACGCTCCCCGTTTGCTGCGTCCCTCAGGACGGATTTGCCTTTGACTGCCTTTGACTGCCTTCGATTACCTTTAACCGCCAATCGACGCGCCTCTGCACCCGGCCAAGCCTTACTCGGGCTGCGCCGGCGAGCGCTTCGCGCCGCGCGCAGCCGTCTTGCCCGCGCTGGCGCCACCGCTCGTGCCACCACCCGCGCCACCGCTGCGCCTGGCCGTCGGCTTGGCACGCGGCGCGGGCGCTTCGGCCGCGCTCTGGGCCGCCTCGGCTGCCGCCGCGGGCTGGGCCATCGCGAACTGCGCGAGCTGATTGAATTGCGACTGCAACAGGTTCCACCACGCCGAGGCATCGAAGCCGGGCGGCGGCGACGCGGACGCCTCGGCGCCGGCTGCCTGCTCTGCCCCAGCGGACTGGGCGCCAGGCTGCGGGCGCGCGTCGCGCGGCTCGGGTTCCGGCGCGCTTTGCGTGTTCGACGGACTCATCTGCGATTGCGCGAACGCGCCGAACGCACGCAGCGTGGAAAGCGTCGCGCGCTGCACTTCGAGCGCCTGGATCGCCGACTGCAGCATGCTCAGGTTGAGCTTGAGCCACTGCTCGACGGCGCGCAGATCGGTGATGCGCTTGTCGAGCTCTTCGATGTTGGTAAGCGGCGTCATCATGTCGGACATCATCGACAGCGACGGTCCGAGTCCCTGCCCCGCTCCGGGCTCGCTGCCGGGAAATGCGCTGCCGAAGGGCGTGAGACGCATCATCCCCCACATGCGGTCGAGCATCTCGGCGGGCGGAAAGCCGGGAAAGCCCGGGAACGGCGGCACGGAGCCTGCTGATTCGGTCATGCGGATTCTCCCTCGCAAGGTTGGCTGGCCACGCGGGTCCGCCAGGGTAAGCGGCCGGCTCGGGCAGGCGCCAGGATGTGGCTTGCCGCGGCTTGCGGCTCGCAGCGAAACGTCGTGTCTCGTTGCGGGTCGCGCGCGCAAGCGCGGATGGTTACGCTTCGATCATACCGCGCAGGCCGCGCCGCCGGGCGCGCGCCACCACGACGCCCTTAGAACGGATCGCCGCCAGGAAAATCCGGCGCGCGCCGCTCGCGCAGCGATTTCACGCCCTCGTGCACGTCGGGTCCGGCAAAGCCCATGAATTCGAGCGCAAGCGACGTATCGAAATTCGGCCCCGCCTGGCGCAGCCAGTTGTTGAGCGCGTACTTGGTCCAGCGCAGCGCGGTCTGCGAGCCGTTCGCGAGACGCTTCGCGACTTCGAACGCCTTGGGCAGCAAGTCGTTCTCGTCCACGGCGAGCGAAACGAGGCCGATGCGCTCGGCCTCCTCGCCGCTCACCGGCTCGCACAGCAACAGGTAGTACTTCGCCTTCGCCATGCCGCACAGGAGCGGCCAGACGATGGCCGCGTGGTCGCCCGCCGCGACGCCGAGGCGCGTGTGCCCGTCGATGATGCGCGCCGACTTCGCCGCGATGGAGATGTCGGCGAGCAGCCCCGCCACGAGGCCCGCGCCCACCGCCGGGCCGTGCATCGCCGAAACGATGGGCTTGCTGCAATTGATCACGTTGTAGACGAGGTCGCGCGCCTCGCGCCAGACGCGCGCGCGCACGTCGAAGTGCGTGGCCATGTCCTCGACGAGCGCAAGGTCGCCGCCCGCCGAAAAGCCCTTGCCCTCGCCGCGGATCACCGCGACGCGCGCATCGGGGTCGCGGTCCACGTCGCGCCAGATTTCGGCGAGCTCGCGGTGCATGCTGGCATCGGCGGTGGCGAGACCGCTCTTGTTCGTGCCTTCGCCGCTCATCACGATCTCGACAATGCCGTGCTCGTGCCGCCGCACGCGCAGAGCCTGATAGCGGGCGTAAAAAGGATCGTTCATGGGCGGCTCCTCGATTGCTTCGGATTGCAGAATCATTGAATGGAACATCAAAGAAACATCAATGCGGCTGGTAGACCCATTTGCCGTCCTGGATCTCGACCATCACGCGCGCACGCGCGTCGAGTCCCAGGTGGTCGGTGGCGCTCATGTTGACGATGCCATTGGTGGTGTGCAGTTCGCGCGTCGACTCGATGGCGTCGCGCAGCGCGTGGCGAAACGCGCTCGTACCCGGCGCCGCCGACTGGAGCGCAACCGGAATCGCGCTGCGCAGCAAGAGGCCCGCGTCCCACGTATAAGCGCCGAACGCCGACACGGACCCGGCGCCGTAACGTGCTTCGTAGCGCGAAACATAGTCGAGCGCGAGGCGCCGCTCAGGCTCGCCATCGGGCAGTTGCGAAGCCACCAGCACCGGGCTCGCGGGCAGGAAGGTGCCGTTGCAGTCGGCGCCGCACACGCGCAGGAAGTCGCGGTTTCCCACGCCGTGGTTGTGATAGATGAGGCCCTTGTAGCCGCGCTCCTTGAGCGCCCTGGGCGGCAGCGCGGCGGGCGTGCCGGCCGCGCCCACCACGACGGCGTCGGGCTGCGCGGCGACGATCTTCAGCACCTGGCCCGTCACGCTCGGGTCGGTGCGATTGAAGCGCTCGCTCGCGACGATCTTGATGCCGCGCGCCTGCGCGGCCTTCGCGACTTCGGCGTAGAAGGCCTCGCCGAGCGCGTCGGCCTGGCCGATGTAGGCGAGCGTCTTCACATGGTGCGCGGCCGCGTGCTCGATAATCGCGCCGGCCATCATCGCGTCGGTCTGCGGCGTCTTGAACATCCAGTGGCGCTTGTCGTCCACGGGCTCGATGATCTTCGCCGACGACGCCAGCGAGATCGTGGGCGTCTCGCCCTGCGCGATCACGTCGAGCATCGCGAGCGTATTCGGCGTGATGGACGAGCCGATGATGGCGTCCACGTGCTGCTCGTCGATCAGCTTTCTCGTGTCCTGCACGGCCTGCGTCGTGTCGGAGGCGTCGTCGAGCACGATGTACTGCACCTGCTGGCCCGCGATCTGCGTGGGCAGCATGGCCACGGTGTCGCGCGCCGGAATGCCGAGCGACGCAGCCGGCCCGGTGAGCGAAAGCACGAGGCCGATCTTGATCTGCGCGAGCGCGAAGGTGGGTGCGAAAAGGGCGGACAGTGCCGCACAGGGAGCCGCAACCCTGGATGCGAGTGACGAGGCAAAACGGCGTGGGCGAACGGGCTTCACGGTGTCTCCAGATGATTGGTATGTCGAGCGTATTCTGCGTACGGCTTCGATTGCGGTATCCACGATGCGCGGACCGCTTGCGCGAGGCGCGGCCGCTACAGACGGCACGCGCACGCGCGTTCGCCAGTGTAGCCGCACAAGGCGCATGCGGCATCCGGCGAAACCCTTTCGGATGATGCTGGGCGAGGGGCGCGCGGCTATGCGCTCGCGGCCGGCGCCACGGCCTGATCGATCGCGCCGAAAATCGACTGCCCTGCTTCGTCGAGCATCTCGATCTTCACGCGGTCGCCGAACTTCATGAAGTCGGTGCGGGCCTCACCGTGCTCGATCGTCTCGAGACAGCGCTTCTCGGCGATGCAGCAGTAGCCGCGCTTCGCGTCCTTGTTCGAGACCGTGCCCGAGCCGACGATCGCGCCCGCGCGCAGATTGCGCGTCTTCGCGGCATGCGCGATCAACTGGCCGAAGTGGAACACCATGTCCGTGCCCGCATCGGGCTGGCCGACCTTCTTGCCGTTCCAGTACACCAGCATCGGCAAATGCACGCGCCCTTCGCGCCAGTGCTCGCCGAGTTCGTCGGGCGTCACGACGACGGGCGCGAACGACGTGGCCGGCTTGCTCTGGAAGAAGCCGAAGCCCTTCGCGAGCTCGGCGGGAATCAGGTTGCGCAGCGAGACATCGTTCGCGAGCGTGACGAGCCGCACCGCCTTGAGCGCGTCCCCGGCGCTCGCGCCCATCGGCACGTCGCCGGTGATGACGGCGAGTTCGGCCTCGAAGTCGATGCCCCAGGCCTCCGACGCGCACACGATGTCGTCGGTCGGGCCGATGAAGTCGTCGCTGCCGCCCTGGTACATGAGCGGGTCGGTCCAGAACTCGGGCGGCATTTCGGCGCCGCGCGCGCGCCGCACGAGCTCGACGTGATTCACATACGACGAGCCGTCCGCCCACTGGTAGGCGCGCGGCAGCGGCGCCATGCATGCGCTGGCGTCGAAGCTGAAGGCGTGGCGCGCGCGGCCGTAATTGAGCGTCTCGTAAAGGTCGAGCAGTTGCGGCGCGTAGAAGCGCCAGTCGTCGAGCACGCGCTGCAGCGTGGGCGCGATCGCATCGGCGATGGCGGCGCTGCGCAGGTCGCGGGAAACGACGATCAGTTGACCGTCGCGGGTGCCGTCCTTCAGCGTGGCGAGTTTCATGTGGTGGGGCGTGGATGACGATAGAGGAAATGTATTCTACGATGGTGAATCGGCCCGACCCAAGGGGGGTGCAGCGCCGCGCGCGAAGCTTCGGGCGCGGCCGCTCGCCTCGCTTGCGTATGCGCGCCGAACGCCGCCCCGACCCCGAACGCCGAATTTCGAACGCCAGGACCCGCACGATTTCATGCCGCCCTCCCGCTCCACCGCCACGCCTGCCATGCCCGCCGCTCGCGACACCGAGGACGCCGCCGACCTCGACGACGCGCACGAGGCCCACGAAGCCACCGACTCCAGCGACGCCGGCGAGGAAAAGCTGCGCTCGGGCATCCAGTCGATCGAAGTGGGCTTTCGCCTCCTCGAAGTGCTGACGAACGAACCGCGCGCGATGATGCTGCGCGACCTCGCGCAGCGCGCGGGCATGAGCCCGGCGAAGGCGCACCGCTATCTCGTGAGCTTCATGCGCCTCGGCATGGTCGCGCAGGACCCGCTCTCGGGCCGCTACGAGCTGGGCGGCTTCGCACTGCAACTCGGGCTTGCGCGCCTTGCCCGCGTGGACGGCGTGAAGCTTGCGCGCATCGCGCTGGCCGAATTGCGCGACGCGCTCGACATCACGGTGGGCATCGCCGTATGGGGCAACCAGGGGCCGACCGTCGTGCACTGGATGGAATCGAGCCATCCGGCCAAGGCCTCGCTCAAGCTCGGCGACGTCATGCCGATGCTCAGTTCCGCCACGGGCCTGCTGTTCGCCGCCTACCTGCCGCGCAGCAAGACCGGGCCGATGATCGAGCGCGAGCTCGGCAGCGCGCAGCACTACGCCTCGGGCTCGACGCCGGGATCCGTCGACGAGCTCGAGCGCGCGCTGGCCGAGGTGCGCGAGCATGGCGCGGCGCGCGTCGAAGGCATGTTGCTGCCGACCATCCACGCGTTCTGCACCCCCGTCTTCGACGCGACCGGCGACCTCGCGCTCGGCCTCATCGCGCTCGGCCACGAAGGCGCGTTCGATATCGCGTGGAACGGCGCCGTCGACAACGCGCTGCGCGCGTGCGCGCAAAAGCTCTCGTACGAATTGGGGTACAGCCCTGTTGAACGCTGACGGTTTGCCGCTGTCGGGGCTTTCTGCAGCCAAAGTGCGTGCCGTGTCACAGTAATGACCTCGCGGTCGCCGTGCCGCAGCTACGTGCCTTTAAATCCAGCCTTGAGTCCTTTTTAAGCCCGATGTCGACTGCCGCCACCGACCGTCAAGCCCATCGCCCCGCGCCGCGCCGCCGCGCGCGCGCGTGGCGCTGGGTGGCCGCGTTCGTCGCGGTGACCGCGCTGCACTGGCTCGCGGCGGAATGGTTCGAGCGTCATCGCGGCGCGCCGCCGCCACTCGCTCCGGTGCGTGTGCCCGTTCAGGTGGCGCTGCTCAAGCCCGAGCGCATCGAACAGCAGGCGCGGCCCGCCGCGCCCGCGCCGGCCAAATCGAAGCCCGCGGCACCCGCGAAACGCAAGCGCGCGACGCACGCACCTCACACGCTGCAGGCCGTTGCGCCACCTGTGCCGCACCCCAAGGCCCCTGCCGCGCCTGAAGCGCCGCAGGCCGCATCGGCGCCTTCGACGGAAACCGCATCGGCAAGCGCGGCGAACGGTGCGAGCGGCACGGCGGCAACGGCCGCGCCCGGCAACGGCAACAATCCTTCCGCGCAGGCGCAACAGGCCTCGCACGGCGTGAAATTCTCGGTGCCGCCTTCGGGCGAGCTCCAGTACGACACGTTCTTTAACGGCGCACGCAATCAGCCGGGCACGATCCACTGGAAGAGCGACGGCAAACACTACGAGATGGTGGTGTCGATACCGCTGCCCTTCCTCGGCACGTTCAGCTGGACGAGCCGCGGCCATGTGGATGCGTTCGGCCTCGCGCCCGACCAGTACATCGAAAAACGCGGCCGTCGTCTCGCGGACTTCACGATCTTCAACCGCAATGAGAAGCAGATCGTTTTCACGCGCACGCCGAACTCGCTCGCGCTGCCCGACGGCGCCCAGGACCGCTTCAGCATGGTGATGCAACTCGCGAGCCTCGTGCGCGGCGACCCCGATGCCTACAAGCCCGGCGTCACGCGCGAGTTCTACGTCGTCGACAACGATAGCGGCGAGACTTGGCCCATCACCACCATCGGCGACGAAACGGTAAGCACGGACCACGGCTTCGTCACCGCGCGCCACTTCATGCGGCTGCCGCGCCACGAAGGCGACAAGCGGCGCATCGACGTGTGGCTCGCGCCCTCGCTCGGCTGGCTGCCGGTACGGCTTGTGCAGACTGAACCGAACGGCACCCAGGTCGAGCTGCTATGGCGCGGCCCGCTCAACGCGCCCACGGCATCGAACGATATGAGCGATGCGGCGCAGCCTGCGAACGGTGCGGCGAACGGTGCGGCGAACAATGCGACGAACGACGCGGCGCAGGACGCGTCAGCTAACGCTGCGACGTCCTCGCCCGCCGCCGACGCACCAATGCACCCCTAAGCGCCCTGGCCCACACAAGCCCGCAACAAAGTCGCTCGCGCGCGACGAAGCCGGCCCTTCTGCCTACACGTTTGCGTGAAATAGCGCATACTGAAAATCATCGAAGCGCCCGTATCGAATGCGCTCGAAGGCGGCCATGCACGACTCTTCGAAGCGGGACAGAACGCCTGTGGCCACAGGCTGTGGGCGGAAAAAAACGACCATACGAATCCACTGAGGAAAAGCTTCGAACGAATCCGCCGATGCGTCCACCGCGAGACAGTGCGCGCAGACGGCGAGGCAACATAGACGATGCAACACAGATAGCGCCAGGAACGTCGCCGCGCCCGCACTCCCGCAGCTTTCGGGCGCGCCGTTTGCGGCACGGAAACGACGTTCACGCAGGGACTCGCAATCGGCTGGACTCCCGACCCCAAGGTCAAGGAGGAACGCATGCAAGCGACTGTCAACGGCATCGATACGCGCTACGTCTTCGAAGACCGCAGCGGTGGCCCGGCGTTGACGTTCATTCATCAGCTTGGCGGCGACCTCACGGTATGGGACACACTCGCGGGACATTTCCGGCATCGCTATAGCGTGCTGCGCTACGACGTGCGCGGCCATGGAGGCAGCGCGGTCGCGCGCGCGGCGTTCGGCTTTCGCGATCTCGCCGCCGATCTCGCTGCGCTGCTCGACGCGCAAGGCATCGAGAGGACACACCTCGTCGGCATGTCGATGGGCGGCATGATCGCGCAACAGCTCGCGCTCGACCATGCAACGCCCGCTACAACGTCCAGCCCGGACGCGGGCGCGAACTCGCGCGTGCGTTCGCTCACGCTGTGCGATACCGCGAGCCGCACCGCACCCGAAGCCCGCGCGGCCTGGGACGAACGGGCCGCGCTGGTGCGCCGCGAAGGCCTCGCAGCGCTCGCCGATACGACGATCGCGCGCTGGTTGACCGCCAGTTTCCGGCTTACGCATCGCGATACAGCCGCACAAATATGTGACGTTTTATTACGGACGCCTGCGGAAGGTTACGCGCGCGCATGCGAAGCGCTGCGCGATTTCGACGTTCACGAACGACTCGCGCAGTTGCGCGTGCCCACGCTAGCCGTGGCGGGACGCCACGACAGCGGCACACCGCCTGCGCTGACCGAGGCAATGGCGCGCGCCATACCCGGCGCACGCTTCGAACTACTTGACGCCGCGCATCTGGCCCCTGTTGAGGAATCTCACAGTTTCGCGGCCCTGCTGGAAACGTTTCTTGGGCAGTATGTCTAAACGATGCACCCGGTTTGTTGCACCCTGAAAAAGGAGAAAAAGCTGAATTAGGGAAGGCATTCGGATAAAGAGGTGATGTGGGACCCACCCCTTGAATTCCAGAACGAACGCTCCATGTATCGGTACAAGCAGTGAGGGAGCACAGGAAAAAGGAGTGTCGCCATGCAAATGATCTACAACAGTCCCAACTATTGCGTCGTCGAGTTTCCCCCGCAGGATGGCCACATGGCCATGCGCTCGGGAGGCTACGAGATCGTCGACAAAAATGCGCGGCGTGAAATCTTCATCGACGGCGCGATGGCTGCACGTTTTCGCGAAGACGTGCAGAAGCTGATGGACGAAGAACAGTCGCTGGACGAGGTGGACGAATTCCTCGGACAGTTCGACAGCCTCATGCAACAACCTGTCGTGCTTCACTGACGTGCTCCACTGACGCTGCCCGGCTCGCCTTGCCGTTGAAGCGGTCACGCCAGCAGTCAAACCGACGGCGCCCGTGTCCGGGCACCACGCAGGCAACCGCTAGAAGACAACCGGCCGCGCCCTCACTGTCAGACAGGCAACACCCCGCTCAGGGAACCCCGCCCGGCCGCAAGCCGCGCGGGGTTTTCATTTTTCCGGGCGGCTCATGTCCGCGACGGCGACCATAAGACGGGCATAAGCCAGCCATCAGGCGGTCATAAGACGGCCATGACACATGGCATCCGGCGGCCAGGTGGCAGGCAAGCGTTGCCCCCCGGCTGCCGTTACAATGACAGGTTTCCCAGTCCAGCCGGCGCTTTCGCCCCGCCCGCCATCCATGAACCAGCCTGCCGAACACGCTTCGCGCCCCGCCGGGACCGCCCCGGGCGCCACCCCGTACACGCGCGGCGCCGCGCTGCCCGCGCTGCTCGCTTCGCGCATCCTGATCCTCGACGGCGCGATGGGCACGATGATCCAGCGCTACAAGCTCGACGAAGCCGCCTACCGTGGCAAAGGCGGCGTCGAACGCTTCAAGGACTATCCGCGCGACATCAAGGGCAACAACGAACTGCTCTCGATCACGCAGCCGCAAATCATCAGCGAGATTCACGAGCAGTATCTCGCCGCGGGCGCGGACATCATCGAGACCAACACCTTCGGCGCGACCACGGTGGCGCAGGACGACTACGGCATGGGCGAGCTCGCCGTCGAGATGAACCTCGAATCGGCGAAGCTCGCGCGCGCCGCGTGCGACAAGTATTCGACGCCGGACAAACCCCGCTTTGTCGCGGGCGCCATTGGACCGACGCCGAAGACCGCGAGCATCTCGCCCGACGTGAACGATCCGGGCGCGCGCAACGTCACGTTCGAAGAGCTGCGCCGCGCGTACTACGAGCAGGCGAAGGCGCTCATGGACGGCGGCTGCGACCTGTTCCTCGTCGAGACGATCTTCGACACGCTCAACGCCAAGGCCGCGCTCTTCGCACTCGATCAGTTGTTCGAAGATTCGGGCGAGAACCTGCCCATCATGATCTCGGGCACGGTGACCGATGCCTCGGGCCGCATTCTCTCGGGGCAGACCGTCGAAGCGTTCTGGAATTCGCTGCGTCACGCGAAGCCGCTCACGTTCGGCCTGAACTGCGCGCTGGGCGCCGCGCTCATGCGCCCGTACATCGCCGAGCTGGCGAAGCTGTGCGACACCTACGTGTCGTGCTATCCGAACGCGGGCCTGCCCAATCCGATGAGCGACACCGGCTTCGACGAGACGCCGGCGGATACCTCGGCGCTCCTGAAGGAATTCGCCTCGGCCGGGCTCGTGAACGTCGCGGGCGGCTGCTGCGGCACGACGCCCGAGCACATCGCCGCCATCGCGAAGGCGCTCGCCGAGATCAAGCCGCGCCGCTGGCCCGGCCAGTATCGCGACGCTGCATGACCAATAGCGAAACGCGCAAGCGCCGACACTCCAAGACATCCTGACGATCCGGTCCCCGCCATGACTGACCATACCCTGCGACTCTCCGGCCTCGAGCCCTTCAACGTGAACGAAGGGACGCTCTTCATCAACGTGGGCGAGCGCACCAACGTGACCGGCTCGAAGGCCTTCGCGCGCATGATCCTCAACGGCCAGTTCGACGAGGCGCTCGCGGTCGCGCGCCAGCAGGTCGAGAACGGCGCGCAGGTGATCGACGTCAACATGGACGAGGCCATGCTCGACTCGAAGGCGGCGATGGTGCGCTTCATGAACCTGATCGCGTCCGAGCCCGACATCGCACGCGTGCCGATCATGATCGACTCGTCGAAGTGGGAAGTGATCGAGGCGGGCCTGCAGTGCGTGCAGGGCAAGGCGATCGTCAACTCGATTTCGCTCAAGGAAGGCAAGGAGCCGTTCCTCCATCACGCGAAGCTGATTCGCCGCTACGGCGCGGCAGCGGTCGTGATGGCCTTCGACGAGCAGGGCCAGGCCGACACCTTCCAGCGCAAGACCGAGATCTGCAGGCGCTCGTACGAGGTGCTCGTAAACGAAGCGGGCTTCGCGCCCGAGGACATCATCTTCGACCCGAACATCTTCGCGGTGGCCACGGGCATCGAGGAGCACAACAACTACGCCGTCGACTTCATCGAAGCCACGCGCTGGATCAAGCAGAACCTGCCCTACGCCAAGATCAGCGGCGGCGTCTCGAACGTGTCGTTCTCGTTCCGCGGCAACGACCCGGTGCGCGAGGCCAT
>Ga0164242_10001281_pt1 | contig 29733 bp, 30 predicted proteins | sample OricomgcompostMG_FD_108783 | JGI IMG/M metagenome (GOLD analysis project Ga0164242, IMG submission 108783) | Miracle-Growth compost microbial communities from Emeryville, California, USA - Original compost - Miracle growth compost (MG) ...
CACGACGAACAGCTTGACGCCTTCGGCGGTCGTGGCCGGGACGAGGAACGCGTCGGCCACGGTCGCGAACGGCACGACCGCCTTCGATCCGGTCAGCTGCCATCCCGCATCGGTCCGCTGCGCACGGGTAACCGGGTGCTCCGGGTCGTCGTTGAGGTCCTCGGTCAGCGCGACGGTCAGGACCAGCTCCCCGGACGCGGCCGGCGCCGCCCATGCGGCGCGCTGCGCATCGGTGCCGAAGTAGGCGAGCGCCGCGGCGGCGGCCGAGCTGGTCAGGTACGGAACCGGCGCAACCGTCCGACCCAGCTCGATCAGGACGCTGCACTGCTCGAGGAAGTCCAGGCCCCCGCCGCCGACCGTCTCGGGCAGCGCGGCGGCGAGCACCCCCGCGTCCGCCAACGCGCGCCAGAGTTCGCGGTCGAAGTGGGCGCCGTCGGCCTCGACCTGCTTGAGGCGCTCCTGGGTGAGCCGGTCGGTCGCGATGCGGCGCACCAGCCCGGCCAGCTCCTGCTGCTCCTCGGAAAGGGTCAAGTCCACTGTCGTCTCCTTCAGCGTCCGCTCGCAGGCAGGCGCAGGCCGACGCCCGCGATGATGTCGCGCTGCACCTCGTTCGTCCCGCCGCCGAAGGTGAGGATCAGCGAGGCGCGGGCCATCCGTTCGATCCGCCCGGCGAGCACCGCTGCGGGCGAGCCCATCCGGACGTAACCGTTGGCACCGAGCACCTCGCCAAGCAGCCGGTACGCCTCGGTCGCGAACTCGGTGCCGAAGACCTTCGTCGCGGACGCGTCGGCGGGACCGAACGCGGAGCCGGAGGCGATCTGCCAGTTCTTCAGCCGCAGGAACTGCACCTTCGCGTGCACGCGCGCCAGATGGATCTGCACCCACTCCTGGTCGATGACGCGCCGGCCGTCCGCAAGCTTGGTCTGCTGCGCCCACTCGCGGACCTCTCGCAGCGCGCTCATGACCGGGGCCGCGGACGTGAGCGCGACCCGCTCGTGGTTCAGCTGGTTCGTGATCAGCGCCCAGCCCTTGTGCTCCTCGCCGACCAGGTTCGCGACCGGCACGCGCACGTCCGAGTAGTAGGTGGCGCTGGTGGACGGCCCGGACACGGTGTGCACCGGGGTGTACGAGAAGCCCTCGGCGTCGGTCGGGACGATCAGGATCGACAGGCCCTTGTGCCGCACGGCGTCCGGGTCGGTGCGGCAGGCCAGCCAGACGTAGTCGGCGTACTGGATCAGGCTGGTCCACATCTTCTGGCCGTTGACCACGTACTCGTCGCCGTCGCGAACCGCGCGCGTACGCAGTGATGCGAGGTCGGTGCCGGCGTCGGGCTCGGAGTAGCCGATCGAGAAGTGCAGCTCGCCGGACGCGATCTTCGGCAGGTAGAACGCCTTCTGCTCCGGCGTGCCGTACCGCATGATCGTCGGCCCGACAGTGTTGATCGTCAGGAAGGGCACGGGCGCGCCCGCGATCGCCGCCTCGTCGGTGAAGATCAGCTGGTCGAGGGCCGAGCCTCCCCCGCCGGCTACGCCCTCCCTGGCGGGGGTACCCCTACTGCGTCCGCCGAACTCCTCCGGCCAGCCGAGCGTGAGCCAGCCGTCCTGGCCCATCTGCCGGACGACCTGCTTGTAGACCTCGCCGTCGCCGTAGTCGCCACCGGTGGCCAGCGCCGCCCGTCGCTCGGGTGTCATCAGGGTGCTGAAATAGCTGCGCAGCTCGCGGCGCAGCTGCTCGTGCTCGGGGGAGTAGCCGATGAACATTCCCGCTCCTGGATCATGACACTTACCGGGTGGAACGCGTTCTAGTGACTGTAGCGGCGGGACGGTGCGGACGTCGATAGGTCGGGCATGAAATCGGGGTTCGGTGCCTCGCGTGTGGTGATTGCCACGATCTAGAACCCGTTCTATCATCGCTCCTCAACGTGGCGAATCGGGCATGCCTGGCCGAGTGTCAGCCAGTGACCTGGCCGCGGCTGGATCGTTGTCCCTTTGTTAGATCTGCGTCACACCTACCGGGAGCTCCCGGCGGGAGCGCGGACCGGCGGTTGGAGGCAGGCGCAGATGGAGATCAGGGTCGATCGGGTCCTGTGCGAGGCGAACGCGGTGTGCTGCGGCCTGGCGCCGCAGGTGTTCGAACTGGACGACGACGAGAACCTGATGGTCCTGATCCCGGACACCGCGGACCTCGCGCCCGAGCAGCTGCAGCGGGTGGAGAAGGCGGTCGAGCGCTGCCCGAAGAACGCGTTGAGCCTGGTGGACGTCGATGGCTGAGCAGGCTCCGCTGGACGGCAAGGTCGCCGTCGTCACCGGCGCTGCCGCCGGCCTGGGACGCGCCGAGGCGCTCGCGCTGGCCCGCGCCGGCGCGTCCGTCGTCGTCAACGACATGGTGCCCGGCGACGTGATCGACGAGATCGAGAGCGTCGGCGGCAAGGGGCTGTTCGTCGCGGGCGACATCGCCGAGCGGTCCACCGCGGACGCGCTCACGAACGCAGCCGTCGAGCACTTCGGCGGGCTGCACGTCGTCGTCAACAACGCCGGCGTCACGCGCGACCGGATGTTGTTCAACATGACCGACGAGGAGTGGGACACCGTCATCCGCGTCCACCTGCGCGGTCACTTCCTGCTCTCGCGCAACGCAGCCGCGTACTGGCGCGCACAGTTCAAGGCCACCGGCGAGCCGGTGTACGCCCGGATCGTCAACACGTCGTCCGAGGCCGGCCTCACCGGTTCGGAGGGGCAGCCCAACTACGCCTCGGCGAAGGCGGGCATCGCCGCGCTGACCGTCTCGACCGCCCGCGCGCTCGGACGGATGGGCGTGCGCGCGAACGCGATCTGCCCGCGTGCCCGCACGGCGATGACGCAGGGCGTGTTCGGCGACGCGCCCGAGGGCGCCGCCGACCCGCTGTCCGTCGAGCACGTGGCGCCCTTGGTCGCCTACCTCGCCTCGCCGGCGGCCGAATCGATCAGCGGCCAGGTCTTCGTGGTGTACGGCGGCATGGTCGCGTTGATGGCTCCGCCGCGCGTCGAGCAGCGCTTCGACACCGGCGCGGGCACCTGGACTCTCGCCGAGCTCGATGGAACGCTCGGCAAGTACTTCGAACACCGCGACCCAGATAGCACGTTTGCCTGCACCGAGGTGCTCTCGCTGTCATGAGCACCGCAATCAAGGAGTCTCACGTGATCCGCCGTCGTCGGCCGATAGTCATCGCCACCGCCGCAGCGTGTGCACTGCTGCTCGCCGCGTGCGGCTCCGCGGTTCCGCCCAAGCAGTTCGTCGACGCGCAGGGCGTCCTCGCCGGTGGCCAGGTCGACGGCGTCCAGACCGGCGGCGGCACGGGAACCGGGACGGGGACGGGGACCGGCACCGACGGCGGCGGGACGGGAACCGGAACGGGCACGGGAACCGGCACCGGGACGGGAACGGGCACCGGCACCGGAACCGGGACTGGAACCGGCACCGGGACTGGAACCGGCACGGGCGGCGGGGGCACCGGTGGCGGCTCCGGCTCCGGTGGGGGATCCGGCAGCGGCGGCGGCTCGCACTCCGGTGGCGGCGGCTCGTCCAAGCCGGGTGGCCCGGTCTCGAACGTGAAGGCCGGCAGCTGTGCCGGGTTCAAGAACACGACCGGCATCACCGACACCACGATCACCTTGGCCAACGTCGCCGACATCAGCGGCCCGGTGCCGAACCTGTTCAAGTCGGTGCAGAACGCGTCGGCCGCGTACGCGGCGTACTTCAACTCCACGTCCAGCATCTGCGGCCGCAAGCTGAAGATCCTGCCCCTGGACAGCGGCACCAGCGAGAACGTCGATCAGCAGGCGGACACCACCGCGTGCAACAGCGCGTTCGCCGAGGTCGGCTCGATGGGGGCCTTCGACGCCGGTGGCGCGGACACCGTCGCCAAGTGCGGCATCCCCGATCTGCGCACCGCGTCCACCGAGACCGCGCGCTGGAAGTCGCCCGTCTCGTACGGCGTCTACTCGCTCGCCATTCCCGAGGTGCCGACCGTCCCGTTCGTGACGTACTTCAAGAAGCAGGGGGACGCGTACAAGAACGCCGCGTTCGTGTACCTCAGCGCCGGCGCCTCGACGCTGAACGCGAACAGCTTCAGCGCGGCCGAGTCCAAGATGGGCTTCAACTTCAAGGACAAGATCGGCATCGACGTCACGTCCGTCCCGAACTACGGCAGCATCGTCACGAAGCTGAAGAGCGACGGCATCAAGTACGTCCAGTACATCGGCGCGTACCAGTACGCGGTGCAGCTCAAGAGCGCGATGTACCAGCAGAACTACAACCCGATGTTCGTGATGGACCCGACCGGCTACGACGCGAACTACGTGGCCGCCGGCAAGCCCGTCGACGGCACCTACTCGTTCGTGCCCGGCCCGCTGTTCGAGGAGGCCGGCAAGAACCCAGGCCTGCAGCAGTACCTGACATGGCTCAGGCGCACGTCCGGCGGTGAGCCGACGTTCTTCGGCGTGTACGCGTGGGCGGCGATGGACCTGTTCACGCAGCTGGCGATCCAGCTCGGCGGCAAGCTCACCCGGGCCTCGCTGCTGAACGCGGTCAAGGGCATCCACAACTACACGGACAACGGCATGGTGCCCGCGCAGGACGTCGGCGGTAAGCACACCGGCCACTGCGCCTCGCTGGTCAAGCTGGAGAACGGGAAGTGGGTGCGGCTGACGCCCTACCCGTACACCTGTGCCGCGACCGTCAACAGCGGAGTGGGCGACTGACGCATGGAGGAGTTCGTCGCCTATTCGGTCACTGGGCTGTTCCTCGGCGCGGCGTACGCCATCGCGGCCTCCGGGCTGGTGCTGACGTACACCACCACCCGGGTGTTCAACCTGGCGCACGGCGCGATCAGCATGGTGATGGCGTTCGCGTACTGGCAGCTGCACGTGCAGGACAAGTTGCCGACGGCGCTGTCCGCGGTGCTCGTGCTGTTCGTCATCGCCCCGCTGTTCGGCCTCGCCCTCGAGCGACTCGTGATGCGCGGGCTCGGTGAGGCGCCGGTCAGTGTGAGCCTGGTGGTGACCGTCGGGCTGTTCGTGTTCCTCGTCGGGCTCGCGCAACAGTTCTGGCCGACGGACCAGTTCCGCAGTGTGCCGCCGTTCTTCGGGTACGACTCGTTCCCGCTGTTCGGCGTCCGCATCAGCTACCACTTCGTCCTCACGATCGGGCTGTCCGCCGTGGTGGCGGCCGGCCTGTACGTGCTGCTCAACCGCACCCGCGTCGGCACCGCGATGCGCGCGGCCGTCGACAACCGCGAGCTGCTCGAACTGTTCGGCGCCAAGTCGACCCGGGTATCGATGATGAGCTGGGCGCTGGGCTCCGCGCTGGCCGCGCTCGGCGGCATCCTGCTCGTGTCCTACACCGGCCTGGACTACTACACGCTGACGTTCCTGGTGATCAGCGCGTTCGCGGCCGCGATGCTCGGACGGCTGCGCAGCCTGCCGCTGACGTATCTCGGCGCGATCGCGCTCGGGTTGGTGACGGCTTACTGCCAGGGCTACATCGCGCCGCACGGCGGGCAGCTCATCCAGACCGGGCTGCAGAGCTCGCTGCCGACGTTCATGCTGTTCGCGATCCTGATCTTCGTGCCGCAGGTGCGGCTGCGCGTCGGCCAGGTCAAGGGCATCCTGGCGGCGAACGTCCCCGGCACGCCGCGCACGCTGCTGTTCTCCGGCGTCCTGATCGTGGCCTGCCTGGTCGCGCTGCCGATGCTGAACCAGACGAACATGCTGCGCTTCGGCACGGCCATCGGCTACGCGATGATCATGCTGTCGTTGGTGCTGCTGACCGGCTACGGCGGTTACGTCTCGCTCGGGCAGTTCGCGTTCGTCGGTGTCGGCGCGGCGGTCGTGGCGAAGATGAACACCACGTCGATCTGGGCGATCCTGGTCGCGGTCGCGATCGCGGCGGCGGTCGGTGCGATCGTGGCGATCCCGGTGCTGCGGCTGACCGGGCTGTACCTCGCGCTGGCGACGCTCGCGTTCGCCGAGCTGATGGACAAGCTGGTGTTCCAGGCCGACTTCATGTTCGGCTGGGGCGGCAGTCTGCACGCGAAGCGGTTGTCGATCTTCGGCTACGACTTCGCGAGCACCGGCACGTACGTGTTCATGATGACCGTCGTGTTCGTGCTCATGGGGATCGGTCTGCTGGCGCTGCGGCGCGGCCCGGTCGGCCGGCTGCTGATCGCGCTGCGCGACAGCCCGGCGGCGTGCGGCACGCTCGGCCTGAACCAGCGGTGGTTCCGGGTCGCCGTGTTCAGCCTCTCCGCGGCGATGGCCGGTCTGGCCGGTGCGCTCATCGCCGGCCTAGAGGGAACGATCTCCCCGACGGACTTCCAAACGCTGCAGAGCCTGCCGCTGCTGTTGATCGCAGTCGTCGCCGGCGTCACCTCCGTGACCGGCGCGCTGTTCGGCGGCATCCTGCTGATGCTGTTGCCGGTCGTGCAGGCCACCATCCCGTCGCTGTCCGGACTGGTGTTCCTGGTCATCGGCGTCGGCGCGATCCTGCTCGGCCGCGACCCGAACGGCCTGGTCAACGTGTTGTTCCGCGCGATGCGCGGCGCGCAGCCGCACATGCCGCTGCCACCGCGGCTGCGGCGCCAGCGGTCCACGGGCGCGCACGCGATCGAAGACGGCGAGATCGAATCCGTCCCGGAAGCGCAGGTGGCCGGCCATGGCGTTGCTTGAGGTCAACGACGTCAGCGTCCGGTTCGGCGGCATCGTCGCCGTCGACGGCGCGTCGTTCACCACCGACGCGTACACGATCACCGGCCTGATCGGTCCGAACGGCGCGGGCAAGACCACGCTGTTCAACGTGATCACCGGCCTGCAGCCGCCGACGTCCGGGCGGGTGCGGTTCAAGGGCCGGGACGTGACGAAGGCGCCGCCGGATCACCGCGCGAAGATGGGCATGGCCCGCACGTTCCAGCGCCTGGAAGCGTTCGGATCGCTGAGCGTGCGCGAGAACATCCAGGTGGCGCGCGAGATCCGCGGCGGCGTGGGCAGCTGGTTCCGCCAGCACCGCGACCCGAAGGTCGACGAGCTGATCGAGACCGTCGGCCTGCAGCGGTACGCGAACCACCGTGCCGACGCGGTCCCGACGGGTGTGGCCCGGCTGGTCGAGATCGCCCGGGCGCTCGCGATCGAGCCGGAGCTGCTGCTGTTGGACGAGCCGTCCTCCGGGCTGGACGAGGCCGAGACGGAGAGCTTCGGCGAACTGCTGCGCCGGCTCGCGCAGAGCGGACGGGCGGTGTTGATGGTCGAGCACGACATGGACCTGGTGATGAGCGTGTGCGACCTGATCCACGTCCTCGAGTTCGGCAAGGTGATCGCCACGGGCACCGCGGGCGAGATCCGGGCGGACCGCAGGGTGCAGGCCGCGTACCTCGGCTTCGCGCAGGGCGAGGAGGTGCGCTCGTGACGCGCGCGCCCATTCTGGAGCTGATCGACGTCCACGCCGCGTACGGGCGCATCGAGGTGCTGCGCGGCGTCGACCTGCTCGTCCCGCGGGGAGCGGTCATGGCACTGCTCGGCGCGAACGGCGCGGGCAAGACCACGCTGCTGCGCGTGATCAGCGGCCTGATGCCGCACACGTCCGGCGACGTCCACATCGGCGGCATGCACATCGGGGGTGCCTCGCCGGACGAGCTCAACCGCGCCGGCGTGTGCATGGTGCCGGAAGGGCGGGGCATCTTCCCGAACCTGACCGTCGAGGAGAACCTCTGGCTCGCGTCGTATTCGGGCACACCGGTCGAAAAGATCCTGACCGAGTCGTACCTGCGCTTCCCGCGGTTGAAGGAGCGGCGCCGCCAGCTGGCCGGGAGCCTGTCCGGCGGCGAGCAGCAGATGCTGTCGCTGGCTCGCGCGCTGTCCTCCGACCCCGCGCTGTTGCTGCTGGACGAGCTGTCGATGGGCCTCGCGCCGCTGATCGTGGAGAGCCTTTACGAAACCGTTGCGGAGATCGCGCGTGACGGGGTGTCCATATTGGTCGTTGAACAATTCGCGTCAAGCGCTCTGCGGGTGGCCGACTACGCCGCGGTGATGCAGGGCGGGCGGATTATCGAGACCGGTGAACCGCGCGAGATCGAAAGCAAGCTCAACGAGCTCTATTTCGGAGGTGCCGCATGAACCGGCGTTCCAAGCAGGTGGTGGCGCTGTTCGCCACCGCCACGGTCGTGACGCTGATGTGGCCCGGCCCTTCGTCCGCCGACGACTCCGGCACGCAGACCACGCTCAGCGGCTTCGACGCCAGCCTGACGGCCTCGCCGGTCCGCATCCAGATCTTCGACCAGGGCATCCCCGGCCCGCCCGACCCGAACAAGCCGCAGCTGGACATGGGCATCGCCTACAGCCACTCCGAGGGCTCGGCGGGACGGATGTCCTCGACGGCCAGCTACTTCTGGCCCGGTGACCTGATCGGCAACGGGCTCGGGCAGCTCGTCCCGAACGCCAACTACACCGTGCGCGCGGACTCGTCCTACCCGGCGACCGAGTCGACGCCGGCGAGCGACAAGGTGCAGATCACCGACGGCAACGGCATGCAGACGTCGGCGGACTCCGGCACCACGACCGCGACCACGACTGGTCTTGGCATCGAGGGCACCAACGTGCTGTCCGGGCTGTTCGAGAACATCGGCAAGATCTTCGGGCAGAAGCCGTCCGCGAACGCGCCGAAGCCGTTGGTGGTCCCGAACCCGCTCGCGGGCCTCGTCTCGCTGAAGAACGTCACCAGCGACACGAACATCACGGTCGGCAAGGACTCGGTGACCGCCACCGCGCACGCGGCGATGTCGTCGCTGGACCTGCTCGGCGGGTTGATCTCGCTGAACGGTTTCGACGTCAAGTCCACGACGGTCAGCGACGGCAAGAAGGCGACCGTCGACGGCGTGGCCACCGTCGGCGGCCTGTCCGTGCTCGGCCAGACGATCGCGCTGGACACCAAGGGCGTCGACCTGGCCGGGAACGCGACGCCGCTGCCGCAGCTGCCCGACCTGCTGTCCACGCTCGGGCTGAGCATCAAGTGGCTGCACAGCGACAAGAAGGTCACGAGCGACGACAGCAGCGCCGGCGGCACGTTCGACGCCTACGGCATGGAGCTGACCGTCGACATGACCAAGCTCTGGACGATGTTCCACGTCGACAAGCTGATGGCGCCCATCGCCGACCTGCTGTCGAAGATCCCGCAGTTCGGCAGCATCCTCGTGGCGATCGTCACCTACGCGCCGAAGATCGTCATCGACGTGGGGTCGGTGCAGAGCAGTCTCACCGCGTCGCCCGCGTTCAACTTCACCAGCCCTGGCGGCTCGACCGGCGGCGGTGGCGGCGTTCCGGTGACGAACACCGGCGGCGGCAGTGGCGTCGGCGGCGTGAGCACCGGCGGCGGCTTTGGCGGCGGGACGACGCCGGTCGGCGGTCTCGGGACCGGGCTTGGGAACACCGGTGGTGGTTCGTCGCTGCCGAACTCGAACCCGGGCACGAACATGACGCCGTCGCTCGGCACGCCGCAGTCCGCCGGGTTCGAGTTCCCGGCGCTGGGCAAGGTGCCCCGGATGCTGATCCTCGGCGCGCTCGTGCTGGCCGCCGCGCTGGGCTGGCTGCTGCGAGCCGCGGCACTGACCTTGTTCGGAGCGGGCGGCAACTGCGAGTTCGGGCTGGCCCGGGGCGTGCCGGACCTACGAAAGGGATGAGTCGATGACGAGTGTGACGACCACGGGCACGAACACGAGCCAGCTCGCGGTGCCGCGGCTGAACCAGACGCGGGCGGTGCCTGCGTCCAACGCCGCCGTCAACCAGGACAGCAGGTACCGCACGCTGCAACTGGTGCTCTTCGCGGCGGGGGCGGTGCTGATGCCGCTGGGCATCCTGGCCATCTGCCTGGGCTGGTACGGCACAGCGCACTCGCACTACACCTACGACCAGAACACCTATCTGATCTCCGGTGGGCTGCTCGGGCTCGGGCTGACGTTCCTCGGCGGCTTCCTGTACTTCGGGGCGTGGCTGGCCAAGGTGGGTGCCGACCAGCGCGCGAGCGCACGTCAGCTCGCCGACACGATGCTGGTGCTCGCGGACCTGGTGTCGCGGCAGAGCGCGGGCGTCGCGGCGACCGCGGAGGCCACGATCGCCGACCCCGGCGCGGTGCCCGTCCTCGCCGGTGACGGTTCCACCGTCCACCGCCGTGACTGCCAGCTGATCGCGCACCGTGAAGACCTGCACGTGCTCACCGGGCACGAGCGGGATATCACGACCTGCCGCGTCTGCCAGCCGACGCTGGTCTGAACACATGGGGATTCTCGAGGGCAAGATCGCGATCATCACCGGCGCGGCACGCGGCCAGGGCGCCGCCGCCGCGCGCCGCTTCGTCGAGGAGGGCGCGCAGGTCGTCATCGCGGACGTGATCGATGACCTGGGCAAGCAGCTCGCCGAGGAACTCGGCGCCGCAGCGGTGTTCCGGCACCTGGACGTGTCGTCGGAGCAGGACTGGGACACCGTCGTCGGCGAGGTGATGCAGACGCACCAGCGGCTGGACGTCCTGGTGAACAACGCGGGCGTGTTGCACTTCTCGGCACTGCCGGACACCACGCTGGCCGACTTCGAGCGGCTGGTGCGCGTGAACCAGGTCGGGACGTTCCTCGGCATGCGGGCCGCGTCCCGCGTGATGGGCAGAGGGGGCTCGATCGTGAACCTGTCGTCGGTCGAGGGCATCGCCGGCATGCCGTTCGTGGTGGCGTACACGAGCACGAAGTTCGCGATCCGCGGCATGACGAAGGTGGCCGCGCTGGAGCTCGGGCCTAAGGGCATCCGGGTGAACTCCGTGCACCCGGGAATGATCGACACCAAGATGGTGCAGGAGGCGATCGGCGGGCCGGACGTCGACCTGAGCCAGATCGATCTCAGCCCGGTCACCAACAAGCTGCCGCTGCAGCGTGTCGGGCGGCCGGAGGAGATCGCGGAGCTGGTGCTGTTCCTGGCCAGCGACCGCAGCTCCTACTCGACCGGTTCGGAGTTCATCGCCGACGGCGGGTCGCTGGCGACGCACGCGCTAAACGTCGGCGCGGGCGGCTGACGGGCGGTCGGTCAGGGCAGCTGGGGCAGGCCGCGTGCGTCCAGCGGCCAGAACGGGTTGTGCGCGACCTCCCAGAGGTGGCCGTCGGGGTCGGCGAAGTAGCCCGAGTAGCCGCCCCACTCGGTCGCGGTGGCGGGCTTCGGGATGCTCGCACCGGCCGCCGCGGCGTCGGCGAGCGCGGCATCGACCGCGGCGCGCGAGTCGAGGTTGATCGCGAGCGCCGTGCCGCCGGGGTTCGCGGCGGGCTCCGGCTGGTTCGCGTCCGCGGCCAGCTCGGCGCGTCCCCACACGGCGAGGATGGCCCCAGCCGTGCGGAAGAAGCTGACCTCGCCTTCCACGGAGGCGCTCGAAAGCTCGAAGCCGAGCGTGCTGTAGAACCGGGTCGACGTGCGGACGTCACGCACGCCGAGGGTGACCAGGCTGATCGCAGCGGGTATCGCCATGAGGGTCACCATAACGATCGTCACCGACACCGTGTTGGGACGAGAAACCGTGATCGGGCCGGGCTAGGGTGAAGTTTCGCAAGCACGAGAGGGAGTGGTCTTTCATGCCGACCCACGACAGCGGCCAGAGCCGCCCCCAGCGCCAGCACGAGGACGAGGTCGAGGTCGAGGAGACCGCCGAGTCGAACACTGACGTCGCGGAGCGGCACGAGAAGCTCACCGAGGACGTCGACGCGATCCTCGACGACATCGACGACGTGCTCGAGACGAACGCGGAGGACTTCGTCCGCGCGTTCGTCCAGAAGGGCGGCGAGTGAGGGCGCTGGACGGCTCCGGAGCCGTCCACGGGATCCTTCGCTATGCCACCTCGCCGGGCTCGTCGTCGTTCACCGAGTTCCTGTCGGCCGCGGCGCCCGATCTGATGCCGTCCGCGCCGCCCGCCGGGACCGTGGTGCCGCACGGCACGACTATCGTCGCCGCCACGTTCGACGGCGGCGTGGTGATGGCGGGGGACCGGCGTGCCACGGCCGGCAACCTCATCGCGCAGCGTGACATCGAGAAGGTGTTCGCGTCCGACGACTACTCGCTCGTGGGGATCGCGGGCACGGCCGGGCTGGCCGTCGAGATGGTGCGGCTGTACCAGGTCGAGCTCGAGCACTACGAGAAGATCGAGGGCACCCAGCTGACCCTGGACGGCAAGGCGAACCGGCTCGCGACGATGATCCGCGGAAACCTCGGCGCGGCCATGCAGGGGCTGGCGGTCGTGCCGCTGTTCGCCGGCTTCGACATCGACGCCGCCGACCCCGCTCAGGGCGGGAAGATCTACAGCTACGACGTCACCGGTGGGCGGTACCCGGAGCAGTACTACCACTCGGTCGGTTCCGGTTCGCTGTTCGCGAAGGGCGCTCTGAAGAAGCTCTGGCGGGCCGGGATGAACCGTGACGAGATCGTGCGCGTGGCCGTCGAGTCGCTGTACGACGCTGCCGACGACGACTCCGCGACCGGTGGTCCCGACATCACGCGCGGCATCTTCCCTGTTGTCATGCTGGCGACCGCGAGCGGAACCGAGCGGGTCGGGGACGACGAGCTGAGCGCCGTGGTGCGCACGATCCTGGCCGAGCGCGAAGCGCGTCCGGGCGCCTGAGGGGGAACTGACGATGAGCATGCCGTTCTACGCCTCGGCCGAGCAGATCATGCGCGACCGTTCCGAGTACGCGCGCAAGGGCATCGCGCGCGGGCGGAGCGTGGTGGTCTCCACGTATGCCGACGGCGTCCTGTTCGTCGCCGAGAACGCCAGCTCGGCGCTGCACAAGGTGAGCGAGATCTACGACCGCATCGGCTTCGCCGCGGTCGGCAAGTACAACGAGTACGAGAACTTGCGCGTCGCCGGCATCCGGCTGGCTGATCTGCGCGGGTATTCCTATGACCGCCGCGACGTCACGGCGCGCGCGCTGGCCAATGCCTATGCGCAGACGCTGGGCACGATCTTCACCGAGCAGCAGAAGCCATACGAGGTGGAGCTGTGCGTCGCCGAGGTCGGGCACGACGCCGAGGGCGACCAGCTGTACCGGCTGTCGTACGACGGCACGATCGTGGACGAGCCGCAGTTCCTGGTGATGGGTGGCGGGCAGGCGGACGCGATCACCGACGAGATGAAGCGCACCTACACGGCCGGCCAGCCGCTGGCCGCCGCGCTGGCGACTGCCGTCGCCGCGCTGGGTTCGGCGGGCGGCACGGACGGCTCACGGCGTGCGCTGCCGGCCGAGCAGCTCGAGGTTGCGGTGCTCGATCGCACCCGCGGCAAGCGCAAGTTCCGCCGGATCGCCGGCTCGGCGCTCACTGCGTTGTTGCCTGCCGGCCACGGTGAGCCGGCCGGTGAACCTGCACCCGCGGACACCCCGCCGCACGACCGCGACGACTCCGGCGGCGAGGGCAACTAAGCCACTGGGCAGGGCTCGTTCAGGCCGCTCGGGCGTCTCGGCTCAGGCGGCGGGACGGGTATGTGTGCGCCAGAGGTGTATGACGATTTCGCGTTCCAGCGGTGAGGGCTGTCGTGTTCGGGGCAGGCTCGGTGGCCGGCTGCGGTAGTGGTGGCCGGTGGGGGTGATGAGGTCGATGTGTCCGCCGGGTCCGGGGCGGGCGTGCCAGCCGGGCTCTTCTTTGGCCAGGTTGCAGGCGACGCAGGTTCCTTCGCAGTCGCGTCTCCCCCGCCGGCTACGCCCTCACTGGCGGGGGGACCCCCAATACTCGCTGGTCTTGCCGGCTTCCAACACCGCGAAGGTGCCGGGCAGTTCCGACGTCAGGATCTTGGCCCAGCCGACATACCGCAGCGCCTGATGCGGCGAGATCCGCCGCGCGAGCCCGACCTGGTGCGCGACGCCCCGGTCGGCCCGCTCGGCTGGTATCCCGGCGTCCAGCTGCGCCTGCCGCTGCGTTGCGGCGAACCGGACGGTCAAGCGGGCTTGGGTCGCGGCCGCTGCGGACTTGAGTTCTTCCAGGGCGCGGATCTGGTCGATCAGCACTGCAGCATCGGTCTCGGCCGGTAGATCGCGCAGGGCATGGATCAGCCCCGTGAGTGCGGCAGCGCCGCGTCGGGTTCGGAGACTGATTCGTGCATACATTCGATTGTAGTCCCGACCCGTCGAAAGTCAAGGGTTTACCGAGAAGATTTCCCTTATTTCGTATGCACATTCCGTCATCATCAAGACCACGTTGTGGCCGCGCCGGCGACCACAACGTGCTCTTGATCAACGAGGGGGAGGGGGCGACTGAGGAACGCTGGGACGCAAGCCGGCAGCGCAAGCCGACCGAAACCCAGCTCCCGCCGTCGCCGCCGAGAGAACGCAACCGGCGCTGGAACGGAAACCCGGCAGCGCAACCCGAGCCGCGAACCGTTCCGCCAGCGCGTGGCTCACTCAACCCCGGTACTGGAACAGCTCGACGGGATTCCCGGACGGGTCGTCCAGCAGGATCTGGTCCCCGCCGACTCCGTTGATGATGTCGGTCCGGAAGTGCACTCGCGCCGCGCGGAGCGCCGCAACCTCACCGGCCAGGTCGTCGACCACGAGCGAGATGCGGTTCCATCCGCCGGGCGTCGGCGTCCCGGCCTCGGTCACCTGCCCACCTCCGGCGGCGCCGGACGGTGCGGACAGCAGGAGCTGCAGCGCGTCGCGGGCGAGGATGGCGAACTGCGGCGCGGGGTGCATCCGCACTTCGAAGCCGAGCCGGGTGGTGTAGAACTCGAAGGCCGCGTCGACGTCGTCGACGATGTAACGCACGTTGACCGTGGACATGCCACCTCCCGGTTATTCAGCCAGCAACTCGTCCACGAACGGGCCGACCAGTCGGGTGATCGCGGCGGCCGTCGCGGACGCGTCCTCGGTGGGCAGCAGCGCGTGGCTGATTGCCAGCCGGGCCAGCGTCTCGGCGAGCAGTCGCGCGTCCGGCACGGACACCTGCGGCCACACCTCGACGATCAGCGCGCCGATGCGTTCGGTGGCGACGGAGCGGCCCAGCCCGGTGAGCAGCCGGGTGAGCTCGCCGTCGTCGGACGGCCGCTCGCTGGCCACGATCACCTGCACGAGCGGTTCGTCGGACGCGAGCTTGAGGAAGAGCGCGAACGCGGCCTGGACGGCGCCGCGGGCGTCGTCCGCACGTGAACGCACCTCGGTTTCGACCTCGCCGATCAGCGTCTCGACCTCGCGGCGGACGTACGCCTCGACCAGCGCCTGCCGCGAACCGAACTCGTTGTACACGGTCTGCCGGCTGACACCGGCCGCGGTCGCGACGTCCGACATGCTGGCGGCCGCCCAGCCGCGCGTCCGGGCCAAGTGGTCGACCGCGTCGACAATCGTGTCGCGCAGCAGGGCGCGGGACGCCTCGGGGTAGGGGGTCGGCACGGTCACTCCTGCCCGTCGTCCGCGACGAAGTCGACCTTCTCGCGCACGCCGCAGTCGGGGCAGCACCAGTCGTCGGGGATCTCGGCGAACGGCGTGCCGGCCGGGAACCCCTCGCGCGGCTCGCCCTGCTGCTCGTCGTAGACGTAGTCGCAGACCGGGCAGCTGTAGCGCGTCACCCAGCTAGTCTCTCAGCCGCCGGCTCGGGAGCGGCGCCGTACCGCGTGAGCACCTTCGCCCGCTTGCGCGGGTGGATGTTCGCGCGCGTCACGTCGCCGCCGTAGTGCGCGAGCACCCGCGGGTCCATCACGCGCCGCCACAGCGGCGGGAAGTAGCAGAGCAGGATCATCGTCGCGTAACCGCTCGGCAGCTGCGGCGAGGCGTCGAAATGCCGCAGCGCCTGGTACCGCCGGGTCGGGTTGGCGTGATGATCACTGTGCCGCTGCAGCTGGTACAGGAACAGGTTGGTCACCACGTGGTTGTTGTTCCAGCTGTGCCGCGGATCGACCCGCTCGTAGCGCCCGTTCGGCAACTCCTCGCGCAGCAACCCGTAGTGCTCCAGGTAGTTGACGGCCTCGAGCAGGCTGAACGCGAACACCGCCTGGAGCACCAGGTACGGCACGGTGCCGAAGCCGAACAGCGCGACGATCGCCGCCCACAGCACGAGCGTCATCGCCCAGGCGTTGAGCACGTCGTTGCGCAGCGAGAACGTCCGCTTGCCCATGCGGCGCAGGCGCGCGCGCTCCAGCCGCCAACCGTTGCGGACGCTGCCGCTGACCGTCCGCGGCCAGAACCGCCAGAACGACTCGCCCAACCGGCTGGACGCGGGATCGTCCGGCGTCGCGACCCGCACGTGGTGGCCGCGGTTGTGCTCGATGAAGAAATGCCCGTACCCGGACGGCGCCAGCGCGATGCGCGCGAGCCACCGCTCGAGATGCTCCTTCTTGTGGCCGAGTTCGTGCGCGGTGTTGATCGCGATGCCGTTCAGCGACCCGAGCGTGAAGGCGATGCCCAACCGGTCGACGACGGCCATGTCCGCAGACCGGGTCATCAGCCAGAAGCCGACGAAGAACGCGACGAACTGCAGCGGCAGGAACGCCCAGGTGATGAACTTGTAGTACCGGTCGCGTTCCAGCCAGGCGATGATCTCCTCCGGCGGGTTGCTGCTGTCGTCGCCGAAGAAGACGTCCAGGATCGGGATGATCACGTACACGAAGATCGGACCGAGCCACCAGAACACCGGCGAGCCGGTGACGTTGACCAGGCCCCAGCCGGCAAACAGGAACATCGGCACGACGGCGCCGAGCAGCCACAGGTACCGCTTGCGGTCGCGCCAGTCCGGCCGCTCGTCGGTGCTGATCACCGCTCGTCCGGACAGGGATCCTGTGCGCATCGCAACCACCTCGGTCGATTGACAGCTCGCGGGGACGTGCTCACGAGCTTTACAGCAGGGTGGCAGATGTAAAGCGCCCTGGCAAGCATCGATCCGGCCCGGCGATGCGCGTTGAGCCGGTACACGCGGCGCAACCGGCCTAAGCTGAACGGGTGCACAAGCGCATCTTCGGGATCGAGAACGAGTACGGCGTCACGTGCACGTTCCACGGCCAGCGGCGGCTCTCGCCCGACGAGGTGGCGCGCTACCTGTTCCGTCGTGTGGTCTCGTGGGGGCGTTCGTCCAACGTGTTCCTGCGCAACGGCGCGCGGCTGTACCTGGACGTCGGCAGCCATCCCGAGTACGCGACACCGGAGTGCGACGCGCTGTCCACGCTGGTCGCACACGACAAGGCGGGGGAGCGGATCCTCGAGGGCCTGGTCGCCGACGCCGAGAAGCGGCTGCACGACGAGGGCATCGCCGGCGACATCTACCTGTTCAAGAACAACACCGACTCGGCCGGCAACTCCTACGGCTGCCACGAGAACTTCCTGGTCGGCCGGCACGGCGAGTTCAGCAAGCTCGCGGACGTGCTCATCCCGTTCCTGGTCACCCGCCAGCTGATCTGCGGCGCCGGCAAGGTGCTGCAGACGCCGCGCGGTGCCGTCTACTGCGTCAGCCAGCGCGCCGAGCACATCTGGGAGGGCGTGTCGTCCGCGACCACCCGCAGCCGTCCGATCATCAACACCCGCGACGAGCCGCACGCGGACGCCGAGCGGTACCGCCGGCTGCACGTGATCGTCGGCGACTCGAACATGAACGAGTGCACGACGATGCTCAAGGTCGGGTCCGCCGACCTGGTGCTGCGCATGATCGAGCACGGCGTGACGTTCCGCGACCTGACGCTGGAGAACCCGATCCGGGCGATCCGCGAGATCAGCCACGACATGACAGGCGGCCGGCCGGTGCGCCTCGTCGCCGGACGGAGCGCGTCGGCGCTGCAGATCCAGCGCGAGTACTACGAGCGGGCCGTGGACTTCGTCGAGCGCGGTGGCGAGGACCCGATGGCCAAGCGCGTGCTCGAGCTGTGGGGACGGACACTGGACGCGATCGAGCAGCAGGACCTGTCGCTGATCGACCGCGAGATCGACTGGGCCACCAAGTACCAGCTCATCGAGCGGTACCGCGCCAAGCACGACCTGCCGCTGTCGTCGCCGCGCGTCGCGCAGCTGGACCTGGCCTACCACGACATCTCGCGCACCCGAGGCCTGTACTACCTGCTGCAGCGCAAGGGCGCGATCGACCGGGTCACCAGCGACCTGGCCGTGTTCGAGGCCAAGAACGTCCCGCCGCAGACCACCCGTGCCAAGCTGCGGGGCGACTTCATCAAGCGGGCGCAGGAGAAGCGGCGCGACTTCACCGTCGATTGGGTGCATCTGAAGCTGAACGACCAGGCGCAGCGCACCGTCCTGTGCAAGGACCCGTACCGCAGCGTGGACGAGCGGGTCGAGAAGCTCATCGCGTCCATGTAGGACACCCCACCGAATTCTTCTCGCAAACTACACTCGAAAAATTCGTCGGGGACCCCATATCCGGTTGCAGCTAGGTCATAATCAAACCCATGAGCAATTCGGGTTCCGCGCGCGCCGTCACGCAGCGGCGGCGGACGGGCATTAGTTTCGAGGACATGGCAGCGCGAAGAGCCGAACGGCTGGTCAACCTCGTCTTCTGCCTGCTCTCCACGCGGCAGTACCTGACCGCCGAGCGGATCCGCGACGCCGTGCCCGGCTACGAACCCGCCGACGGCACCCGCGAGACGGACGAGGCGTTCAAGCGCATGTTCGAGCGGGACAAGGCCGAGCTCCGCGACCTCGGTGTCCCGCTGGAGACCGGTCGCAACAGCGGGTTCGACGCCGAGGACGGCTACCGCATCAGCCGGCGCGACTACGAGCTGCCGCCGATCGAGTTCGACGCCGCCGAGGCCGCGGTCGTCGGCCTGGCCGGGCGCCTCTGGCAGTCGGCGACGCTGGGCGCCGCGGCCCGCTCGGCGCTGCTGAAGCTGCGCGCGGCGGGAACCGACATCCGCGCCGACGACCCGCCGGGATCCGTCCCGCACCTGGACGCGAGCGACCCGAGCCTGCCCGCGCTGCTCGAAGCGGCCCGCACGTCCCGTCCGGTCCACTTCGGCTACCGCAAGCAGACCGACCCGCAGCCGCAGCGGCGCACCCTCGAGCCCTGGGGCGTGCTGTCCTGGCGCGGCCGCTGGTACGTCGCCGGATTCGACCGCGACCGCGGCGAGCCGCGCAGCTTCCGGCTCTCGCGCATCACCGGCAAGGTCGAACCGTTCGGCACGCCCGGCGAGTTCGAGCGGCCGGAGAAGGTCGACCTGCTCGAGCTCGTCGCGGGCCGGCAGGAGGACTCGCACATCGCGCGCATCAAAGTGACCGGGCCCGGCGCGGGCGCGCTGCGCCGGCTGGCCGAGTCGGACAAGGACGGCGAGCTGATCGTCGGTTTCAACGACGTCGAGTGGTTGGCGCGCCGGGTCGCGTCCGCCGGATCGAGCGTCCAAGTGCTCTCGCCGCCCGAACTCGCCGAGGCCGTCGTGGCCCGGCTGCGCGCCGCCGCGGGAGTCGAGGCGTGAGCGCGTACGAATCGCGGCTGGCCCGGCTGCTGGCGATGGTGCCGTACTTCCAGTCGCGTCCCGGCATCGCGCTGGCGGACGCGGCGGCGGACCTGGGCATCAGCGAGTCCCAGCTGCTCAAGGACCTCGACCTGCTGTGGATGTGCGGGCTGCCCGGTCACGGCCCGGGCGACCTGATCGACCTCAGCTACGAGGGCGGCACGGTCACGATCATCGACGACCAGGGCCTGCGCAAGCCGCTGCGGCTGACCGCCGAGGAGGCGCTCGCGCTCGTCGTCGCGCTGCGGACACTGGCCGAAACGCCCGGTGTCGCCGACAACGACGCGGTGCAGCGCGCGCTGGCGAAGGTGGAGAGCGCGTCCGGCGGCGCGGTCGACGACGCCACGGTGGCGATCGCGCTCGACCGGGACAGCCGGGTCGCGCCGGTGCTGCATCGCGCCGTCGAGGAGAAGCGGGCGCTGCAGCTGCGCTACTACACGGCGGCGCGGGACGAGACCACCGAGCGTGTCGTGGACCCGCTGCAGGTGTTCACCGCCGACGGCCACACTTATTTGGAGGCGTGGTGCCGGCGGGCCGAGGGCGTGCGCATCTTCCGCGCCGACCGGATCGACGACCTGCACCTGCTGGACGAGCCCGCGAGCCCGCCGCCGGACGTCCAGCAGCGCGAGGTCACCGAGGGCGTCTTCCAGCCCGCGCCGGAACACCTGCTGGTCGTGCTGCGCCTGGGTGCGGCGTACGCCTGGGTGGCCGACTTCTACCCGGTCGAGGAGGCCACCGAGCTGCCGGACGGCGAGCTGCAGGTCAGCCTGCGCGTCTCCGAACCGGCCTGGGTCCGGGCCCTGGTGCTCGGCTCGGGCGGCCAGGTCGAGGTGCTCTCGCCGGGCTGGCTGACCGACTCGATCCGCGCCGACGCCGCGCGGGCGCTCGCCGCCTACGCCGCCTCGTAACTCCCAAGTAGGCTGGGCGACGTGTTCGAGGTGCCCATCATCGCGTGGATCGCGGCCGCCGTGCTGGCGGCGATCGTCCTCGCGTTCTGCGGCTACGAACTGTGGTGGAAGGCGCGCCGCCTGCAGGACGACCTGACCCGGCTGCAGGCGCTGAACGAGCGCGTCGCCGAGTTGCAGTCCGACATCGCGGAAGCGCAGGCCCGCATCGCCGCCGCGACGTCCGCCGCGACGGATTGACCGCGCCGCCGTGACCGCGCCGTTCCGCCGCCTGCGCGCCCGCCGAGCCAACCCCGAGGGGCGGATGTCCGTCCTCGACCACCTGCGCGAGCTGCGCCGCCGGCTGATCGTCGCGGTGCTGGTGATTGCCGCCGGCGCCGTGCTCGGCTGGATCTTCTACACGCCGATCCTGGACTTCCTCAAGCACCCGTACTGCAACGTGCCGCCGAAGTACCGGTTCACGCCGACGAACGGGCAGAGCTGCACGCTGATCTACCACGGCGTGCTGGACGGCTTCACCGCGCGGCTGAAGATCTCGGTGATCGCCGGCGCCGTCGTCACCGCGCCGTTCTGGCTGTACCAGATCTGGGGCTTCATCACGCCCGGCCTGCACAAGAACGAGCGCAAGTACACCCGGCGCTTCATCGTCGCGTCCACGCTGCTGTTCGCCGCGGGCATGGCGCTGGCCTACGCCGTGCTGTCCAAGGGCCTCAACGTGGTGCTCCGTGCGGCCGGCCCCGGCACGCAGGCGCTGCTCACCGTGAACGACTACATCTCGTTCGTCACGCTGATGCTGGTCGTGTTCGGCGCGGCGTTCGAGCTGCCGCTGCTGATCGTCATGGCGAACCTCGCCGGCATCCTGCCCGGTCGGCTGCTGAAGAAGTCGCAGCGCGTCGGCGTGTTCCTGATCTTCCTGTTCGCGGCCATCGCGACGCCGAGCACCGACCCGTTCACGATGTGCGCGATGGCGATCCCGATGACGTTGCTGTTCGAGGCCTCGGTGCTGTTCGCCGTCGTGCACGACCGTCGCAAGGCGCGGCGCAAGGCCGCCGAACGCGAGGACGAGCAGTTGGACGACGACGTCGCCTCGCACGTGAACCCGATCCCCGAATCGGTGGATTCGTGGTCGGAGACCACCTGAACTGCCCACTCACTAACCTGAAGGCATGACCACGCCGAGCGAGCGGTACGCGGCGGCCCGGCGTCGGTCCCGGTACCCCGCGCTGAGCGACTTCACCGGCCAGTACCCGTTCACCCTCGACGACTTCCAGCTGGACGCGTGCCGCGCGCTTGAGGACGGCAACGCCGTGCTCGTCTGCGCCCCGACCGGCGCCGGCAAGACCGTGGTGGGGGAGTTCGCCGTCCACCTGGCGCTCGCGGCCGGCCAGAAGTGCTTCTACACGACACCGATCAAGGCGCTGTCCAACCAGAAGTACACCGACCTCGTCGCCCGCTACGGTTCGGAGCGGGTCGGGCTGCTGACCGGCGACAACGCGGTGAACGGCGACGCGCCGATCGTGGTCATGACGACCGAGGTGCTGCGCAACATGCTCTATGTCGGCAGCACCTCACTGGCCGACCTCGGCTACGTCGTGATGGACGAGGTCCACTACCTCGGCGACCGGTTCCGCGGCGCGGTGTGGGAAGAGGTGATCATCCACCTGGCCGCGTCGGTGCGGCTGGTGTCGCTGTCGGCGACCGTGTCGAACGCCGAGGAGTTCGGCGAGTGGCTGGTCTCGGTCCGCGGCCACACCCAGGTGATCGTGCACGAGGAGCGTCCCGTCCCGCTGTGGCAGCACATGCTCGTCGGCAATCGATTGTTCGACCTCTTCGGCTCCGCCGAAATCAGGAATAGTGGCTCCGCCGAGATCGGGCATAGCGGTGCGGACGGCGAGTCACAGGTCGTCGACCCGGCGCTGACGCGGTACCTCAACGAGCGGATGCGCTACCTCGATCCCGGCGCCGCCCGCCGCGGCGGCCGTCCCCTGCGCGGCTGGCGCCCGCCGTACCGTCCGGACGTCATCGCCCGGCTGGACACCGAGGGGCTGCTGCCCGCGATCACGTTCATCTTCAGCCGCGCGGGCTGTGACGCCGCCGTGCGCCAGTGCGTGCAGGCCGGCATCTGGCTGACCCACGAGGACGAGCGCGGGCAGATCGACGAGCTGATCGACGAGCGCACCGCGTCGCTGTCGAGCGAGGACCTGGAGGTGCTCGGCTACTGGGACTGGCGCGAGGGGCTGCGCCGCGGGGTCGCCGCGCACCACGCCGGAATGGTGCCGGCGTTCAAGGAGACCGTGGAGGAGCTGTTCGTGCGCGGTCTCGTCCGCGCGGTCTTCGCGACCGAGACGCTCGCGCTCGGCATCAACATGCCGGCGCGGACGGTCGTGCTCGAGCGGCTGAACAAGTTCAACGGCGAGGCGCACGTCGACATCACGCCTGGCGAGTACACCCAGCTGACCGGGCGCGCCGGCCGGCGCGGCATCGACATCGAGGGCCACGCGGTCGTGCTGTGGGCGCCCGAGGTGGATCCTGGCCGGGTCGCGGGGCTGGCCTCGACGCGGACCTATCCGCTGCGCTCGTCGTTCCGTCCGTCCTACAACATGGCGGTGAACCTGGTCGGTCAGCTGGGGCGCGCGTCGGCGCGGGGCCTGCTCGACTCGTCGTTCGCGCAGTTCCAGGCCGACCGCGGGGTGGCCGGGCTGCTCGCCCAGATCCGCCGCAACGAGCGTGCGCAGAGCGAGCTGGCCGGGCAGATGCAGTGCCACCTCGGCGACTTCGCCGAGTACGCCCGGCTGCGGCGCGACCTGTCCGACCGCGAGGCGCAGCTGTCCCGCGAGGGCGCGCGCAACCGCAAGGCCGCCGTCGTGCAGTCGCTGGAACGGCTGCGCCGCGGCGACGTGATCCGGGTGCCGTCGGGACGGCGCGCGGGCCTGGCGGTCGTGCTCGATCCGGGTACCCACCCGCACGACGACCCGCGGCCGCTGGTGGTGACCGAGGGGCGCTGGGGCGGCCGGCTCTCGCCCGTCGACTTCCCGGTCGCCGCCGAGGTCCTCGGTCAGGTGCGGGTGCCCAAGCACGTGAACTTCCGCTCGCCGCAGCAGCGCCGCGACCTCGCGTCCAGCCTGCACGTGCTGGACCTGCCGCCCGCGGACGGCAAGCGCCGGCGCGGCGGTGGCGCGGCGGCGGAGGACGACGAGGTGCTGCGGCTGCGCACCCAGCTGCGGGCGCATCCGTGCCACGCCTGCGCCGACCGCGAGCAGCACGCGCGCGTCGCCGAGCGGCACGCCCGGCTCGCCCGCGAGAACGCGGAGCTGCGGCGGCGCGCCGAGGGACGGACCGGGTCGCTGGGCCGCACCTTCGACCGGATCTGCGCGCTGCTGGACGAGCGCGGCTACCTGGCTGGTGACGAGACGACGCCCGCCGGGCGGATGCTGGCCCGCATCTGGTCCGAGTCGGACCTGCTGGTGGCCGAGTGCCTGCGCGACGGCGCGTGGGACCGGCTCTCGCCCGCCGATCTCGCCGCCGTCGTGTCCGCACTGGTGTACGAGGCGCGCCGCGACGAGCAGCCGGTCGACCGGATGCCGAACGAGACCGTGCGCGACGCGCTCGCGCTCACCGTCCGGATCTGGGCCGACCTGGTCGAGGACGAGACCAGGCTCGGGCTGCCCGCGACCAGCGAGCCGGACATCGGGCTGGTCCGCGCGATCCACCGGTGGGCGAGCGGGCAGTCGCTGGCGCGGGCCCTGGAGGCGGCGAGCGCGGGCGGCTCGGAACTCGCCGCGGGCGACTTCATCCGCTGGTGCAAGCAACTGCTGGACCTGCTCGACCAGATCGCGGCCGCCCCGTCGTCCACCGGGGCGGCGCCGCTGGCCGGGACGGCTCGGGCCGCCATCGCCGCGGTCCGGCGCGGCGTGGTGGCGCAGAGCATGCAGCCGTGAGCGGCACAGCCATTCCCAGGGTGGCGCGCAGCCACGACCCAGCTGGCGGCAGTAGCGTGGCAGCCGGACTCAGCGAACGAGGGATGCGCGATGACCGAGCACGGCGACGGTAACGGCCAGGACGAGCACGGCGAGCGGGCCGAGCAGGTCGGGCAGGGCGGGGACCAGCCGACCCAGCAGTTCGCGCCACCGACGGCTCCGACGTACCCACCGGCCTACGGCCCGCCGACGTACCCGCCGCCGTCGTATCCGCAGCAGCCGCATCCGCAGGCCTCCTACCCGGACACGCCGCACGGCCAGCCGCAATACGGCCAGCAGCCGTACGGGCAGCCGCAGTACGGGCAGCCGCAGTACGGGCAGCCGCAGTACGGGCAGCAGCCGTATCCGGGATACGACCCGAACCAGGGCTACGGGACGCCGACCTTTCCCGGCTACGACCCGAACCAGCCGAACGGGTACCCGCAACAGCCGGGCTATCCCTTCGGCTACCCGCAGCAGGGCTACGGCCAGCCCGGCTACGAGCAGCAGAGCTATGCGCAGCCGGGCTACCAACCCGCACCGGCGAAGGCGAACCGCACCCCGCTCTGGATCGCGGCAGGTGGCGCCGTCCTCGTGGTGGTCGCGCTGGTGCTGCTGTTCTGGGAGCCCGGCTTCGCCGTCACCAAGAAGCTCAGCCACACCGCCGTCGAGAACTACATCGAGCAGAACCTCGGCTCCAGCAACGTGGTGTGCAACGGCGGGCAGAACATCGCCATCGAGAAGGGAAAGACATTCACCTGCACCGGCAGCGACGGCGCGCGCTTCTCGGTGACGATCACCCAGACCGACGGCGCGCACTACACCGCCGTGCCCGACGGCAACTGAGTCCGCCTAGGGAAGCTCCCGCAGTTCGCTCGGCGCCCAGCGGGGCCAGGTCGCCGCGCCGACCGGCTGACCCGCCGCGTAGCGCGCAACCTCGCGTGGACCGTCGATGTGCGCGTTGTCGTAGACCACCGAGGTGTCGGCGACGGCTGTCGCGGCCACGACGTTGCGCCACAGTCGGTGGTAGCGCTGCCGGATCTTCTCCTCGGGGACGTCGTGCCCGCCGGCCGCGACACGGCTCCGCACGCGTGCCACGCTCAGCTGTTCGGGAACGAGCAGGACGTGCAGCGCCACCACGAAGCCGGCGGCGTGGGCGGCGTGGACGAGGTCGAGCTTCGCCGGATGCGAGAAGACGGTCTCCGCGATGAACGGCCGGCGCTGTGCGATGAGTTGTGACCGGGTCTGTTCGGCGATCCGGGCCGCGTCGTAGGCATGCTCGGCCGCGTGGCCGGGCCAACGCTGCGCGGCGATCACGTCCGCGTCGACGACCACGTTCCACGGCATGACGGCCATGAGGGTCGTTTCGATGAAGGTGGACTTTCCCGCGCCGTTCGGGCCGACAACCAGGTCGAGACGCACCTAGCCGGCGTCCGCGTCCCGGACGGTGCTGCTGCCGTCCGGGCGGTACTCGACCAGGTTGCCGTCGTCGTCGAGCGCCACCGTGGTGATTCCGCGTGCCGCGAGCACCGAGCCGTAGTGCGTGCGGTGCAGGCTCTCCTGGATCGCCGCGTCCAGCTCCGCGTTGAGGACGACCCGCTCGGGGCCGGTGAGCTCGGTCAACTCGAGTTCGCCGGCCAGGGCCGCTTCGACGCGCCGCCGTGCCGCCGAGTGGTGCTCGGACACCGCGCGGCCCACGCGCGCCCAGTGGTCCAGCTGCTGCTTGCTGGATCGACTTTGCCGCGCCCCCTCGACCGTCGCGCTCTCCACGAGATCAGCGGCGAATCGGGTGACGCGGTCCGGCGCCAGGGTCATGACGGGCCTCCCGGGAGAAACCGTGGTCACCCCAATGTAGCAGATTGCTACAGGCTAGTTGCTGCGGGCTGCGGCGGCGAGGGCGATCGCGGCCTCGACGCGCTGCACGGACGAGGCGATGCCGAGCTCCTCGACGAGCGCGGTGAGCGCGTCCAGGTCCGCCGGCTCGCTGGGCAGCTGATCGTCCAGGTCGTCGATCTCGACGTCCGTGCGCACCCGGACCGCCGCCGGAGCCACCGCCAGGTAGTCGCGGGCCGCCAGGATCCGGTTCGCGGCCCCGGCCGGGAAGCCGTCGCTGCCCGCCTCGGCCGCGGCGACGATCGCCTCGATCGAGCCGAAGCGCGAGACCACGGCCGCGGCGGTCTTCTCACCGACGCCGGCCACACCGGGCAGGCCGTCACTCGGGTCGCCGCGCAGTACCGCGAAGTCGGGGTAGTGCTCGGGCGGGATGCCGTACTTGGCGCGCACCTCGTCCGGCCCCATGTCCTCCATGTTCGCCAGGCCCTTGCCCGTGTAAAGCAGCCGGACCCGGTCGTTGACGAGGGCGAGCATGTCCCGGTCGCCGCTGACCACCTCGACCGGTTCGTTGTCCCGTCCGGCGAGCGTCGCCATCACGTCGTCCGCCTCGAAGCCGCGCGCGCCGACGGCGCACAGCCCGAGCGCGGCGAGCGTGTCGAGCAGCAGCGGCACCTGGGCGGCGAGCGCGGGGGGCACCTCCTCACCGCCGTCGGCAGCGACCCGGTGCGCCTTGTACGACGGGACGAGCGCGACGCGGAACGCCGGCCGCCAGTCGAGGTCGAGGCAGGCGACCCACCGGGTGGGCCGGCGCCGCTCGATCAGCGTGGCCGCCATGTCCAGGAAGCCGCGGATGGCGTTCACCGGCCGGCCGTCCGGGGCGGTGATCGAATCCGGCAGCGCGTAGAACGCGCGGAAGTACAGGTTCGCCGCGTCGATCAGCATCAGGCTCATGCGACCACCGCCGACGGGTCGGTGGAGCCGCGGACGATCAGTTCGGTCGGCAGCACCACCTCGTTGGCGCCGTCGTCGTCCGGTGCCGCGATCCGCGACAGCAGCCGCGTGGTGATGTCCACGGCCTGCTCGGCGACCGGCTGGCGGATCGTCGACAGGTCCATCAGTTCGGCGGTCACGTGGTCGTCGAAGCCGATGATCGCGACATCCTCGGGCACCCGCAGCCCGGCGCGGCGAGCCGCGCGCATCGCGCCGTACGCCATCTCGTCGCTCTCGGCGAACAGCGCGGTGGGACGGTCCGGGATCGCGAGCAGCCGGGACGCGGCCTCGCCGCCGCCGTCGATGGTGAAGTAGCCGAGCACCTCCAGGTCCGGGTCCGGCTCGATCCCGGCCTCGCGCAGCGCGTCGCGGTAGCCGTCGCGGCGGCGCAGCGGCGGGGTGAACCGCATCGGGTCGTCGGTGTCGCCGCCGATCAGGCCGATCCGGCGGTGGCCAAGGTCCAGCAGGTGCCGGACGGCCGTCCGCGCGCCGGCGACGTCGTCGATGCGGGTGGACAGGAAGCCGGGACGCTCCAGGCCGAGCAGCCCGACCGGGCAGCTCAGCGCGCCGAGCGCCTCGAACTCCGCGTCGTCGAGCACCAGGCTGGCGATGAGCACCGCGTCCACGCGCTTGCGGATCGGCATCACGTCGAAGAACCGCGCGCGGCCCTCCTCGTCGCCGAGGTTGTAGAGCAGCAGGTCGAAGCCGGACTTGCGCAGCGCCGCCTCGACGCCGTCGATCACCTCGGCGAAGAACCAGCGGTTGACGAACGGCACGACCACGCCGACGGTCGCCGTGCGCCCGCTGGCCAGCCGGGCCGCGAACGGGGAGGCCACGTAGTCGAGCTCGGCCGCCGCCTCCAGCACGCGGTCCCGGGTCGCGGCCGCGACGTCGGGCAGGCCGCGTAAGGCGCGCGAGACGGTCGCGATGGACACGCCTGCGCGGCGTGCGACGTCCTCGATGCTCACTGCCATGATCCGGTGCACCCCCCCGTGCTGACCTGCAAACGCTACCGTCAGCGGCGCTGGCAAACTCTGCGACGTGCGCATTCTCTTTCGGAACGGCCGGATCCACAGCACCGCGGTGCGGGACGCGACGGCGCTGCTGGTGGACGGTGACCAGCTCGCGTGGCTGGGCCAGGAGGACGGCGCGGCGCTGCAGACCGCGGACCGGACGGTGGATCTCGGCGGCGCGTTCGTCACGCCCGCGTTCGTCGACGCGCACGTGCACGCCACCGCGACCGGGCTGAGCCTGACCGGCCTGGACCTGTCCGGAGCCACCACGCTGGCGGCCGCCCTGGACCTCGTCGAGCGCGCCGCGCGGACCGGGCGGGGCCGGCCGATCCTGGGCGCCGGCTGGGACGAGACCCGCTGGCCCGAGCAGCGGCCGCCGACGCGCACCGAGCTGGATCGCGCGTCCTACGGCGGAGCCGTCTACCTGGCCCGGGTGGATGCGCACGGCGCCGCGGTCTCGTCCGCGCTGGCCGCCGCCGTGCCCGGGCTCGCGGGCCTGGCCGGGTACTCGCTGGACGGTCCGCTGACCGGCCCCGCGCACGACGCCGCACGCACGTCCGCCCTGGCCACCCTCACCGCTGGGCAGGTGCGCGAGGCGCAGCGGGCGGCGCTGCGGCACGCCGCGTCGCTCGGCATCGCGTGCGTGCACGAGATGGCCGGCCCGGCGATCTCCAGCGCGGACGACCTGCGCGGTCTGCTCGAGCTCGCCCGCGACGAGCCGCTGCCGGAGGTGATCGGCTACTGGGGCGAGTTGCACGGCATCGAGACGGCTCGCGAGCTCGGCGCGATCGGGGCGGCCGGCGACCTGTTCTGCGACGGCTCGCTCGGCTCGCACACGGCGGCGCTGCACGAGCCGTACGCCGACCGGCCGGACACCAGCGGCACGCTGCGGTTCGACACCGCCGAGCTGGCCGAGCACATCGTGCGGTGCACCGAAGCCGGCCTGCAGGCGGGCTTCCACGCGATCGGCGACGCCGCGATCGACCAGGTGCTGGACGCGTTCGCCCTGGCCGGCGAGCGGCTGGGACGCAGCGGGGGAGCAGGACACCGGATCGAGCACGCGGAGTTCGTCCGCGACCCGGCCCGACTGGCCGCGTCCGGGCTGATCGCGTCCGTGCAGCCCGGCTTCGACGCGGCCTGGGGCGGGCCGGACCGCATGTACGCGCGACGGCTCGGCCCGGCCCGCGCCCTCGACCTGAACCGGTTCAGCGAGCTCGCCGCGGCCGGTGTGCCGCTCGCGTTCGGCTCGGACGCGCCGGTGACCGAGCTGGGGCCGTGGCAGGCGGTGCGCGCCGCCGCGTACCCGTCCGAGCCGGGCGCGGCGATCAGCGTGCGTTCCGCGTTCGCCGCGCACACCCGCGCGGGCTGGCGGGCCGCGCGCCGGGAGGGCGGCATGCTGGCGCCCGGCGCGCCGGCGACGTTCGCGGTGTGGCAGGCGGGCGAGCTCGGCATCGACGCGCCGGACGAGCGCGTGGCGCGGTGGAGCACCGACCCGCGGGCCGCGGTTCCCGGCCTTCCCGATCTCGCTCCCGGCCTGGAGCTGCCGACCTGCCTGGCCACGATGCG
>Ga0164242_10001282_pt1 | contig 29709 bp, 19 predicted proteins | sample OricomgcompostMG_FD_108783 | JGI IMG/M metagenome (GOLD analysis project Ga0164242, IMG submission 108783) | Miracle-Growth compost microbial communities from Emeryville, California, USA - Original compost - Miracle growth compost (MG) ...
AATTGGGGCTGGACGGGAACCAACCGGGATGTCACGGTAACCCGGGTCGATGGCGGGAACCTTAATTCACGGCCCCACCGCCCAAGTATTGTTTGAATGACGGCCCCTTTCCACAACAGACTTCGCTGGTGGAATCGAAATCAAGCTTGACGGCATTTAATACGGACGGCCTCTGTTGGAAGATGTCATCATGTCGCGACATACACGGCGGTTCCCCACCTGAAGGCCGTTGTTGTGGATGAGCAGGAGACGCTGTACATCAATCGTCCAAGGACAGGAGATTAAGGAAGGAAGGAAGTAAGTAATGTTATCCCAACTTCAGGAAGCCTCATTTGTTCAGTTGCCTGATGCCGAAGACAGCTATACCGGCAGGGTTCGTTATTCGAGGTAAAATCATTCCTGAGAATGCCGGATTACCTGGGTGCTATTAGATGAATGCGGTTGACTGACTGGGTATAGTTAGTACCCAGCCCCGCTCTTAAATGATGGCCCGCAAGAGGTCCGCCTCCGGATCGCTAGTCCACTTGGTAGGTACTTACCATGTGAAAGAATGGCCCCCAGGTCAGGAAGTTAGTTCCTGTTTGAATACGAGGCGTCTATGTCGAATGAGATGCTTTAGGATAAGCTACTCTATGTGTACTCTTCCTTCGACGATCCGGAATTTACAAGAGCTGACCCTGGTCAGCTTCGGTGGATACTTGGCTGAGACTCGGGTCTTGTTTAGGCCTACATTCTTAAGTTCCGCCTCTTTGTTTTCGGTCGGAGGCTTGCCCGTCGCTGGGGTTTTGGTTCTCGAATATCCTGCGGACTTATTCTGTGGACACTTGCAAGTTCCACGCATTTACTGCAGAGAGTACGGAAGTAATTATAGATGGATGGACTCGGGAGAAGCTGACAGCTACCCCACCCCACCTTTGGCGAGCGACTGATGTAGCAACCTGAAAGCGAGTGACAGCCCGCTCGGTGGGGGGCCTGCCGGCGCCACCAAGAACCTGATGTACCCGACCCCGAAGAAGTCTTACTCTAGGTCATAACTACCGACCTAGTCCTACTCGACCTACCTGCCTCCCTCCCAGCTATCTGCCTACAGTTCTCCGTACCAGCTGCCTTCCTGCTGCCTTTCCCTACCCCGTCTTCCCTTCATATATTCCCTCCTGCGTACACCTCAATCTTGTGCCTATTTGCAATACCTACCTTGCCGAGCTATACTGCGCTCCGACAGCCTGAGTCGGTCGAACCCGATATATGACCGGCCGGAACGTCGTGGCCCTCTTCTTCGTTTCGTTGCTATCTATACCTTGTTGCTTATCTTATTGCCTAGTATCCTCACCTCCCCCAAATATCCACTAGCTAGGCTGGCTCCAACCATGGCCCTCGGGGCAAAGCGAAAAGCGAGCCAAACGACGAGGCTCCAGTCCTCCAAGCTCGAGAAGGAGAGAGCCGGCGCCGCCGTCGTCAGGGCGGACCCGTCGCCGTGCCCGATATGCCAGGAGCCCGTGGGCCAGTGGACGGCCGAAGGCATCATCGAGAAGTGGAGCCAGCTGCCGTGCGGCCACCGCTTCGGTAGCCACTGTATCAAGATGTGGCTCGGCATGGCCGTCCCCGGCGACTACAGCCGCCGACCCGTCTGTCCAGTCTGCCGCGGCCCGGCCAGCCACGCCTGTGGCCACCCCGTACTCCCCACCGACGCGACCCTGGATGATGATGTGTGGGGCGGGCAGCAGGACGCCGCCGCCGCCGCCGCCGACGACGACGACGACAACGAGCCGGAGGACGTCGTCGCTAGGAGGCAGACCGCCTGCGAGCTGGCCCAGCGCACGGCGTGCGGGTACTGCGTGGGAGCTCGACATGTACATGCCCATACCCGGTGGCCGACCGCGAGGAGGAAGCGGAGGCTCTGGCCGTGGAGGTTGGTCAAGGGCTGCTGGCGCCTGGTACTGTACGCGGGGCCGGTGGCGTGGAGGGGGAGGAGACACCCGCACGAGATGACGTACGTTATTCCGTGGCAGCCCGACGAGGAGTGGGAGGAGTGGTGGAAGGCCCAGGATCCGACCGGCGTATAAGTCGGGTTGCAGGGGGGGATATACGGATACTTTTTACAAGGGGCTATTTTTGCGCGGGGTACTACGTTTTACAATTACCATCGCATGGCGATCGGGATGTGGGTTTTACGGGATTATAGATAGCTGTCATTTCTCTTAGGCTTTGGGTTATAGGTTGACGGCTGGATATGGGGTATTGGACAGGACGATATAGCGAGGCAAGGCTGCTTTCAGGACTCTCATATTGCAGCGAGTAATTAGGGGGAGTGAGAGGGGTTTGAGAGGGGAAAGCTTAGCAGGAAGGCACCTATCTGACAGCTATTGCGGGGCATATCGTTTGCTGGTACCGACACTAGGCGGATTACAAGGCTGCAGCGCGATGTATAGTGGGGTTTGGCGTACCATTTTCTCCAATTTTCTCGAGATTGAGAGCTGCCTTGCGAGGTACTTAACTACCCCGCATAAATCCCACGACTTCACATGAACGCGCATCCAAAACCTGAGAATCAATTCGAAGCGTGGCTCACCGCGATTTAACGCGATCCAAACCGCCCCGACGCCCCGACGGGAGATGAGGTTGCCAAGATGCGGTTCAAAACGGAGCTGAAGAATATCCGTACCTTTTCGAGTCAGTGATTCTTTCTCTTGTGACCCCCCCGCGGGGCATTCTTTTCTAACAGAGTCTGTTTCGAGGAACTAGAGCTCGTCGCGGCGCTCAACTCCCTCGAGAAGATTGCCTGGGTGCGGCTCGACGATGACACCGTACGGTTTACCGTCATTCCCGACACGGGATCCCAAGTTTGGGCGTGAGTCTTTTTGAATCCTTTCCTGGGGTCCACCTACGCCTCTTACTCACGCGCACCGTAACCCCCTTTAAGCTCCCTGTCGATGGATCTGATCTTCGAGAACTACCACATCCAATCCGCCGAGCCCAACAACACCATCAACCTCGAACTCCCCCTCGGCCCGCTCCAGCGCGCCCTAAAGTCCGCCCTCGGCAGCACAGCGGCTAGCTTCCGCCTGACCAAGCGGGACGGCCTCCCCGTGCTGTCCATGACGATCCACACCACGACCAAAGACGCCACTGCAGGGGGGCAGTTTGGAGGTGGATCTGCTGCCGCCGCTGCCGGTCGGAATCATGGGAATAACGAGCCGGATCCGTTTGGCGACGCGGGAGACGTGTTCCACCAGGAGTCCCTGGAGTTGTCGCTGAAGCGGGAGCGCGAGAAGGTCATCACGCAGGACATACTCGTGCGGGTACTCCACCCCGACACAGTCGAGACCATCATGCAGCCCAAAGTCCGCGAACCAGACGTCCACATCCAACTCCCGCCCCTCCTCCAGCTCAAAGCAATCTCCGACCGCTTCACCAAACTCGCCGCAACAGGCAGCAGCACCGGCGCCGGCGGCACCTCCACAGCAGCGGCAGCGGCGGCAACCTCGCGCGGCAGCGGCCCACGCCTCGAGCTCTCGGCAAACATGCACGGCAGCCTGCGTCTGCGCATCGCCACCGACGCCCTCGACGTCACCTCCACCTGGGACGGGCTCGAGAACCCGGAGCTGGACCCGGGCCAGCTGCCCGCCCCGCTGGACGAGCACCCGTCCACGCGGTTCCGAGAGGCCGGGCCGGAGCGCTGGGCTACGGTGAGGGTTGATGGGCGGGATTGGAGTCGTGTGCTGAGTGTGGGGAGGCTGGATGGGCGCGTTATTGGCTGCTTCGCGGATGATCATGCGCTTATATTGTATGTGTTTGTGCCGCAGTATGATGATGCTACTGCGGAGGACTCCGTGGTGACAGTGAGTGCTCTCTCCTCTATTCCGATTTTGAGGAATTTCTACTGCGCTTTCGGTGGACTTTTAGCTAACACTGTCGGGCAGTACTATGTCTCGTCTTATAGCGCGTAATGTTACTAAAACATCCGGCGGGAGTTACTGTGGGTGGGATCTTTGCTTAACATTTGACGGTCGGCGTTATACTCTCGGGAGGTTGGGAAAGGCTGTATATACCATGGCATGGTGAGCTCAACATAGCCACATACATGCACAATGCGTAAACGCTGGACGAGGCAGACGTATCGACGCTGTTTGTCCGAGTTTGAGTAAGAGGGTAATTTTCTCAAGTATTCTAATTCCCGCATCGTAAACCGGAAAAATGGGGTACGGCCAAGGGGCAAGACGCCTGTTCCGTTCCCTGGTGATAATAATGACAGGGGTTATTACAAAAACCATGCAATGTACAGTATAAGTATAGCGTAGTAATAGCGCTCCATGCCGTGTATATGCGCTGTTATCAAACCATGCCCTCCTAGCATGGGAGTCTCCTCATCCCTTCGTCCTCAGATATGCTCATCGTTCTCTTTCATCCGGGATGTTGGCTCGGTGAATCATTATTATTTCGCCATCACATCGACGTATCGTCCGCTCTTCCTCGCCTTCTTAGGGCCCTTCGCCCTAGGACCCACGCTAAGCAAGTCGTCTATACTGCTCGCGGTACTGAGGCTCTTCGGGGGCTGGCCCGCAGAGCTGGTGTTCGACACCGACCGCATCATGACTGGTGGAGCCGGCGTTAATTTGCCCTCGGAGCCATCGGAGGGAGTCGCCGGAGGGAGACCAAGCGTCGATGGTGACGATGTCAGGGAGCCTCTCGGCGGCCCGGCCGGGCCACCCGGTGGGGCACTTGCGCGGCCCATGCCTGGGGCTGACGTTGGCGGCGGCGTGGAAGCCGCAGAGCGGGGGGGTCCTTTGGGTGGAGGGGGTGTAGCACCTGTCTTCGCCGCGGTATCCTCGGCGCCGCCCTTCTTGTTAATCCAACGTTTCTGGTCAGGGTCGTAGACGAAGGAGTTATCCTCTCCAAGTTTGGCGCGGATGGGTTTGTTGGGGGTCGACTGTAAGGATTCCTTCTTCGCAGCACCACCGAACCAGCCGCCGAAGCCCCAGCCTTTCTTGCCTTGTTTCGCCGCCTCTGCAGCGCGTTTTTCTAATGCTTGTGTTAGTAAATGCAGATTGACGTAGGTATGTTTGGTCCTTATGCTTACCATCCTCCTCAGCCGCCTTGCGGAACATCTCGGCGTTCTCCCGATCCTTCTCCTCCTTCGACTTTCCTTGAGGTTTCATCCCGACTATGTCGTCATCGTCATCGTCGTACATGATGCCCCTCTTCGGCTTGGGTTTCGACTCCGAGTCGGACTCGCCGTCTGGCTGAGGTTGCGAGTCGGGTTCGTACGAAGGTGGCTCGTACCCATAGGGCTGATACGAGGGTGCTTCATATCCGGCATTTGCGGACTCCCCTGTCGGTTCGTCTCCTTTCTCCTGGGGAGCTTCATATGGCGTGAACGAAGGTGGTTCGTAGCCATAGGATGGAGGCTGCGGCGGTTGGCTTTCAGAAGTAATAGCCGGGTTATCCCCCCCGCTGCCGGGATACTCCCCGCTGTCTGGACGAGGTGGCTCGTATGGAGATCCATTTGGAATAGGTTCAGCCTTTCCATATGGCTCATATCCGGAGGTAGCTGGAGCTAGCGAGACAGGGGGCTGCGAATTGCGCTCCTCAGGAAGTGAAACTGGCATGTAGGACGACTCTCTTGAAAGAGCGGCCCCGCCTGGCACATGATTTGGCTGATAACTTTGAGTCGGTTGCGGAGCGCTGCTTGGCGTGTAAGCGTTCGAAAGTCCCCTTTGCATTTCGGAGGACCTCCTGGTCGACTCAAAGGATCCCCTGTTGATCTCTCCGGAATGGCGTTCCATCGATGTGCGTGGCGCATATGCATTGTTCGGCTCGTAAGGGCTGGATGTCACGGCGGTCGCCGACTGTGAAGGCGCGGGTGCGTAGCGAGAGGCAGCTCTTGTGGTGGGAAGAGTTGGAGCTGAAACAGCTGCAGCTATTGGTCCATTGGTCATCGGATATCCGGGGATACCACCACCTTGGACTTCATACCCGGATGAAGATGGTGGTCGACTGATAGTCGGCGTGCCGCCCATGACACGGGCAAACGGTCCGGACTCAACGCCTTCGGTTGGCGACCGCTGCCCTGAGTTCTCGGCTTCGTCCCCGGCGACAAACTTGTTGAATCGGTCCCAGACACTATCTGATACCTTATTCATACTTGGCTTGGCAATCCATGAGTTAGACTCCTCCTTAGGGCTCTGCTTCAGCCTCTTCATCAGGTCGTCAACGGCCAGTTCCAGGATGATGTGGTGGTACGGAGACCTTCTCGTCTGTGACGTTATCGCGTTTGTGATCGCATCGCAGTACTGCAATGCCTTCTGACGGTAACCATACTCGGCGAGGGTGATGGCGTGCTGGAGCTTATACGCTGCCAGGTGTGGGCTGTTCACAGTGACATTGGACCCCCCTGCCAGGCTTAGGCCGTATTCATACACCTCGCTGAGGAGGAGCGGCTCTATTTCCTTTGCAAACTGCTCGGCCTGCCTCTTGTGGTCCGAGCCAACCAGGACGAAGTTAGAGGTAGGGTCATCGAATCCTCCAAAGAGGGTGTGATTTCTGGCAAATATGAAGCAGACATGGGCTGCTTCGGCTCTTCCATAGCTGGAGAGGAGGTTGCCTAGCGAGTTCATTGCCCGGGTATCGTCCTTGCTCCTATTGCTGAGAATGAGCCCGAGCGTCTCTTGCCATTTGTCGAGACCCTCCATGGCATCCTTGGACGGTCCTATCGGGGCGTCCTTGGCGACCAGCTTGAGACCGGCGCGGGCATGGACCGGGACGAGTTCGTCGACACATTCCTCGTGGTTGCCGGAGAGGACTTCATAGAGCGTCGCTAGAGATTCGTTGTTATGGCCGGGATAATTCACCTCCTTCTTGACGAACTCTTGCGTGACCTGCTTGTAAAGCTCCGGGGAGACAGTATTTGCGATAAGCAGCGCGTGACCCCAGAGGCGTTTGTCAGCCGCAACCCACACGGCCTTCTCGCGCGCTCCAACCAAGAGGTGGTTGCGAATATCCTCAATGGCCGACGGATCGACCGCGTCGGAGTGCATCTGTGGAAGAGATGCGTTGCCTGGCACCACCATGTTTCCGATAGTTGCGTATCCTGGTGACCCATTCAAAGCCTGCCCACCGAGGTTCGGCGACAGTACTGCGCGAATGCCTTCTTCCACGGTCGGATTTCCATCCAAGGAGCCGTCGTGTTCGACGAAGAGGCGTAGAATCTTCCACAGAAGAACTCTCTCTACGGCCCTCTTATCCTCGTGCGAGGCATGAGGCTGGAGAACCAGATTATGGGGTATACCAGCCTCGAGGCCCTCGATGCCTGCACTTAGCCAGGCCAGGGTCTCTTTCTTGCTAGACTTGCCTTTAAGAGGCCCAGGGAATTTTGCCAGCCGCTCTTCCAACGGCTGCACGTCCTTAACGCTGGTCACTTTGACCTCTCCGGGGCTTCGGACGACCATCGGCACGCTTTGATTGATTCCGTAACGAGGAACGTCCTTCGGGAACATCGTGACAACAGTGCCTCCAAGTCCCCATGCAAAAAGTGGGGCACCTCTCCATCGCTGAAGAGGATCTTGCTCGCGTCCATCAGTGGGAGGGACGACGTTGAAGTTCTGCGACGGCCCGCGAGCGCGAGAAGCAGGGGCTAGGGCCGGGGCTTGTTGCGTTTGGGCTTGCTGCATTGGGATGGTAGCAGGCGCCGTCATTCGAGGGGATGTCGGCCCATGGACCGAGGAGGGCCGTTGGACCGGATCCAGGGGTTTTATACCCGCCCGGTTGCCGTAGCGAGCACCTGGCGATTGAGTCTGTGACCTGGGCGGGGGCGCAAAATCTTGCGATGGACTATAATTCGAAACGGACCGCTTCGGAGGGGAAAGTGATAGATGGGCCCCAGGGGGAGGTGGCTGAGGGGTTTGCACTGGCTGATAAGGCGATTGACCGTACCCAGAACCAGGGCGTCCCGTAGTTCGCGGCGGCGGTGGTCCCTGTGCAGGCGGAGCTTGCTGTTGTGGTGGCCCTTCCTCCTCCTCGACTTCGCGGGTTGGAGGCAATGATGGGACCCTCTGGAACCGCGATTCATAGCCTGCGCTGGCCCGTCTGTCTACGAGACTAGGGTCTGCATGACCCGTCGGAATCGACCTTGCTCGGTCATGCGAGACCTCGAATTGAGCCAAGGGACTTGAGGTACGGGGCTGATGCGGAAGGACAGGAGGCGCAGTACCGTTTCCCTGGGTTGGAGGATAGCTCGCGCCCGGCGATCTGGAGTTTGCCGGGGCTGGAGAGTACCGTGCGTTGGCAACAGGAGGGGCGGCCGCGTTAGGATGAGGTATGGTTGTGGGTGCCGGAGAGTATCGATTTGACGTTGCAGGAGGCAACACTGGCACGGCGGCTGGGGCGGCCTGCATAGGAGCGTAGGGGTTAACACGCTCGGGAGCTACGAGGTTTGTAACACTCGGAGCAGGCGGCTGAACCGGGGCGTACTGTGCTGGAGGCGGAGGTGTTATCTGAGGAGGTGGCTGACTGCCTTGGGGTGCATAGGGAGTTGTTTGGGATGGCGATGGCAAGCTCTTGTTGCTGTGCCTCGACGATGGGCGAGGTTTGGACGTCATCGGTAGCTCTTCAAAGAACGCCTCCTGAGGCTTTGAAGTTGGAGGCGGCGGCATTGGATTCGCGGCCTGCGGACCCGGAACTTGGCCGCGGCCTAGGGGCGAAGGTTGTACGCCGGGAGTAGAGTTGGACCTTGGAGGCGGTTGGCCGTGCAAGCTGCTACTACGAGGAGCCAGCGGGGGTCCGGGAGGGGCGACGGGTGCTGCAGATGGCCGCTGGAGGTTTTGCATACTAACGCGCTTCCTTGGCTTCACAACGTCCATCGGGAGATCGTACGGTGAGGTGTAGCCGCCTTTGGCTTTGGCGGCGAAGCTCTGGGCCTTGTTCGGCTCTGGTCGCGGGGCAGGAGCTCCGTATTGGGGGGGTACGAACGCCGGCGGAGCGAAGGGTGTAGGGAAAGTCGACGTTACTGGAGGCTGGACTGCAGTGAAGTTGGGAGCCTGAGCTAGGTAGGGGTTTGGGTTTACTGGCGGTTGCATGGCGGAGCTTCCTTGCTGGGTTGGCGGGAGATATCGCCCATTCAACCCTGCGCTCCCATTTGGAGCGGATGGGGATGGTTGTGGAAGCGCCTCGACGGGTTGAGGGGCCGGTTCCTCATCCTCTTGGTCCTCGAGGAAGCCCTCGTCATCACTGCCAAAGAAAGCCGCCGGATCGACCTCCTTTGCACCCGTCCCATCGTCGAGAAGTAGATCGTCGTCGTCATCGCCCGAGAACATTGCCTTCCACTTGGAATCCAAGTCTTCGCCGCCTTCCGCTTCTACAGCCGCCTGCCCCTCCATCTCCGTGACTTCTTCGGCTGGGGCGTCATGGGTATCCGTTGTCCCGGGGAAGGGCTCATCCCCCTCCTCCTCGGCCTCGTCTACCGTCGGGATATCGAACCCTGACTCTTCCATATGAAGTCCATTTAATACCTGTGCGGTGGATTTACGCTCCAGCGCATGAGGTTCGAACGATGAAGGTTCGGAATCGCCCGTCTCGCGTATTTGGCTGAAGAAGTCGTCTTCGTCGGCTGCAAACTCGGCGGCGGGGAGACTAGGCGCATCATGGCTCTCTTCTTCTTGATCTTGGGGTATCAATGGCAACCCTTCTGCGTACCTAGCTTCGGAGGCTTCTTCGCTAGTTCCGTGTAGGTCACCTCCGATGTATTGGTGGTTCGTGTCATCCTCCAAGTTCTCGCCGTTAAGTGTATCATCCTCGGCGGCTTCCCGAAAAGCGTTCGAGAAATCGTCGGTCGAGTCTACATGTTCTTCCTCCTCTTTGACATCGTGGACGACATCTTCCGCCTGGTTAGGAGGCAACGGCTGCTCCACAACCTGGCCTTCGGCTTGGATAAGTGGAGGAACGGGGGGGAAGGAGTTGGTTCGGTCGGTTGGTGGCATGAACTTGAAGAGATCGGTGTCGGCTCGTGGCAGGGTCGGCTCTGTGTCTTCGTCGTCGGTCCAGTTCACATCATGGGAGACGGTCCGCGCGAAGGACATGGTGCTCAGATGTTTGGTCGCGCTCGCAGATTCCGGTTGTGATTCTTCCTCGTCCTCATCCTCCTCTTCCTTCTCCTCGTCCTCCTTCCCCTCAATGTTTGATGGCTCAACCGACTCATCCGGCTGTAGAGGCGCATTGCTAGCGTCTGCCAGCCAGTTATCCCCCGTGTCGTACTCTGGAAACCAGGCATCGGGGCCGAGGCTTTTCTCGAACACTTCCTCGCCAGGTTCTGAATAGTCGGCAGCCGGCTCGCTAGCACCGTCCGCTTGGTCGTCGGGAATAGTCACCGTAGGGAGTGGTGGACTCCGAGTACGGGGCGGCGCGACATTCGGCATCAGCGCCGGATGCCATGAGGCATGCGGCGCATCGGTTGCCATGATTGGCGTTGGTCAACTCGGCAGGAGGAACGCGGGCGCATTCAATAGGAACGGGGGCCGAAGAAGGGTACTGGCGGCGGAGGGAGTCAGTAATCCACACGGCCCGAAGATATCAAAGGGATGGTCTCTCGGAAATGAGGCAATCGCGAGCCGCGATGGCAGCAGAGCCCGCAGTTCCGGAGAGGCGAAACAAAAGGGGGTGCGTACTTGTACTATACAAAGAGTGGCAAGGGAAAGAAAAGAGCAAAATGGACATTAAAAGCCGTTCATTTTGGATGATAAGGAAGTTTGCTGGCAAAAGATTCCTCGATTCGATTCCTTGATTCGGTTCCGTCTTCCCTCGCAGAAATGCAAGCTGGCAAGTCTGACGACAATCTGCAGATGCGTTGCAAGCCGGGGATAATATCTTTGGAAATTCCGAGGCACCGGCGCACTGACACAAAGCAAAGCTGTCCTCACCGGCGGTACTTTAAGTTCCGACATTCTGTTTGTAACCTTGCGGGCCTGAGTATCCCCGTACTAGCAGGTAGGTAGGTATGAATTAGGTACATCGCAGGATATTCCGTAGTTACCTACGTTTCAACATGGAATTAGCGTGCATGTGGCTGTAATTGACCCCCTTCTCAAGGTAACTTGAAGTACCCTCCCTAACAAAGAATACATGGTTCCCATAGGCCACCTCAGTGCCCAGTGGCTTGGCTGCTTTTACAACAGTACCCTGTTACGTATGCAGCTTTTGGTGAGGACATCTTTGGGGTGACACTTTTAACGACTGCTTTCTGCTGCAAAGACCACCAGAGCTTTCCTTCAAAGGCAATCGAATCTGGTAACTTGTCCTTGCTAGCACTATTCACCGCAGCCTCAAGGTCTTGGAAACCCTTGATCAAAAACTATACTTGCGCAGGTTGCCTGCGCTCGACTTTCGCCGCAGATCCGTTATCCTCTGGAGCCTATTCGCTGGCTTGTGATCATGGCCCGGATCGCCTAGACTACCTAGTATCGACGATAACAACACGAAGGTTCTCGTCAAAGAACTTACTTGTGCGCGCGCGCGCGGGGAACGCCCTACCACCGAAACTTATTCGTCTATAAAGGCCCGGGCAGCTTGGAGGGCCTCGGCCCAGATGCGGGATGCCGTCTCCAACCTACGACGATCCGACGAAGCCGCCAGATTCCCCGGTCGACGACTCCGATTCCGACCTCGAGATCGACCTGCAGGAGCTTGACCCGAAGACTACCAGCACCGGCGAGTCGCACGATCGCCGGGGATCTGGGTTTCTGGGCTACCGAAACATTGGTGAACAAGCACCGCCAAGGATAGCTCTGCGCAATCTTCGCATGGGTGGACTACGCCGAAGTGGGAAGCGCAACCGGGAATATGGCGAGCTGGGCCAGGGCCGGGATGGCCAGGGCGAGGCGTCAGAAGACGGAGAGGCGTATGTGTCGCGCTACTCCGACGGCAGCGGCGCTGGAGGCGATGACGCCCCCCTACTCAGCGAGCATGGCGGTGGAGGGAGGCGGCGGCGCTCGTTTACCAACGACAGCCTCCGGAGTTTAACAAGCAGCTTACGACTGCCCAGCTTCCTCTCAAGGGATACGCCAGACCAAAGGGATGACCAAAGTGACGAAGACCAGGACGAAGACGACCCGTCATCCTCGCGAATTGTGGCCGTTGGCGTCGCCCAGTCGACCCGCTTCCCGCCGAATACCATCTCGAATGCGAAATACACCGCGCTTAGCTTCCTGCCGGTGACACTTTACAACGAATTCTCCTTCTTCTTCAACATGTACTTCCTCCTAGTCGCCCTATCGCAAGCAATACCGCAGCTGAGGATAGGATATCTATCCACGTACATCGCGCCGTTGGCCTTCGTACTGGTTATTACGCTTGGGAAGGAGGCGTACGACGACATCGAGAGGCGTCGACGAGACAACGAGGCCAATTCCGAAGCATACACGATTCTCCGATTCGAAGAGCGCGACAGCCGGCTACCATCTACTCGGCCCAAGAAGATGCTCAAGTCGGCTTCCCATAGGAAAGGGTCGAAGAAGGCGGCCCCGGAGAGAGACCGTCTGTCGGACATCCAGGAGGAAGAGGAGCAAACCGAGGCCGACGGTGTCTGGAGGCCGCCCCCCTATTCAGTTAGCGAGATCAGTCAGAAGTCACGCGACCTCAAAGTTGGGGATATCCTCAAACTCACGAAAGGACAGCGCGTCCCGGCGGATGTCATTATCCTAAAGTGTTTGTCGCAAGAGTCGCAAAGTCCACTGCCGGCCGTGGAGGAAGCTCCCAAGGACGAGGCGCTGTTGCTTGATCATATCGACGAGGCCGGCGAGGCGAGTACTGCCGCAAACGAGGAAGCTCAATCTAGCTCCGAACAGAGTTCGACTGGTGAGACATTCATCCGAACGGACCAGCTGGATGGCGAGACAGACTGGAAGCTGCGCCTGGCATCACCCCTGTCGCAACACCTGCAGACGGAGGAGTTAATTCGCCTGCGTGTTACTGGAGGGAAGCCGGACAAGAAAGTGAACGAGTTCGCAGGCACCCTTGAATTGACCCCTTCCAGGCAGAATAATATGGCTGGGGCCGCATCGGATGCCACGGAACATGACAACTCCAAGTCGGTGCCTTTGTCGATTGATAACACCGCGTGGGCCAACACGGTTATTGCATCTCACGCGACGACCCTAGCTGTGATTATCTATACGGGTCCTCAGACCCGATCGGCTCTCTCGACATCACCGTCTCGATCGAAGACGGGCCTACTGGAATACGAGATCAACTCCTTGACCAAGATCCTCTGTTTCCTAACTCTAGGCCTCTCTATCGTCCTAGTTGCGCTCGAGGGTTTCGGAAACACAAAGGGTAACGTATGGTACATCAAGATCATGCGGTTCCTCGTCTTGTTCTCTACGATCGTGCCCATCAGCCTCCGGGTAAACTTGGATCTTGGAAAGAGCGTGTACTCGTGGTTCATTCAACGCGACCCAGGCATCCCTGGCGCCGTTGTGCGGACTAGCACTATACCGGAAGACCTGGGTCGCATCGAATACCTCCTAAGCGACAAGACGGGAACCTTGACGCAAAACGAGATGGAGATGAAGAAGATCCATGTCGGGACAGTCTCATATGCTCACGATGCGATGGATGAAGTCTCTGCCTACATCAAGCAAGGCTTCCTCACCTCGGCAGAGCCGGGGACGAGCTCGTCCTTGGTTACGCCGTCGTCGGCCGTCGCAGCAACTGCCAATGTGGGCGCTACACGCACTCGTCGGGAAATTGGCTCTCGAGTGCGAGATGTCGTCATGGCGCTGGCTCTGTGCCATAACGTTACCCCGACGAGTGAGGAGGAGGATGGCAAGATGGTGACCTCCTACCAGGCCTCATCCCCGGATGAGATTGCCATAGTCCGATGGACTGAATCCGTCGGCCTGCGCCTAGCTCACCGAGACCGCAAAGGGATGGTCCTTGAATCTGCCGAGACTGGGCGGCCCGTTGTCCAAGTTCGGATATTGGACATATTCCCGTTCACCTCGGAAGGGAAGCGAATGGGAGTTGTCGTCCAGTTCTACGAACACTCGCAGTCTCGAATACCGGACCTGGATAACAGCGAGATATGGTTCTATCAGAAAGGCGCTGACACCGTCATGGGCTCTATCGTCGCAGCTAACGACTGGCTTGACGAGGAAACGGCGAATATGGCCCGCGAGGGCCTCCGCACTCTTGTGGTTGGACGAAAACGCCTCTCCTCTAGCCAGTATCGGGAGTTTTCTTCGAAATATCAAGAAGCCTCGATAGCTATTAATGGCCGGGAGTCAAACATGCAATCGGTCGTCTCGCAATACTTAGAGCATGATCTTGAGCTTTTGGGCGTCACGGGAGTTGAGGACAAGCTGCAACGGGACGTCAAGCCGTCACTTGAACTCCTCCGCAATGCCGGCATCAAGATCTGGATGTTGACCGGCGACAAGGTTGAGACAGCACGATGCGTGGCCGTCAGCTCCAAGCTGGTTGCCCGTGGGCAATACATATACACAATCGCCAAGCTCAAGGGACGAGCAGCAGCCCAGGACCACCTCGACTTTCTTAGGAGCAAGACAGACTCCTGCCTGCTAATCGACGGAGAAAGCCTCAGCATGTTCCTCACGCACTTCAGCGTCGAGTTCGTCTCCGTCGCCGTCCACCTCCCGGCCGTCGTCGCCTGCCGGTGCTCCCCGACGCAGAAGGCGGAGGTCGCGAAGCTCATCAAGGAATACACCAAGAAACGGGTGTGCTGCATCGGCGACGGCGGCAACGACGTCTCCATGATCCAGGCGGCTGATGTCGGCGTCGGGATCGTCGGGAAGGAAGGGCGGCAGGCTAGTCTCGCGGCGGACTTTTCCATCGAGCAGTTCCACCATCTTACCAAGCTGCTGGTGTGGCACGGCCGGAACAGCTACAAGAGGAGCGCCAAGCTTGCTCAGTTTGTCATCCACCGTGGCTTGATTATCGCCGTGTGCCAGACCATGTATAGTATCGCGTTGAACTTTGAACCCGAGGGCCTCTACATTGTGAGTTTCAGCTTCCACGCCCAACAGTTGCGCTCATCACGGGATTTTCTTACTAACAGGACTACTAGGACTGGCTTATGGTCGGCTATGCGACCGTCTACACGGCCGCGCCAGTCTTATCTCTCGTCTTGGACAAGGATGTCGATGAAAACCTAGCCAATCTCTACCCAGAGCTGTACAAAGAGCTCACCTCGGGGCGGTCGCTCTCCTACCGCACCTTCTTCATCTGGGTCTTCGTGTCCATCTACCAAGGAGGCATGATCCAGGGTCTCTCGCAGATCCTGACCGAGGTCGATGGCAAGAGAATGGTGACCGTCAGCTACGTCGTGTTGGTCTTGAACGAGTTGCTTATGGTTGCTATTGAGATCACCACGTGGCACTGGGTCATGGTCCTCTCCATTATTGGCACTTTCCTCCTCTTTGTGGTGTCAATCCCCTTCCTAGGAACCTACTTCGATCTCGAATTTATTCTCACCATGTAAGTGCCAAACCCCCCACCCCACAAGAATGGCCCACGAGCAGCATCTAATACGTGTATAGTGGTTTCGTCTGGCGCGTTGCCGCTATTGCGGCCATTTCCTTAATCCCCCCTTACGCAGGGAAACTCATCAGCAGGACGATGAAGCCTCCTTCGTATAGAAAGGTCCAGGGCATCTGAGGGGGTTTTGAGGTTTACGATATCATTGCATGGGACGGCGTTTGGGAGGCATTTGTCGTAGACTTATGTAAAATGGGCGCGGTTTAGGAATATGTACTCCCAATGCACAACTTCAGCGTCCGTCGTTCTTGTAACTTTATAGTGAAAACGATTCAAATGTTGATGCACAAGGTGTTATTGGTGATTTGCCCTCGCTTTGATCTATGTGTATACAGTACATGTACAATGGGTATATCCGAGTCTATCTTGCATGACAACTCACTGCTCACACATCTTACATACTACGCTCATAGCTTCAAAACAAGCCAGTTCCGCCAGAACTCAGGATCCCGCCTCATCAACCGACCAAGCAGTCCCCCTACGCCACCCTGCAGCTCTTGCCCCCCAGCCCACCTCTTCGCCCCAGCATACGTCTCGATGAACCCATCCGGCCCAGATACGAAAAACAAGTTCTTCCCCCCAGCCCCGCGGTGGCCGTCGGGTGCCTCGCATTGGCACTTCTCCTCGCCGGGGAGTTCCCTCCCGGGCCTCGCCGCAACCCATTCCTGAGCGTGCAGCCGGCAGTCAGCCGAGGAAACAACGGGTGCAACGCGGCCGCGCACCGCCGGCCCGACGGCGCTCGCAATGTCAGCATCCTTGATGAAGGTCCGCTCCTCGTCAACGGTGCACCGGACCGTGAACTTCCCCGAGTGCCGCGCCTGCAGCTCGGCCAGCTGCTCGACTATCGCACCGCCTCCAACACCGTCGCCGATCAAGCCCTCGCAGTCAGCGCGCCGGCGGTTAGCCCAGATGACGGACATGGTGGGCTCGTTCTGCGGCGCCGCAGGTACCGCCGGCCGGTCTAGGAGCGCGCTCGCGACCTGGAGGGCAGACGCGATGCCAGTGCCACCCGCGAGGAAGACGACCTTGTCATCCGCCTCGCCACCGCTGCCGTTCCCAAGGCGGGCACGCACGTCGTACCCGAGGTGCGGCCCCCGAAGGTCGACATCGTCGCCGACGCTGAGGCCGGAGAGATAAGTTGACACCTCGCCGTTGTCGACGCGGCGGATCAAGAGGCGCAGGACGCCGGATCTAACTTCGTCCTCGACGGCAGAGGGCGTGCCGCCGCGCGGCGGGAGGGGCGTGTAGTCCCGCGACACCTGCAGCTGGGGCTGGCGGATCTCAACGGACCAGAGGCCGTGCGCCCAGGCGGCCGCGAGGGCGGGCCCGTGAGAGTGGGTGTTCCGGAGGTGGAGGGGCCAGTAAAATTTGAAGAGGCCAGGGCGCTCGAAGAGAGCGGAGAGGGAGTCGACGTGCGTAGAGCGGTAGAAGTCGACGCTTGGATGGGGGCGGTCTCCGCGGCTGGATTTGGGATAGATGGTCAGGACGAAGGCGGTGGGTGAGACTTGCTCCTTCGAGGTGATGGTGTAAGGGACGAAGAAGTCCTCGTTGAGGGGTCGGCCGCGCTTCCAAGAGAGGATATGGGGGCTAAGGCCCGTGGCATCCTGGGCGATGTTGAGTGCGAGAAAGAGAAAGACGGCCCCTATGATTTCAGGGACGTAGAGCCGCCTGAGGATGCTACGGGTGTTCTTCCGACGGCCGGAGCCATGTCCCGGTCCGTTCCCAACCTGGTTTTCTAACGCGCCCCGAGGTTTTTGAGAACCCGGGAGATAGGCACGCCGCGTCGCATGCAAGTATCGCCAACCCCCTTGGCGGCTTACGGGCAACGATATTAATGACGGGTGTTGTCGTCTCGAACGGGATATGAGAAAATTGAGTGTGCTAAAGTGGAACGGCTTCGCTCCTCGAATACCCATTACTACGGTCGACCGAGCCCTAGGCGGCAAACCGATATACAAAAAGAGCCGCAAACTCATATCTTTCTTCGTAAAAGCTGGGCGAAACGAAACTGCGTGCCGAGTCGCTCGCTGAGCGTTTGGTTGAGCTTCTGCCCGAAAAGAACCGTGCTTGCTTCTTCAAAGTTGTGTTGATAAGGGCAAATGAACTATGATCTGTAGTTGGTGAGCACTGTCCTTAACTTGAATTCGCCGCTAAGACTGAAGCACGGGGATTATTTACCACAGCAGGCACTGGTTCAGTTCGAAACCGAGACTGATCGAGAGGATCTTCTGCCTAAGAGAAAAATGGAAGATGTCACCACCGTCGGACTTGAAGGTTGCCGAGGCTTCAGCGCGCCTTTATATATATATATATATATAATTTTTTTTTCTTTTCACTAGCTCTCTTTACACTCAACCAGGAAGCAGGTTTGTCAACGACGAATTAACTCGACCAGTTGATTATTTAGACATTTATTCGCTATATTTTACAGGCTGGTCTGAATACTGTGTTGTTACATTGGTGTTGCTTCACCTCTATAATCTTACGATCTCGCCGTCTTGCTTAATAGCACCTCTAAATAATTCCGCAATGACGCTCCCCTTCAGTATGGTCTCCTTAATCAGCCCCTGGACATGCTTCGGCTCAACCCTCCCGTACCAGACCCCGTGGCCAGCCAGCGGATGTGGCGAGCCATCATTTGCCTTTAGGTGAGGCGGCAAGTAGATTATTACATTCCCCGCAAACTTGTGGCCCCCGATATGGCTGATGAGTCCGACTCGAGACGAGTACATCCGGCCGGACGCATCGCCCGCCACCGCACCCACGTTCGGCACCTCTGCCTCGACCGGGCCGGCGAGCACTTCGACGCCCAGCTCTGGCAGCCTTGCGCTGAATTCGGTTTGTAGCGCGGGAGCCATGACGCCGCATCGCATGTCCCTCCCGCTATGTCCGCATATCAGCACCAGTATGTCCTCCACGTCCCGCACGCCCCATAGCAGGCTTTGGTAGGCCGGCTTCCGTAGTAACCTATCCCGGTGGATCGGCGAGAGGCCATCGTGCATGGTGTGGAGCTTCTCCGGGAGGAGGTAGCCCTTGGTCAGAGCTTCGACGCTGTCGAAGGACACGCGCGGGATGAACGGGACATATTTAAAAGCCGGAAACAAGTATACAGATGTCGTTTGTAGCTCGGTTCGCTTGGGAACTGAAGACGGGAACGACGAGTTCAGGACCGAAATGTTGTGGAAGGGCTAAGTGAAGCGAGCCGCACTGGTCAGCTCAGGTCGATTGTATCGCAGCAATGCCGTGGCGACCGGCTGTTCCGTAACTCACATCGTTGTAGACGCCTCCGCGGCCGACGAGCTCCTTCAAGTCCGCGGCCAGGTTGTCGCCGCTGTTCTCCTCCTCTATCCTCGACGGCCAGTCTGCGTTGCCCGTGCACACGAGTACGCTTTGCGCATAACTAGAAATCAACCCGTTGAGAGGTGATTTATGGTCAATCTCGAGGCCTTCCGGCATCTCGGGGGTTTCGCCGCAGGAACATGTTGGGGCCGGGCAGGTTTGGACGATCGGAAAGGATGGGGCCTTAGTGTTCAGGAGCCGTCGACGAACGGGCGCGGCAAAGATCGGTCTTGCGCATGTTCGCGAGACCCTAGCGAGAGTTATCATGGGCATGGGAGAAGGATTGGAAAGGCTCCCGTAGATTTCAAAGACCGCCTACTCAAAATTGCGCGTTGCATTGTTGGAAATACGGATAACGCTGGACCAGTTCGTCATCTTCAAAGCGATGATGTCGGCGCTCCAAGGATGCTGCTCCGAGCCACCCCACATTTAAGCCGAGCTTGAAGACCCCGGTAATGGAATCTGCCCCTGTTACCGCCTTGCCAAGGCCGCAATTCTCGGAAACAACATTCGGGGTGTGTATTGTCCTTGGCGCGTTTATATAATGTCCTCTAGATAATAAGCTTACAAACGGGATGGGTTTTTGCTAGTAACTCTTGTGATAGAGAACTATTGTCCCACGGCCCCCGCCTATACACGTCGGCGTGTTGGGCGAGGACGGAGATGCCGAGGGTATCACCCTCACTTACACGACAAGCGTTAAACATCTCTCCTTATGCCGCCACACTCCTTCCCGCCTGCAGAGATATCCCCTCTGCCTTGACAGAGTTGCGATGGATCCGCGAGCATATCCAGTCGAACCCTTCAGCGATCCCACCAAGGCTCAGACTACCATGGCTGTGTAGGCAGAGGGGGAACGGGGTCCCTCTGCAGTACGTTCTGGGCTCACAGCCCTTTGGGCGTCTGGATATCAAGTGTCGCCCAGGAGTCTTGATTCCTAGGTTAGTGCCAGCTATCACCACATAACCCACGGGCTGTTCTACTAACGATAGCCTCTAGACCAGAACCCGAAGCGTACAGCACGCACCTGGCTCATCTTGTTAAGACAGGTTACTTCACTTCACAACTCAAAGACTGCAGAGCGAAAGGTTTAGAAATTGTGGATTTCTGCTCTGGCACAGGTTGCATCGCTCTCCTGCTCTACACTCTTCTCCAGTCCAGCTTCCCTGCCCTCAACGTCCGCGGGATCGACATCTCCCGCCGAGCCATCAACCTATCTCGTGAGAACATACGCCGCAACATCGCCCGGGGTCACATGCCCGCCCCCTCAGTTCCGGGGCAGTCCATCCGGTTCGACCTCGGTGACATCTTCAGCCCGGACTGGCAGGAGCGCCTCTTCCCGGACGAGGCGCGATGCGACATCCTGATAAGCAACCCGCCGTACATCTCCGCGTCCGGCTTTGCGCGAGACACGGCGCGGTCGGTGCGAAACCATGAGCCGAAGCTAGCGCAGGTGCCGGTGTCTCGGGAGCGTGATCGGAAGCACGGTGAGCTGGAGGAGGACGTCTTCTATTCGCGCCTACTGGAGATGGGTGAGGTTTTAGGCCCGAATATCATGCTATTCGAGGTCGGTGGCGCGGCACAGGCGAGGCGTGTTGCTGGGATGGTCCAAGGACATAGGTACATGGACGGGTGGGTGACGGAGATCTGGCGTGACTGGCCTGATGCCATCCCTGAGGAGGACGAGTGTCGTTCCGTTACTATTAATGGGAGGGACGTAGCTGTCAAGGGGAGTGGGCATGAGAGATCGGTGTTGGTATACAAGAACATGCCATAATGTAAGCGGGCGTAGCGATGTAATCGAGTTGTATTGTATTGTATTGTACATGTACAATCTAGTATATCTCGTCTATATGAGAGAAGATTCGGGGTATCATATCGTACCATCTGTAACTGCTCTTATAGTACAAAGTTCACGAGTTTCCCTTCCTTAACGACAAGCACCTTCTTCGCTGACCGGATATTTGTAGCGCCGTCCAGTAATTTGGCCTTTCCTTCTTCTGTTTTAGTAACCTGGTCAATGACCCAGTCTTTCAGTTCATCCCCCACGAGACCCGGTGGCTTCGGGATATCAACCACTAGCCGAAGTTTGCCGTTCACCTGGACGGCACAAGCCTGCATTCTCGGCTGTAGGATGGCGGTAGTTCCATCTGGGACCGGGAACGAAGCCGACTGGAAGATGGACTTGGATGTTGGATGGAGGATGCTCCAGCACTCCTCCGCAAATGCGGGCGTAATCGGCGCGGCCATGGATAGCAGCGCGACGACGGCCTCCTTCTGTATGATTGGGTTCGCGCTCCCGTTCGCGGCGATTGTGTTTGTCAGGCTCATCAGGTCGGACACCACGGTATTCAGCGAGGTGACTTTTCGGTAGGACGAAGTAACCGATTCGATCGTCCTCTGCACATCAAGCCAAACCGCCGCGTCTGCATCCCATTGACTCAGCTCAGCCCCGCCCGAGGAGCCGAGCTTGGCCGCGCCCTCTTCCAAGTATTCCTTCGCAGACATGCTGGGCTGGGTTGCCGAGGAATTGTTGACCTTAAGGACAAGGTCATAGACCTTGTGGAGCCATCGCGTGACGCCCGAGATCTTCTCCGCGTCCCAGTTGAGCTGATCGCCGACCGGCGCTTGGAATATCATATGCGCCCGCGTCGGATCGGCCCCGTACTCCGCAATGAACTTGGTGGGATCGACTCCGTTATGTTTGGATTTCGACATCTTCTCGAAGCTAACGAGCGCCACCTCGCCGGTCTTTGCGACCTTCGGGTTCCCTGGCTCGCTCAAGTCAACTTCGTCGGGTTTGAGAAACCTCCCGGTCGATGGGTCCGTATAGGTCTTTCCCTGGACCATCCCCTGCGTCACCAAACGTCTGAATGGCTCAAAGGATACGCTGGACGGGCTACTACCGTCCGACACCAACGAGCTCGTCATCAGGAACTTATAGATGAAACGCGCATACAGCAGGTGCAAGATTGCGTGCTCAATACCGCCGATGTAAATATTAACGGGGAGTAACTCGCGAACCTTCTCGGGAGAGAAAGGGGCATCCTTATTATGAGGATCGACAAACCTCATAAAGTACCAGCTCGAATCCACAAACGTATCCATGGTGTCGGTGTCCCGCTTCGCGGCGCCTCCACACTTCGGGCAGGGGGTATTAACCCAATCGTGCAGAGATTCTAGGGGATTTCCCGTCTTCCCTTCGGCCCAGTGGTTGTCGACTGCCGGCAGCTCGACAGGAAGCTGGTCGTCCGGAACTGGAACCGCCCCGCAAGAGCCGCAGTGAATGATGGGGATGGGGGTTCCCCAATATCTCTGACGGCTTATGAGCCAATCCCTCAAGCGCCACTTCTCAACTGGTTTCGCCAGGTGAGCCGCCTCAAGCATGGAAACCAGGATTTGGCCAGCTTCCTTCGACGCCCGGCCCTTAAACGGGCCGCCATGCTCGGTCATGATGCCGTGGTCGACAAAAGGTTCGTTAAGCATGGCAGTCGTGGACTCGTCCTCCGATGCCGCAAGAACAACGCGGATCGGCTCATCGTAATGGTGTTCCTTCCAGAAAGCAAAATCACGTGGGTCGTGGCCGGGGACGCCCATTACCGCCCCTTCACCATAATCGCCGAGGACGTATGAGGCGACGTAGACAGGGATAGACTCCTTAACAACTTCTGGGGTGTCTTCGTGATACGCGAGAGGGTTTATCGCTCTAAGGTGGGGCAATAGGTATCCGACTTTCGAGTCCGGAGGGAGCCCGGGTAATGTGTCAAGGAAAGCTTGTAGCTCAGGGTCCTCCTTAGCCAAGGAAGCCACGGTAGGGTGAGTTGCTGCAAGGGCCAAGTATTGCACGCCGAATAGCGTATCCGGTCGAGTAGTGAAGACCTCGATCGCGGAACCAACCTCATGCCTAAAGGCCATGACTGGAAATTTTATCATTGCACCGGTCGACTTGCCGAGCCAGTTCTTCTGCATGGCCAGAACCCTCTCTGGCCAGTCGCCGCCCTCTTCCAGCTTATTCAGCCCCTCGAGGAGCTCTTCTCGGAAGTTTGATATTCGGAGGAACCACTGCTTCAGCCGCCTCTTCTCAACCTTGGCGCCGGACCTCCAGGAACAGCCCTGTGCATCGACCTGTTCGTTGGCTAGGACGGTTTTGTCCACTGGGTCGTAGTTGACTTCGGCTTCAGCTTGGTAGGCGAGGCCTTTCTCCTGTAAGAGAAGAAATATCTTCTGGGTATGCTTGTAGAATTCGGGATCACAGGTGGCGAGCTCCTAAAACGGGAGAGAATCAGCTTCAAAATATTCACACATGAATACAGGCATAGACGGGAGCGTACATTTGACCAATCCCAACTCCCATTCATCTTGTCAAGTTGGACCTTCATTTTCGCAATGTTGTCCTTGGTCCACGTCGCAGGGTTTACGCCATGCTCGATGGCCGCATTCTCAGCCGGGAGGCCAAAAGCATCCCAGCCCATAGGCAGAAGCACATCGTGGCCTTGCAGGGTGCTAAACCTTGCTAGGACATCGGCGATGGTATAGACACGGAGGTGTCCGACATGCAGAGTGCCTGAAGGATAGGGGAACATGGGCAGGATGTATTGGCTACCCTTGGCGCCATTGGCCCTTGGTCTTGAGCCGGAACCCAGCTCTTCCCACTTCCGTCGCCATTTTTCGTCGAGGTTAGTCAAGTCAAGCTTGTTCGTCGCGAAGCCTCTACAGGCGAAGCTCCGCAGAGTAGCAGAGGGAGCTCCGAATCGAGGACATTGCGGCGAACGGAGGGAAAGTAATTGAGGCCGAGTTGAGCATTGAATGCCCAACACGGGCAATGAACGAGCTATGGATCTTCCATAGAGCAGCGGCATTGCGACAACATTATTGCCTTGAGGCAAGTCGGACTTGAAGCTCAAACGAAGCTCTGCGATCCTCGTTGCGGAATCCTGACGTGACATGTGGGACCTGCCAAACCCGTCGCAAGCCAAGCCGGGAAAAAGAGTGGGGACATATCGTGCTCTCTGGCCAATCAGGAAGCCATATAAGCTTCAAAGTATCTCGGTACCTATTTGCAGCTGGGCGACGCATTCCGAGGATCTCGCTTTGCTCGCTCACCTTCATGAAAGATGGCCAAAGTACCGAGGTATACATGTTATTTTTATATCTACGAGTCTACAAAAGCAATAACTCTACTACAGTGGAGTCTGGCTATCAAAGTATGCCTTGAAGAAGCTCAGCTTGGCCGGATTGTTAACGATTGGCATCATCTCGAAGGCGTTACCCAGGCGCATGGTGACATTCGCATCTCCGTCCTGCGGGTAGAAGTGGACAAGAGTGCCATTCTTCTGGGCATAGCTGCCACCCTTGTTGGGATCACCGGTCTTCGCAAAGTTCGCCCAGTACGAGCTCATGCGCTCGGCAATCGCATAGTCGGCGGGTAGCCACGGCAGGTCGGTTGCATATAGGTTGTTGAACACGTAGTTGATCTCAGACTCGTGATGCGCGCCCCTGTTCTGCCCGGGAGGCGCGTGGTCCCAGAGGTAGGTGTAGATGGGACTTGATGCTGACGACTGCCAGCCCTTTGCGAAGCCCCACGACGACACGAGCGACGTGTCTTCCCACATCAGGTTGTACGACGCGCTCGCCTCGGTGCCGTTGGGGTGCGGATACAGCTCCAGCGCTCGCGCCGTCAGGTTGCCGTACTGGGACGTCATCTCTTCGACAAACTTGGCGACTGTGATGTTGAGCCCGTACTCGGCGCCCGACTCGTCCTTTGTGTTGCCTGTCATGAAGGGGACGTCGTTTCCCGGGCCGAGGCGGAGCTGGTCGATATACGTGTGCGGCATGGCCCAGCCGTCGAGTGTCGGTCGGAAGTTGTACGACCCGGCGTGGGGGCCGATAAACGACGCGTTGGCCTCGAGAAGCTGGTCGAGCGGCACGGCGCGCAGGGCGTCGATCGAGGTGGCATTCGCGGCGGCCATGTACCTGGCACCCGTCGTGAGGGAGAAGTTCATGGTGTTATACCCCTCAGCCAGCGTTACGGCGGCAGGATCGTACGGATCACGCACACCAGACTCGGCAATGGCGCCAACGAACTGGCCCTGCGTGAGTTTGCTGTTGACGGTATGGTATACAGCAGCAGACCCGGCCGACTGACCCACAACAGTGATCTTTTTAGGATCTCCTCCAAAGGCGGCGATGTTGTGATATGTCCAGTTGAGAGCGGCAAACTCGTCGAGCAGGCCCCAGTTCCCGGCCGCTTCGAAGCCAACTGCGGCGCGCATCTCAGCGTTCAGCTCCGGCGTGGCCAGCCAGCCCAGCACGCCGTCCCGGCGGTTGCAGTTGACAAAAATGACACCCTTGGCAGCCATGCCGGCGCCGTCAAATAGTGGGGCCCGACCCGAGCCTCCGGCCGGGTGGTGCCAGAGGATCACCGGCAGCGCCTCGTCGGGCGACTTGGCCGCGGACCAGATGTTGACGCTCAGGCAGTCTTCGCCGGAAGCGTAGCCGTCCCCGGATTCGGCGGGGCAGACCAGGCCGAACTCGCCGGCATCGCGTGTGGTATTCCACGGCTGCGGTGGCTGAGGCGGCCGCCACCGGTTCTCTCCTCCTGTGTCGGCTGCATAGGGAATGTTTTTCCAGACCGTGACGTCCTTCCAGTTGTTAAGATTGCCAATGGGGTCTGTTGGAGAAGAATTGAAAGCTGGGTAGCCTTGCACGGGGCCATAATTTGTCTCGAGGACTGAGCTGTAAAGGGCTGCGTCAACACCCACAGCAAGTTGGCCCAGAGCTGTGAGTGTGGCTGCCAACCGTCGGTTCGAGCAATGCTTCTTCATGGTAAAAAGATAATACAACGAACGATTGAACGGATTTATGAACCAGGACGGGAGGGTATATTTTCAAACCATGGGATGCAGTTCAAGCTCTTTACCGTGGATACCTAGTAGCTACGGATTATATATCTGCCAGTTACAGTGTTAATCCCACGATATCAAAGGAGATTTAGGGCGATAGTCTTCAAGAAACGCGTAAGTTGCAGGACTATACCACCACACCTACCATCTTTGCGCCATTACTTTGGGCTATTAGTGTATTCTTGTTCCACTTCAGACACCTCCAGTCCAGGTACGTAGGCACTCAGGCACTCTACGTGTAAGATCATATCCGCCACCACAAGGTCCACTACCAGCCCGCTATGTACCCCTGAGCTCCATTCATCAGCAAGCCCAAGTGATCGTCACTCTCGCCCTTTTAGCGGTTCTGTGGACTGACGCGTACGATGAACTCCACATGGCGCTTGATCTCGGATCAGATAAATATATTATATATTACCCGGTGGCTGAGGTGCCTACGCGTTTGTGCCTTGTTACCGGTGGTCACGCCCACTTTCCGGGATCTGCCCTTGAGCGCCTCTAGTGATCGTCCTCTCTGGTGGTCGTGCTCTGCTACGAGTTGCAAGCGACCTTGTCACTGTACTACCTAAGAATATACACCCGACCTGGGTTTACTTGCGTTCCTATCACTCTACCATATTTTCTCTACCTGCGTAGATCCCGCCTATTGCCGCATAAATAAAGGTTGACAAGTGTCGCGTTCTACCCTCATAAAGGAGCTGTTTAATCGGGGCCATACTAATTGGGCCCAGACTCCGTTGTGTGCTCGGGTATCACTGCCGTATCCGCGTGGATTACTTCGGGGAAGTTATAGGGGGTTGTGGGGAATGTGCGTATGCATGCAGTGGCCCTGAATTGCCGGGACCGGCGTAACCCCCGTGGAAAGACCCAAGATCCTGGGACACCAAGGCGTCTTCGGCGGTGCCACCCCCAGGTCCTGGTTGAATTGTCCATGTTTTATTTGGCCTTCTCGAATCAGACGAAGCTGCTTTGGGCAATGATTTCCAAAGAGTAATAACACAATTGACCCACTCAAACCGGGGTGAGCAACGCGGCCAGCAAACGGTGTCTCCCACCGGGCCGCAAAGTCGGCCCACCGAGGAATCATCGCTTCCGGCAAGCCTACGCAAGCTTCGCGGGGTATTGTTAATCTGTGCCCGTGTCCAATGCCTCAGAAGGTGTTCAGTGCAACCCCCGCGGCAGGTAGTACGTCTACTGTGTAATATAATAATCACCCTAGAATCGGAACAACGCCCGCGTTGCAAGGTTCTGGGCCGGTGCTAAGCAGTGTCGTTACCAATCATCATCAGCACATCAATATCCGACACACAGATCCCGATGGTAGCGCCTTCGGTATACACATCGTGGCTGTCTGCCGGGACGAATTCCATTTCTAGAATGATACGTCTGGATGGGTGGATAGTGTCTCCCCCCAATGTCGAAGCATTAACAAGGACGTGATTGCCATAAGAGCAGCGATGGTTGGCCGGTCGGAATCTCGGGCGTGGTGCGGCCTTCTCATCCGTTAGAAAATAACATTCTTAGAGGAACGAGGTGAGAAAACGACAATGCGTATATCGATCTATATCGCCTTGTTAGGTCTCGCCGTCGCCCCGAGTCTGGCTGGGTGCCCATATGCCCGCTCCCTAGGCGATGGCGACGATGCAAACGACATCTATCCCCGCGAACATCCACATCGCAGTGTCAAACCCGGCGGTGCCAAACCTTCCAATGGCACCACGAAGGGGAGGTTCATGATGAACCGGATCGCCCCTGGCACTTCGGAGCTGTACGTTGCGAACGTGGACGGCACCAACGAGCGCCCGCTCCTCTCCGATCCGGGCTACGAGTACCACGCCACCTTCTCCCCTGATGGCGAATGGATACTCTTCACCAGTGAACGTAATGGGGACGGGAACTCGGATATTTTCCGGGTTCGAACCAATGGCTCTGATCTCGAGGAGCTGGTAGCTACTCCGGCTGTTGAGGATTCAGTTGTTGTCTCCCCAGACGGAACCACGATCGCGTACGTATCGACGACCAACGGAATGATGGCAAACATCTGGCTGATGGATCTGGAGTCCGGTGCCCAGTGGAGCCTCACCGACACTCTCGCAGCCGCTGCCACTCCAGGCTTGATGAATGGGTATTTCCGTCCCGCTTGGTCGCCAGATGGAGAGTGGATTGCCTTCTCCTCGGATCGCAATACTGCTTGGGATGGTCACGGCGACGAAACCTACCTTGGGCTCAGTGGCTGGGAGCACACCCAGGAACTCTCCATCTACGCGATCCGACCCAATGGTTCGGACTTCCGCCAAATAGCGACCAAGCCGGGCTACTGCCTCGGCTCTCCGAAGTGGTCGCCTGACGGCAAGCGCATCATCTACTACGAGATGACTAGAGGGGCTACGTGGGACGCTCACCGTCCCGAGTCGATTACGTCCGCTAACGCGGCCATTGTCTCGGTCGATTTCGAGACCGGCACCGACCGTGTCGTGGAGGTCGATGGAAGCGGCATTAAGATTTTCCCGCAGTATATCTCGCAAAACAATACCGGCTATCTGCTGAAGGGCGGAAAAGTCGAGGGTCTCTATACCACCAGCGGCATATACGTGAATACCCCTAGCCTGTACCCAAAAAGCAGCGTCCGCTCGCCGGCCTGGTCACCGGATGGCAAGAGTGTGGTCTATGAGAAGACCACCTGGGCGATCCGCCCGATGGACAAGCAGCTATATAGTTGGGATACCGAATGGGACTACCGCTTTACCGATGTCTTCCCCCAACTCAACGCCCAGAAGACGCGCGTCGTATTCACACAGAAGCAACTTGGTGACTCGTCCATCGTGACTATGGCTCCCGGAGGGACAGATCTCCAGAATATCTTCGATCCCCAGTCCACAGACCTGGTCACTGCCGTGGTCACTGCCGGCGAGCTGCGCGGGGGTCTGGCGGGTGCTTACAACCCCAACTGGTCGCCAGACGGGGAATGGATTGTTTTCGGTATGGGTAGCTGGTTTGGCTCGCGTGCCGGGGCCGGCGGTTGGATCGTGAGGACCACGCTCAACGGCTCCCATGCCGAGGTTCTGGTCAATAGTACCGCTTCTCTCACCACGTCAACTCTCAACGCGGGCTTCCCTAGCTATTCCCACGATGGCAAGAAGATCGTCTACCGCGTGTGGGGTGTCGATTCTGCCAGTAACGACACTACCCAGCTAGGCTTGCGCCTCCTCGACTTGGAGACGAGAGAGACCGTGGTCTTAACCAATGACTGGGATAACCTTCCCGAGTTCTCCCCGGACGGCTCTACGATTCTTTTCACGCGCAAGACTAGTCCGACCAACTATGATATTATGACGATTCACCCTGATGGCAGCAACCTCAAACAAGTCACCTCCAGCGGTGCCAACGATGCCCACGCCGTGTGGCGTGCCGATGGCAAGATTATGTACTCGACCGGCATGTACGGCTTCCAGCTTGAGTGCGCCCTCTACGATAACACGTTCCAGCCCTACGGCCAAATCATGATCATGGATGCCGATGGTTCCAATAAGATACCCCTTACCGACTCCCTGTGGGAGGATTCCATGCCTCTCTTCATTCCCAACTCTGATCCGGAGTAAGCGTCGGTCAATTATTGAAGGACCCGAACGTGAGGTTATCTGTGGACGTCTAGCAAAACAATTTGAGCACTGTGCCATCAACAACCAATAGGGGGCAAAAGGAGAGCTCATGTCGAGTAAGCAACTGCACGCCACGACAATTCTTCCTCATCTTGGAGAACCACAAGGAGGGGGGCTTTCAAATCAAGTACCACTATTTCCTAGTCTTATCGACCAGCTCGAAGCAAAAGGATTAGGTCTTCGGCCAAACATGTTCTTCTTGGAGATATCCATTCCGTCAATGACCCCTTTCCCAAGCAACTAGTGTGATCGCCATGAAAGGACTGCTC
>Ga0164242_10001283_pt1 | contig 29701 bp, 27 predicted proteins | sample OricomgcompostMG_FD_108783 | JGI IMG/M metagenome (GOLD analysis project Ga0164242, IMG submission 108783) | Miracle-Growth compost microbial communities from Emeryville, California, USA - Original compost - Miracle growth compost (MG) ...
TAAAATACAAACGCTCCGTCATCGCGAGGAGCTTCTATCAGCGACGTGGCGATCCCCGATAAGCAGAGCGGCCTTGCTAACCGGGGATCGCCACACTGTCGCTCGCGATGACGGGACGTTTTTTAGGCATCGTTTTAAAGCTGTCATGGGAAAATTAAATTTGGTAAGGCTTATTCCTATTCCTCCCCCGCTTTCTTAACTTTGCTCCCATGAAATCCACCAAACCAACCATACTTGTAGTAAACGACGACGGTATAACCGCCCCTGGTATTAAGGCGCTGATCGATGTAATGCGCGAACTGGGAAGGGTAGTGGTGGTAGCGCCGGATAGTCCGCAATCGGGCATGGGGCATGCTATTACCATTGGTAAACCCTTAAGGCTGGATAAGGTTGATGTTTACGAGGGAGTGGAAATGTACAGCTGCTCAGGCACTCCGGTTGATTGTGTGAAACTGGCGGTTAACTGCGTGCTGAAAGGCAAAAAACCTGATCTGTGTGTTTCGGGGATTAATCATGGCTTAAATAATAGTATCAATGTGCTTTATTCCGGCACCATGTCGGCAGCGGTTGAGGGGGCTATAGAAAGCATCCCGTCTATCGGTTTTTCACTGGATGATTATACGCTGCAGGCTAATTTTACTTATTGCCTTAAATATGTAAAAGAAGTGGCTATGCAAGTACTGGAACACGGCTTGCCGGCAGCCACGCTGCTTAATGTTAATTTCCCTAAAGGCACGCACCTTAAAGGGATCAAAATCTGCCGGCAGGCCAATGCCAAATGGGCCGAGGAATTTGACGAACGGCTTGACCCGCATCAGCGCCCCTATTATTGGCTTACCGGCGTATTTCAGCTAAATGATAATGGCGAAGATACAGATGTTTGGGCATTAGACAATGGCTATGTATCGGTTGTGCCGGTGCAGTTTGATATGACGGCCCACCATGCCATCCCTTTTTTAAATGGCTGGAAGTTTAACAGCTGAAGCAGAAGGGTTAATTAATACTGATCACTTTGTAACTGATGCCGAGCAGCGGATTTGTTGTTTGCAGGATAAGCGGAAAAGCAGGATAATCAAGCACCCACATTTTATATTTTTGATCTTTGCTTGCCATATAGGTAGCATTAATAAAGCGTCCCTGCAAGTTGAAGTTGCTGTCTCTCTCCATTGCATTCAGGTACAAAACTCCCTGGTACGTTAATGTCTTTTTATGGCTATTTAAAAAGCGTTTATACATGGCGCGCGATACACTCACAAATGTCTCATCATTTTGAAACCGCTGGGAAGCTACCCCTTCCTTGTGAGGTTGCGTAAAGTACCGGGTAATTCGGTCGGTGTAGTAACTTTTTGTGTTGGCGTACGCTTTGGTTTCCGCCCATGCCAGGTTTAAGGTGTCGCCTGTATTTTTAATAGTGATGCTTACCGGAACAATTATGCCATTATCGGTAACTACCATATTAATAATGGTGCCTGCTTTAATAACGGGCGTTGGTTTTTGCGCGTATGTAGTTAGTGTTAAAAAAGCCGGTATCAGTAAAATGTATATTTTTTTCATCAGGTTACAGGTGTATGGTATAATACATGGAATTCTATAATTGCTTTTGCAAAAATTGGTCATAACAAACAGTCAGCAATATAATATGGATTCTAAAAGCCGGTCGGTTTACTTAATCCTAAAAAGTTAGTTAAAGCTAATAAAAGCTTTTGATATCAGGAGCTTGAATTTTTTTTTAGTTAAACCAGTAAAAAAGACTTATTTACAAAAAACAGATATATTGTTAATATAATTACTGCTATCTTAGCGTTAAGGTGTTATACAATCAATTGTTATAGGTTCGCTATCCGGGAATGAAAAGATATTTACAATATATTATTCTTTCGTTTGTTGTGCTGAGCATAGCGGCATCCTGCAAAAAGGACGATCCGGCGATGAAGGGTATAGTGGCCAATAATAAATTACTTCAGCATACAATTACAGGCGTTAACGGACCAACATCGGGCGATGTGAATGAAGAACTGGTATTTGCCATGGTATGGAATAGTGCCGACAGTACCCGTAAGTTCGATCATCTGCAGGATTCGGCGTTTCGTAATACCAGGGTGATCAGGCTTTACTCGTCAGTTACGGGCGGAGATACTACTATGCTGGATAAGGGTACCAATACCATACTTTATAAATTCAAATCGGCCACTCCGGGCACCTTCTATCTTAAATTTTATACTGTCGACAACACCGATAAATCGGCTATTATTGATACGATACATATCAAATAACTACTGTTGTTTTGCTTTAACAGGTATCCACAATTCTTCTTCCGAATCCGGATCCGGATCATCATTCTTGTATCGTTCTCCCATTACGGCAAAATGCGGTCGTTCATCTAATATGTAATCAGAGGCGGGCAGCCAGGTGCCAAAAATATATCGGTAAGTTCCCGGTCCGGCGCTGGCGGGGCCTTTGTGAATGAATATGGCATACAATCCAGCTGGTACAGTAAGGTTTTCCATGTCTTCGAGTACTGATCCGGGCTTGGATACTTTCACTGCCGCCCATTTTTCAAATGTAGCTTCCGGGTTAAATTCATCATAAAAACCGGGTGGGTATATCTCAATGGAATAAAGTTCGGTACCAACCTGATTAAGAATGGTTTTGCGCCTGGGCATAAAGCTATGCCATAACTCAAACGTACGGTTACGTACGAAAGACATGTTCAGGCGTTTGCCGGTGAACTATTTTTCGGGTAGGGGTTCTAATCGCGGCTGCATATATTTAATAGTTATGCCAAACTTGTTTCGGCACCCCATCATACTGGTCTCCGTTCAACGGATGTTGAAAAAACTTAGCATGGCAGTTGCTAATAATTATTACCTCCAGGCCTTGTACTGGTTGATCAATCCGTTGGTAGAGGTATCGTGGCTGCTAACTTCCTGGTCACCTTTCAGTTCGGGCAGTATTTTGCCGGCTAATTGCTTGCCCAGTTCAACCCCCCATTGATCAAATGAGTAGATGTTCCAGATAATTCCCTGCACAAATATTTTGTGCTCATACATCGCTATCAGCGAGCCCAGGCTACGTGGGGTTATTTTTTTAACAAGGATTGAATTGGTAGGGCGATTGCCTTCAAATACTTTAAACGGTGCCAGTTTTTCAATTTCTGCCGCGCTTTTGCCGGCCGCTTTTAGTTCGGCTACTACCTCATCATAAGTTTTGCCGTTCATCAGCGCCTCGGTTTGCGCGAAAAAGTTGGATAATAACATACTGTGATGTTCGCCCAACGGGTTGTGGGTTTGGGCAGGCGCTATAAAATCGCAGGGAATCAATTTAGTGCCCTGATGTATCAGCTGGTAAAAAGCGTGCTGGCCATTAGTGCCGGGCTCACCCCAAATAATAGGGCCGGTTTGGTAATCAACAGGTTTGCCGTTCCGGTCGGTTGATTTGCCGTTACTTTCCATGTCCCCCTGCTGAAAATAAGCGGAAAAACGGTGCATATATTGGTCGTAAGGTAAAATGGCCTCCGTTTCCGATTCAAAAAAGTTATTGTACCATATCCCTATCAGCGCCATGATAACCGGAATGTTCTCTTCAAACTCCGTATCGCGGAAATGCAGGTCCATGGCATGGGCGCCTGCCAGTAGTTCCTTAAAATTATCAAAACCAATGCTTAAGCAAATGGACAGGCCAATGGCGCTCCACAGGGAGTAACGACCGCCAACCCAATCCCAAAACACAAACATGTTTTTTGTATCGATGCCAAATTTTTCAACCGCTTCGGAATTGGTGGATAGGGCCGCGAAATGTTTAGCCACATCCGCCTCTTTAGCCCCGGCCGCCAGGAACCAGTCGCGTGCGGAATGGGCATTGGCCATAGTTTCCTGCGTTGTAAAAGTTTTAGACGCTATGAGGAACATGGTAGTTTCCGGGTTCAGTCCCTTTAGTGTTTCAACAATATGGGTGCCATCCACATTGGATACGAAGTGCAGGTTAATGCGGGTTTTATAGGGCTTTAGCGCTTCGGTTACCATTACTGGCCCCAGATCCGAACCGCCGATGCCGATGTTTACCGCATCGGTTATCTGTTTACCGGTAAACCCTTTCCACTCGCCCGATATTACCAAATCGCTGAAGGTTTTCATCTGCTGCAATACGGCATTCACTTCGGGCATAACATCCTTGCCGTCGGCATAAACCGGCTGATTGCTCTGGTTACGGAGCGCGGTATGCAGCACCTGTCTGCCTTCGGTCATGTTGATTTTTTCGCCGCTAAACATGGCGTCAATTGCCTGCTTTAACATACATTCCCTGGCCAGTTGAATCAAAAGAGCGACAGTTTCATCATTAACCCGGTTTTTGGAAAAATCAACCAGCGTATCTTCAAACTGGAACGACATTTTATTAAAGCGCTCATTATCAGCTGTAAATAATGCCTTTAAATCAATGGCGGCCATATCAATAAAATGGTCGGTTAAATATTTATAGGCTTTGGTGGCAGTAAAATCAATGTTTGGCAGCATAGTTGAAGTATTTAGTTCAAAAGTAACAAGTAAATGCTTAAAGCAGCATTTTTGTTTCAAAAACTATAGCTAAGCATTTTAATAATTCCCTGATTAAATTTAAAAACCCACGGCAATTATCAAAGTTTTGTAATTAAACATTTGTTTTTTCGATATTTTAAAAAATAATTTAATATTGTTTTGAACATTGAAATAATTAATTGTTATCTTTGTGTTAATGATAATTAATAGTTGGTTTAATAATCATTTTTTTAATTAACATATAAAAAACAAAAATGAATATGTTTGAGAAATTGTTTTTGCTTGTAAAAAATAACGCCGGGAAGGCTGTTATTGACAATCCTGTAATCGCTGCCAAAGATCGTGATGCAGTGATCATTGAAGCTTCCAGCTCAATTATTGAGGTGTTGAAGAATCAGGTGGAAAATGGAAAATTGAATGATCTTATTAAGTTTTTCCAGTATTCAGGTATTTACAGTTCGGCATTAATATCAAGCATGGTTAACCGTTTTGCTAACAAACTGAATAACTTTTACGGGGTTGAGCCCGAAGCCGCGCATAATGCAGCCAATATGTTGATCCCGGATGTTTTGCAGCAGCTGATACTGGAATCAAAAAGCGGCGAAGAAAAGGAATTTGCTTTAGGTAATATGCTATCAAACCTTAATGGCAACCGTGCCGACCTGAACGTGCTGGTAAACAGCATGATGGTAGCTTAATTCCCTAATCAATATACTATTTGGCCCTGCATGGTTATCATGCGGGGCTTTTTTGTTGTTGTAGCTAAAATAGTTAAAGAGGTAATTTGTATCTATGGTGTTTTTTAATCATTAGCCTTCGATATCGTTAATCAATCTCTATTTTAACTGCTTTAACCTTTTTAACCAATCACTAATTTCTATATTTGCCGCATGACTAAAGAACAAATTCAGGATTTAAGGGATAGAACAGCTTCCCTGAGGAGGCATCTTTGACATTGATAAAAAGCTCGATCTGCTTGCACAGGAACAGGAAATAACCCTCGGCCCGCATTTTTGGGACCACCCGAAGGACGCCGAAAAGGTACTGGCCTCCATGAAAACTAAAAAAGTGTGGACAGACCAGTATCAAAAGCTGGTATCGGTAATTGAAGATACGGCCGTGCTTCTTGAATTTTACCAGAGTGGCGATGCTACCGAGGTTGAAATGAAGGAACAATATGATACAGCTATTAAGGCTGTTGAAGAGCTTGAATTTAAAAATATGCTATCGGCTGAGGAAGACCAGCTGAATGCCGTATTACAGATAACGGCCGGCGCGGGCGGTACCGAAAGCTGCGACTGGGCCAGCATGCTGATGCGCATGTACATGATGTGGGGCGAACGCAATGGCTGCAAAATAACTGAACAGGATTACCAGGAGGGCGACGTAGCCGGGATTAAAACCGTAACCCTGCAGTTTGAGGGCGATTTTGCTTATGGCTACCTGAAGGGCGAAAATGGGGTGCACCGCCTGGTGCGCGTATCACCGTTCGATTCTAACGCTAAGCGCCATACTTCTTTTGCCTCGGTATATGTATATCCGCTGGTGGATGATACTATTGAAATTGAAATTAACCCGGCCGATGTGGAGTTTGAAACTTTCCGCTCAGGCGGTGCAGGGGGCCAGAATGTAAACAAGGTGGAAACCGCGGTACGTTTGTATCACAAGCCATCGGGTATTATTATCAAAAACCAGGAATCGCGCTCGCAATTGCAGAATAAGGATAACGCCATGCGCTTGCTAAAATCGCAATTGTACGAAATTGAAATGCGCAAGCGCCAGGAAACCACTAATGCTATTGAGGGCAATAAAAAGAAAATAGAATGGGGAAGCCAGATCAGGAACTATGTACTGCACCCATACAAACTGGTCAAGGATCTGCGTACCGACCATGAAACCTCAAACGCCCAGGCGGTGCTTGATGGGGAAATAGACGATTTCCTGAAAGCTTACCTGATGGAGTTTGGAGGCTCGAAATAGAGGTATTCACCACATAAGAGACAAAAGTTTGGCACGAAGTTCATACAGATTCATTCTTTGTGAGCTCTGTGCTTTTTTGTGGTTAAAATTTGCGATGTAATTTTTACATAGATTTATTTGCCTATAGCCTGCCGATTTATTTACTTTAGATAATTAATCCTTTATTCAATAACCTCAAGTATAAAATGAAAAAATTTTACCTGTTTCTGTTGGCCGGTATGTTAGCATCACCGGCAATTTTTGCCCAGGAAGCGGAGATTAAATTATACCCGGATGGCGGCATCCCTAACAGCAAACCCGCCCCGGCTACATACGTAGAGAAAATTGTAAACAATTCGGGCAGTATGATTATTACCCCAACCATTACCCCTTACCTTCCTGAAAAGGGAAAGGCTACCGGTACCGCTGTTATTATTTGTCCGGGTGGGGGATATGTACACTTGTCCATGCTCAACGAGGGTTCATCCATAGCTAAACGGTTTGCGTCCATAGGCATAACTGCTTTTGTTTTAAAATATCGTTTGCCCAGCGATGCCATTATGGTAGATAAAACCATTGGCCCGCTGCAGGATGCGCAACGCGCCATACAAATAGTACGCGAACGCGCTGCCGAGTGGGGCATTAACCCGGCTAAAGTGGGGATCATCGGCTTTTCGGCCGGTGGGCACCTGGCCTCGACAGCGGGTACGCATTTTAACAAGGTGGTAATAGATAATAAAAATAATACCAGCGTTCGCCCCGATTTTATGATGCTGCTTTACCCGGTAATTACTTTTGGCGACCTGGCCCACAAAGGTTCGGAATACGCCCTGATTGGCAGGGACGCGCCACAAGCCCTGGTTGACCTGTATAGCAATGAAAAGCAGGTGACGCCAGATACACCGCCCACCTTTATTGTACAGGCCGAGGACGACCGTACCGTACCCGTACAAAACAGTTTGATGTTTTACGAAGCATTGCTGGCTAACCATGTAAAAGCCGAAATGCACATTTACCAGGCTGGCGGCCACGGCTTTGGTTTACATAACCGGACGACTAAGGACGATTGGTTTGAACGTGGCGTTAACTTTTTAACGCAGAACGGGTTTTAAAAGAAGCCCGGAAAATTTGGAAGATACGCGCAGCCACATTAATTATCACGTGCAAAAAAAATCGTAATCAAGGTGGGATTCGTTTTTTTGCGATTGCGCTTTTGAAAGCGAAATGATTAACAGCGAGGTATTTGCCTTAACAAAAGGAATGACCTACGTGGTGTCGGACGATATGAGCTCGCACCGGCCGGGATCTGAGGAAGGTGTAAAATTACTTATTATCGATGACGACTTTTTGAAATTGAAATAAACGCCGCCAAATCTTTATCCTTATCTTGGGAAATGAAACTTAAAGACGGACTTAAAGATACGATACTGCTTATACTGGGCATATTTTCGGCCGGAATGGGGCTGAAGGGTTTTCTGCTTTCCAGTCATTTTATTGATGGCGGCGTAACCGGTGTTTCCATGTTGGTGGCCGATGTTGCGCATATCCCTTTATCCATCCTTATTTTTGTGATCAATGTTCCCTTCCTGTTATTGGGTTACCGGAAGCTGGGATTACGGTTCGCGGTTAAAAGCGCGATAGCCATCGCCGGCCTTTCCCTGTGCCTGGCACTGGTTCACTTCCCCGATGTTACACACGATAAATTGCTTACCGCGGTATTTGGCGGCGTGTTCCTGGGCGCGGGGGTTGGCCTTTCCATCCGGAGCGGGGCAGTGCTTGATGGTACTGAAATAGCGGCCCTGTTACTGAGTAAAAAAACACAAGTACTTAAGGTTAGTGACGTTATACTGACCTTGAATGTGCTGATATTTTGCGCCGCCGCTTTTTTATTAGGTATTGAATCGGCGCTTTATTCTATATTAACTTACCTGGCGGCTTCAAAAATGATTGATTTTATACTGAACGGTATTGAACAATATACAGGGGTAACCGTAGTTTCTACAAAAAGCGAGGAGATCAGGATGGCGGTTACCGAAAGTCTCGGTCGTGGTGTAACGGTTTACCAGGGCAAGCATGGTTACGGTAAGGACGGCATAATCAATGATCCGCGCGATATTATTTTTACGGTAGCCACCCGGTTGGAAATCCCTTCCCTTAAAAAAGTGATACTGGGGATCGATCCGAAGGCCTTCATCGTTCAGCAAAGTATTGATGATACTACCGGGGGACTATTGAAACGTAAGAAGTTGCATTAAGCTTAATGGTTTGAGCAAAAAACGCCGTCCTGAGTAGTAAAATCCCGGCGGAACTCTGATATCATTTTGAACGAAGAGCGGAATGCCATTTTTTAAAACCCGGCAACATCCCTATCTTAACTTATCATTTCCAGCAACTCATTCAATTCCCTCACCTTATCGGCAGAGCCTAATTGCTCATAAGCGCTGATCAGGTTGCGCAGTATGCGTTTTACAATTTCAGTATTGCTGCAGGGTTCATAAAATTGCTTGTCCGATTTTAGTTTCAGCTGTTTCAGGAACATATCCACATCGCGGCGACCAAAAATAAAGCCTTTATTAAACGCGTTGATGTAAAACAAAATGCCCCCTTCAAACTCGCTTTGCTGGCTTTCATCCAGGTAGGCTAAAATAAAATGCTGTGGCAGGTTTACGCCATACACCGGTATATCCAGCTTTTGAGCAATAATGGAATAAATAATAGCCAGCGATATCTGGTTGCCTTTTTTGCTTTCCAGCACCTGGCTCAGGTAACTATTTTGCGGGTCCTGGTGGTTGGTAGTATTGCCGCTAAAGCCGTGTATGCTGTATAATACGTGGTTTATCAGCTTTATATGTTCGGCGGGCGAACTATCATACATCATCTGCACCCATATATCGCGCTTAATGGCCTCAAGCTGATTAATAACTTTTTGCTCGTCCAGGTCGGGGTATTGGTATTTATTAATAATAAGCGCGCCTTGCAGCAAATCAAAAGCTCCGCCCAGGTGCCACAACTGCAGTTCTTTTTTCAATCCGTTAAACTGTATTTCGTGCACCAGGTTGGCTATGCGGTCCTGTTGAATAGGGTCAAAAGCCTGTTCCCAGGCGCCTTCCAGGTATTCAATTACTTCGCTGCCGTATGATTTTAGCTTGTCGTGCACATGCGCGAAGATCTCCGCGTCCGGATCATCAAGCAAACGTATCAGGGATGCTATTTCTTTATCGTTAATCATTTATCAGTCCTGCCAAAATATTAAATGTTTATATAATTTTACAGCATGTTAAATATAAGGTTCGGTTGGGACTATCTGTTACATCGTTTAACTGCAAAAAACCGGCATGGTTTACACTCGCCGTTTATTTACAGGTTGGTTGATGAAGTAATTTACAATTTTTCTGACAAAAAAGAATATTGCCATATTGAAGAAGCCAGAAAAAGACTGCTTAATGACAAAAGACAGATTACCGTGACCGACCTCGGTGCTGGCTCGCACCTCAACAACAACCAGGTGAAACAGGTAAGCGATATTGCTAAGAATGCGCTGAAATCGCCCCGGCTGGCACAGCTTATTTATCGCCTTGTTGTCAATCAGCAGCCAGGGAATATAACGGAGTTAGGTACTTGTTTGGGCATTACCACCCTTTACCTTCAACAGGCCAGGCCTAAAGCTGACATTTATACGCTGGAGGGCTGCCCGCAAACTGCGGGCATTGCTGCAGGGGTTTTTAAACAAGAGCGCGCCAATGATATAGAACAGCGGATCGGCAATTTTGACGACACCCTAAAGCCGTTAATTGATACCCTGCCTCAGCTTGATTTTGTATATGTTGACGGCAACCACCAAAAAGAGGCCACCCTTCGCTATTTTGAATGGTGCCTGCCCAAAGTGCACGAGGATACGCTGCTGATATTTGATGATATTTACTGGAGCGAAGGCATGAAAGAGGCCTGGGCCACTATCAAATCCCACCCCCGGGTGACTGTAACAGTCGACCTGTTTTGGATAGGGCTGGTATATTTTAGAAAAGGGCAGGAGAAGGAGGATTTTAAGATCCGGTTTTAGATAATTTACTTGCGCTCGTTTGTATTTGCGCTCGTTTGTAACGAGTGCTTAATACTGTCCTACGTTTATAACGTAAAGTGCGATACAATCGCTTGACCATTTTAAGCACTCGTTACAAACGAGCGCAATTTTTAAAAATGTGCAAGTTTTAAAATGAGCGCGAGTTTTCTAAAATTAGAGGGATGAAAGATAATGGTCCAATATACTCACATCTATAATTCCTTTACCGCCGTAATAATTCGCTGCCGAACTGTAAATGTAATCTTCAGGATGCGCAACAATACCGGCTGCTACAGGATTGTTGTGTATATAATCTAACTTCTGCTTTATTATTTCCGGATAATCACAAGCTATGCCGTGGTATCCATCTTGCCACACTTTATAATCTTGTATCCTGTTATTGTATTTTGCATGAAATTCAAAGCGATACATGATCCAATCTCTCCGGCTTTCATTTTCAGTATTAATGAGTTTAATTAATTGCTTATTAGTGTGTTTCTTAAAGTCGCGGATGATGTCAGGGAGTTTCGCAGGCGCTATAGATGAAACAAGTAAGTGTAAATGATTGGTCATTAAACAAAAAGCAAAGATTTCAAGCCCTTTATTTTGCTGACAGAAATTTAAAGCGTCAACAATTACTTGTTTATATACAGGTCGTGTGAATACATCAACCCAATCAACAATGGTAAAAGTTACAAAGTAAATATCGTCTTGACTTCTTACCCGGTATTGGTGAGACATGATTTAAGTTTTCCGAATATAATAATGAGCAACGACTCCTCAAAATCCTCATCGATTCGTATGCTTACACTCGTTTTGCAGCGGGTGTTTAATACGGCCTTGAACTTGCGCTCGTCTTGAACTTGCACTCGTTTGCAACGAGTGCTTAATACTGTCCTACGTTTATAACGTAATGTGCGATGCAATCGCACAACCATGTTAAGCACTCGTTGCAAACGAGCGCAAGTTTGTGCTATACGGTAGGTTTACAAACGAGCGCAAGTTCATCATCCATCAACCAACCTCAAAAAGCTTCCCCCAGGCTTAAATAAAATCCGCTTTGGCGTTCTTCACCGGGTACCTTTTGGCCAAAGCCATAGTCGGCACGGATGGTGAGGCCTTTCTCTACGTCGAAAAAGTAACGTAGGCCGCCGCCGTAATTGGGTTTTAGGTTTGATGTATTAAATGATGAGTTAAATACGGTTCCCGCCCCGGTAAAACCGGCAATACCAATGCGGTCGTTCAGGCGATAACGCAATTCGGCCTGTCCGGCAATCAGGTTACGATCGCGGTAGCGGCCGTTATAAAACCCACGCATCATCTCGTCGCTTCCTAAGGTAGGCAACAGGTAAAAAGGCGATTGGCTCCCGGTTAAATCCTGGCTTTGTATATCGAAACCCAGCATCAGGCGTTTGCCGAGCGCGTTAAACTGTGCCGCTTCAATATTCAGTAAGCCGCCCTGGTAGCCGTTATTGGCGCCAATGCCCTGCATCAGGTTATAGTAAGCGGTGATGATAATGCCTTTAGTGGTATACGTATTATTATTGCGGGTGTCAAATATAAGGGTTGGGCCGATAAGTAAGCCTCCACCACCCGTCCTATCTTCCACAAACGGATTCACATCAAAGCTGCCGCCGGGCAATTCATTCTTAAATTTATAATCAAACCCACCGGCCATTAAACCAACATAAACGTATTTGCCAAATCTTTTATCGGCCTCCAGGTTCAGTTTAAAACGTTTCTGGCCCAAATGATCTTTGTCGGCTTTATAGGTATCAGGCCCTATCCCGTAAAAATCGAAGGGGAAATTAATATAGCTTATGGCCCCGGTATAATGCCATTTATTTTGCGGTGTCCAGTAAGTGGTGCTCAGGCTTAGCCTGCTCTGGCCTTTGGTGGTAATGGTGGCATAGCTGAATATGTTGGATACGCGGGTATCATCATGGTGCAGCGTATCGGTATAAAAAGAATACAAACCCGAGGCGCCTACTTCCAGTCCTGTTTCGGGTGCCGAGCTCAACACCGGTAGCAGGAAAAAGCTGCTGTGCTTGCTGCTATCCTTTTCAAATAACATTTTACGGACAAATTTGGGCAGCAGTTTTTTTTGTGCAAACAGGGATGTACCTAAAAAAAGAAAGGCTAACAGGGTAATAAGTTTTCTCATATTAAATTGTGGGAACCTAAACTAAACACCAAACAGGAATTAGTGTTTTACAGGCTCATTACTGAGGGATTGATGTGTTAAAGCGGGTTATCTGTACAAAACATAAATTGGGTAAAGATATAGAATTTGGCCCCGCCATCGGCATCAATATATTTCCAAAATGAATTAGACGTATCTGCTCAGCCTGATAAAGAGCTATTATTTCGGCCACCTGCACGCTGCCGTTTAAATTTTGCAATTCCCAAACAAATCCCTATATTGTTTCCCCTGCTTTTTTGAAGGGTTGCGAATAATGATAAATCACGAGATAAAAATAGCCTTTGAGGAGTATAATGCTTTAGAGGAGTTGGATAAGGCGGATCAGCGGTTGTGCAATGAGGCGGTAAAGGCCATGGGGAATTCGCATTCGCCTTATTCAAAATTCAGGGTGGGGGCGGCTTTGCTGCTGAAAAGCGGTAAAATTATACATGGCAGCAACCAGGAAAATGTAGCCTATCCTTCGGGCCTGTGTGCCGAGCGGGTGGCTTTGTTCCACTGGGGCGCCAATCATCCGGATGATCCTGTTATTGCCATGGCTGTTACCGCGCACACTAACGATTTTGAATTGCTGAAACCTGTAACCCCATGCGGCTCCTGCTTGCAGGTACTGGCCGAGTATGAGAAAAAACAGGAACGCCAGATCCGTATTATTTTATACTGTGTTGACGGGCCGGTATGGATTGCCAGCGGCATTGAAAGTTTTTTACCTTTTCTTTTTTTTGAGGACAGATTGATAACCAAATAATGAAATACAGGCTATTGTTTATCGCGCTGCTTTTCAGCGTAAAACTGTTTGCCCAGCAGGGCTTCCCGTTTGATAATGAGATCAGGAATTTTAAACGGCAGGATAGCATCAATATGCCAAAGCCCGGCGGTATGCTGTTTATCGGTAGTTCATCCATCCGTAAGTGGACCGATTTGCAACAACGTTTTCCGGGGGCGCCTATTATTTCGCGTGGCGTGGGCGGTTCCGAGCTATCACAGTGGGTTAAGTATTATTTGCCTTACGTGGTATTCCCTTATAAGCCCGGAAAAATATTTATTTATGCCGGCGAAAACGATATTGCCGCAGGCCGCAGCGCGCAAATGGTTGCGGAAGATTTTGTAAAACTTTATGACCTGATCAGGAAACAGCTGCCAGATGCGATGATCTGTTTTATGTCGATAAAACACAGTCCGGTGCGCGCCATTTATTACGGAGAGGTTAGTAGGGCTAACCAGGCAATTGCAGGTTACCTGAAAGGGAAACCTTCGGCCTATTATATTGATATGAATACGGCCTTGCAAACTCCACAGGCTATTCCCGATTCCTCGCTGTTTAATTCTGATTATCTGCACCTTAACAGTAAAGGGTATGACCGTTGGCAGCGGGTGTTGCAGAACTATATCAAATGATTTATTTGAAAGTCCTTTTCCTTCGGAGAGGATTATTTCATGTGGCTCCGCTGTTTAGACGAGGTGTAAAATAAGAAAGGCCGCGCGGAGCGGCCAATCAATTATAAACAAAAACCAGATCTTTATTTAAATACGCTGTATACGTTAGTGATTTTCCACCCTTTACTTGTATTGGTAATGGTTACAAAGTTGCTGCGTACAAAGCCATTGTATTTCATGTCAACTTTTACTACACTTGTATTGTAGTTGCTCTCCATTTCAGATGTTGTTACCGTACATTTTTGTTCAATATCATGATTTTCCTGCATAAAGCCCAGCATTTGAGCCCGGGTGTAATTAATCACCTTATCGCCGCGCATCATGCTGAATTTAGCGTTGGCATCAAGAATATCCTTTACGCCGGTCATTTTACCATGACTTAGGGCATCTATATAAGTGTTGATCACATAGTCTTTTGTTAATACTACTGCCGGTTTGTTGCTCGCTTTAGCGGTGCCGAATATGGTTAATAAAATAAGGCCCAGCGTTATTGATTTTAAAGTTTTCATAATATGTAATTTTTAAGATTGTTAATTAATGTATATCCATAAGATGCCAAAGCATTACAAAACGTTACACCTGTTTTGCAATTTTTTTACATTTAACAAAAAATTAACTATTTGCCGGTAAAGCCGGTTTACTTAATATGATAAGCTATCAAACCCTTATGCTGCAATTTGATGAACAGGGCGAAAAAACCGGGTGGACCTATATTGAGGTGCCGGCCGATCTGGCGCAGCAGCTAAAACCTGGTAACAAAAAATCGTTCAGGGTAAAGGGGATGCTGGATGGGCTTGTGATTAAAAATGTGGCACTGATGCCCATGGGCCAGGGGAATTTTATTATGGCCATAAATGCCGCTATGCGCAAAGGCATTCATAAAAGTGCTGGTGCCATGTTGCAGGTAAACCTGGAGGCGGACGCCGATACGGCGGTGAACATCCCCGATGATTTGCAGGAGTGTTTTGAATATGAACCCCAAGCGCTTACCTATTTTAATTCGTTGCCCGAGGGCCACCGCCGCTATTTTGTAAACTGGATCAACAGCGCTAAAACCGAGCCGACCCGCGCCAAACGTATAGCCAATACCATTACCGCCATGCTGCACAAATGGACCTACAACCAAATGATGAGGGCGATGAGGGAACCCCTCTGAATCTACCCGAAGGGGAGACTTGGGAATGAATTAACCACAGAGTGCACAACGAAGCAACACGAAGAACATAGAGAAATAAGAAGGAGCTCAGTGCCCTTAGTGGTAAATGTAAACGCAAAACATCCTGTCATCCCCAAATCCAATAAATCGTGGTTCAGACAATCCACACTTCACCCCGAATGTTTAAAAATTCTGCCTATCAAAATATGCACAATTGCCGCTTATCACTCCACACATTATTATATTTACCCATCCATAATTTTTCAGTTGCTAATGAGTGAAGATTTAAGCGCAAACGACACGCCTGTAAATAACGAAGACAATAAACTGCATAATATTATCCCGTTGGATGGTTTGTACGAGAACTGGTTCCTGGACTATGCTTCGTACGTTATCCTGGATAGGGCAGTACCGCATATACACGATGGTTTAAAACCGGTACAGCGCCGTATCCTGCATTCGTTAAAGGAAATGGACGACGGGCGCTTTAACAAAGCCGCCAACGTAATTGGTAATACCATGAAGTATCACCCGCATGGCGATGCTTCCATTGGCGATGCAATGGTGCAGATAGGACAAAAAAACCTGCTGATAGATTGCCAGGGTAATTGGGGCGACCCGATTACCGGCGACTCGGCAGCGGCCCCCCGTTATATTGAGGCGCGTTTGTCAAAATTTGCGCTGGAAGTTGTTTTTAACCCCGATACTACCGAATGGCAGGCCAGTTATGACGGTCGTAATAAGGAACCTATTACCCTTCCGGTAAAATTCCCGCTACTGCTGGCCCAGGGTGCCGAAGGCATCGCCGTGGGTTTGGCTACCAAAATATTACCGCATAATTTTATTGAGCTGCTGGATGCTTCCATTGCGGTGCTGCGCGGCACGCGCCCGGATTTGCTGCCCGACTTCCCGACCGGGGGCATGGCGGATTGTTCGGCGTATAACGAAGGGCAACGCGGCGGACGTATCCGTGTGCGGGCCAAAATTGTGGAGCGCGATAAAAAGACGCTGGCCATTACCGAGATACCCTTTAGCACCACCACCGGCGGACTGATTGACAGTGTGATAGCGGCTAACGATAAGGGCAAGATCAAGATCAAGAAAATTGAGGATAATACGGCCAAGGACGTAGAGATCATGATCCACCTGGCGCCGGGCATATCGCCCGATGTTACTATCGACGCATTGTATGCCTTTACCGATTGCGAAGTTTCCATATCGCCCAATACCTGCATAATTAAAGGGGATAAGCCGCACTTTATGAGTGTGAACGATATCCTGGAGGAAAGTACGCTGTTCACCAAAGAGTTACTGAAACAGGAGTTGGAGATCAGGCTGCAGGAGTTGATGGAAAAGATATTTTTCAGCTCACTGCTGAAGATATTTATCCAGGAAGGGATGTATAAACACCCGGATTATGAAAGCTCGTCGACCTTTGAACTGGTGGTTGAGGTGCTGAACCGTTTGTTTGAACCTTTTTTTTCGCAATTCTACCGCGAGATAACGCCCGATGATTATAAGCGGCTGATAGATAAGCCGATGAGCAGCATCACCCGTTTTGATTTCAAAAAAACGGATGAGCAGATCAAAAACCTGAACGAGGAAATTAAACAGGTAAAGCATCATTTAAAATACCTGAACGATTATACCATAGCCTGGTTTGAGAAGCTGAAGGAAAAATTTGGTAAAGGCCGCGAGCGTAAAACCGAACTGCGTGCCTTTGACAAGGTGGAAGCCGCGCAAGTGGCACTGGCCAACGTAAAGCTGTACGTTAACCGCGAGGATGGTTTTATAGGCACCGGCTTAAAGAAGGATGAATTTGTGGGGGATTGCTCGGACATTGACGAGATCATCGTTTTTCGTGCCGATGGAAAATTTAATGTAACCAAGGTACAGGAGAAGGTATTTGTAGGGAAAGAGATTATCCATGTGGCAGTGTTTAAAAAGAATGATGAGCGCACCGTTTATAACATGATCTATAAGGACGGCCAAAGCGGGATAGCTTATGTCAAGCGTTTCTCGGTAATGGGTGTTACCCGCGATAAGGAGTACGACCTGACCAAGGGGGCCAAAGGCAGCCGGGTATTGTATTTCAGCGCCAATCCTAACGGCGAGGCCGAGGTGGTGAACATCCAGCTAAAACCGCACTCCAAATTGAAAAAGCTGCAGTTTGACGAGGATTTTGCCGAACTGGCCATTAAGGGCCGTAATTCCATGGGGAATATTATTACCAAATATCCGGTTAAAAAGATCATTCTGAAAAGTAAAGGTGTATCTACCCTGGCTGGCCGCAAGATATGGTATGATGATATATTGAAACGCCTGAATGCTGATGGCCGCGGTAAATACCTGGGCGAGTTTGATGGTGAGGACAAGATCCTGACCCTGTTTGGCAGCGGCGTTTATGAGCTCACCAGCTTTGACCTGAATAATCACTTTGACGATAAAATGCTGCTGATTGAAAAATATAACCCCGAGAAGGTTTATACCGTGGTGCATTACGAGGGCAAATCAAAAAATTACATGGTTAAGCGCTTTGTGTTCGAAAACACCGTTATTGGCAGGCAAACCAGTTTTATCAGTGAGGAGAGTGGTTCTAAACTGATCCTGGTATCGGGAGCGGCGCAGCCTGTGGCAACGGTAGAACAGTTGAAAGGGAAAACCCAGGTGCCCGAAACCGTGGAAATGAACCTGGCCGATTTAATTGATGTGAAAGGGATGAAGGCGATGGGTAATCGGATATCCGCCCATACGGTGCAAAGTATAAAACTGATTGCCGAACATGACGATGAGGAGGATGTACCCGACCCGGCGCCCGAAACGGTGGAAGCCAGCGAAATAGTGGTTACGCCTGAGGATAAAACAACGGCCGATGCCGCGCCGGCTACAAACATAGAGCCGGTGGCCTCGGCGGAATTACCAGCTGAACCACCGGTCCAGCCTGTGCAAACAGAGGAACCGCCAGCCAAAAAAGTTGATTTCGAGATCACTAATCCCGATGATATTGAAATAGATGATAAAGGGCAGTTGGGGTTGTTTTAATATTATTGCGCGCCCAACAAACGACAAAATATTATACGTCATTGCGAGCCGACGAAGGAGGCGCGGCAATCTCGTAGTAAGAGTATTAAGCTACGAGATTGCCACGTCGTTCCGCTCCTCGACATAATTATTTTTCTACACCTCGCCCAGATAAACCTCCGTTTCGTAACGCACATTTACTTTTCCATCCACCTGGTAGCTGTTGAATATTTCTTTCAACTGCTTCATGAATTCCATTCCTTCGGGTGTATCCTGCGCTGGGACATAGGAGGATGAGAAAGCACGGCCGGCCAGTCCGTCTTCGTCAAAAACCTGTACGTTAGGGTATTTGGCCAGTTCGTAATGGCCATCTTTAAAAAATGCGCTAAAATCGGCCTCCGTTAAATTCTGATGATTAACCCGCTTATAGTCTGATGCCTGTTGTTGCAGCAGAAATTCATACGCTATGGAAAAATCATCGGCTTCTACCTGCCGGTTGTTCCAGATCAGGGCTACCTTGCCGCCAGGTTTTAGGATCCGTGCAAACTCAAGCTTTGTTTTTTGGGCGTCGAACCAATGGAAGGCCTGGGCGCAAACAATCATATCAACACTATGCTCGGCAAGTGTAGTGGCTTCGGCTGTTCCTTTAACGCTATGGTATTTTTTATTGCTGCTTAACTGTTCATCCGCGGCATCACGCATCGCGTCGTTGGGTTCAACGGCATATACAGCATAGCCCTCATTCAGTAATAACAAGGTAAATATGCCTGTGCCCGAACCTATATCGGCAACTTTAGACTGGCCCGACAAGCCGCCTTCCTGTCGCAATAAGGTTAATACTTCATCAGGATAACCGGGACGATATTTGGTATAGTTATCTACGCGGTTGCTGAAACGTTGGGTGGAGTCGTTCATTTTTTATATCGTAATATTTTTTATTTGCTGCTTGGTTACACAGCCTTCCTGTGCAAATAACAAAACACGCGGGCGTAGGCATTAGTGATAAACCAGCGGTAGTTAACTGCCTGACAGCCAACTGCCGCTGATTTTATTAATTATTTTAATGCAATATGGCTACCGCATTAAATGCTGATATAATAGCTGGCCTCAAACACATGGCCGTGTTCGGCGTGTTGCATACCTTCTTTCTGGCTAAACTCTTTTTGTTCGCCTGCGGTATCGGCGCAGCCTAACCATGGTTCAATGCAAACAAAGTCGGATCCGGTTTTGGCCCATACCCCCAGGTAATCGAAATGCGGGAACTGTACCGAAATGGATTCATCGTGCTTATGGCTCCTGATGGTAACCTGGCGCGATTTCATATGTTTAAATATCAGTGCGTCGTTAATAAAAAGATCGCGGGTTAGCTGTAGGTTTTTGCCATCCATTTTCACAGGTTTTACCTGGCCGCTGAAAAAACCATCGGCCGATAGCAGGTGCTCTTTTAATGGTTCTTCGGTTTCAAATTCCAGGTAATAATCCTCGTAATTTTCGTCTTTACGGAATGGAATATTGAAGGCCGGATGCCCGCCAACCGAAAAATAAATAGTTTTATCGTCCAGGTTAATCACCTTAAAGGTTACCCTTAGCGCATTATCTATCAAATCATAAATTACATGAAAGTCAAATTTATAAGGATAAATGGCCATTGTTTTATCGCTGTAAGGCAATGAAAATTTAGCCTGTTTACCGCTGGATTCCAAAAGCAGAAATTCGGAATGGCGTGCAAACCCGTGGCGCTGGGTTAAATCGTACCCTTTACCGTCAACCAGTATCTGGTTATTAATTAACGAGCCGATAACCGGAAAAAGGTTAGGGGAATGCCAGGGCCAGGCCTCGCCGGCCTGCCACATGTGTTCCACGCCGGTAGCTTTATTGTATAATGATGATAGTTGCGCGCCGGTAGTATCAATGGCGACTTTCAGGAATTCATTCTCAATAATTGTCATTTTATAAAGGTTTGTGCTAATATATCAGTTTACAACAGTGTAACGGTTACGATGTTTATTTTTATTTGTCTGGACCGGAGATTTTGTCTGAACCGTGAGTTTTAGGATGATGGGATTAAAGGATTTTAAAATCAAGGGAATCTTTTAATCCTAAAAATCACGGTTCAGACAAACTCACGGTTCAGACAATTTAATTGCTGAGCGTACAATGGAATCTTTTTGTGCCGCTGTAAGTTTATAATTAAAATGGAACAGGGAGCTTTCCCAGTCTCCGTATGAAACATTGGGCAGTACAATGTATTTGCTTCCAAATTGTTTCATCAGCTTTTGGGTAGCCGCCGCGCGCTGCTGTTCATCAGGATGATCATCGTACAGGGCATCAAAATCGGCCAGGTTGTCGCCGCATAATAAAACCACATTGTATTTTTTTAATACCAGCTGCCTGCGGTCTTCCTTGCTGGATGCGGAACCTTTTAGTAACAGGTGCGCATTGTCGGCAAAAGGCAAATGATAATGCTGCAGGTTTTTTAAGGTCCCAGCGCTTTCGTCCTCGTCGCGGTTGGAGATATAGAACACCGCGACGCCTTTTTTTGCCGCGTATTTGAAAAAGGCAGGCGCACCGGGAACGGTATCGGCTATGCCCTTTGCGGTCCATTTTTTCCAGGCCTTACTGTCAAATTCCTGGTTATGGAAGGCGGCACGGGCATCCTCGGGACTATTATCCAATAAGGTTTCGTCAATATCGGTAACTACGGCCAAGGGTTTGCCGCCCTTTTTTTTATGACTTACAGCCTGGTTAATGCGTAAAGCGGCCAGGTTATACGCCTGGAAGCAAAGCGCCTTATACTCGGCCGCGCGCTGCTGCCATAATGAGGCCCATAATTTACCATCATTAACCGTATGCGCCTGGTTATTAAGCTTAGATTGTGCAAAAGATTTTACTGTAATGCAAAGCATCACCACACAAAAACTGTATTTAATTTTCATAGGGATTATTAGTGGCGGAGAGCTGTTAGTGGTGGCTATTACTGCCCGAAAGCTCCTGAATGCTTTGCGCTGTTAACTCTTCAATAAAGGCAGCCATTTGATACCCGGCAATATCAGCAGCTTGCTCTAAATTAAGCATGCCGGTATCATACAACCTGGTTGCAACGGCAGTAAGCACCTCTTTTTCAGACAGGGTCACACCATCCGGCAAATTAATATTCAAAGTTTGCATAAACTAAATTAGGTATAAATTTGGTTATTGCAACAGTTCCGGTTTAATTTTTTCGGCGAAATCCTTAGCGAATTTATTGAGTTTAGGTTGTATCACAACCGCGCAATAAGGCTTCATGATATTATCGTTAAAATAATTCTGATGATAATCTTCCGCCTTATAGAATGTGCTTGCCGGGGTAATTTCGGTTACAATGGGTTTATCAAACACCCGTTCGGTTGTTAATTTGGCAATCATAGCCGCCGCCTGTTGCTTTTGCTCATCGCTATGATAAAATATAGCCGAGCGGTATTGTATGCCTACATCATTACCCTGCTGGTTTAGCGTTGTAGGATTGTGGGTTTTAAAAAATATCAGCAGCAATTCATCGTACGAAACTACATCAGCATCAAATTCAATATCAATAGCCTCGGCATGACCGGTATCGCCGTTGCATATTTCCGCGTAGGTGGGGTTGGCCAGTTGGCCGCCGGTATAACCCGATGTTACCGATTTTACACCTTTTACAGTTTGGAAAATGGCCTCGGTGCACCAGAAGCACCCGTTGCCAAAAGTGGCTTTTTGTAAATTCATATACTAAATTAACTATTATGTGTATCTTTAGTTTGAATTTATCCTAAACCAACCTTATAAAACCTTATTATTACTTTAAAATGATGCGTAAGGCGCTGTTGATCGCGAAAATACTGTTGCTGCTTTGTTTAAGCCAGCTAACGTATGCCCAAACAGCAGACACAATTAACCATACCCTTTTGCAGCAGTTCAATTTTTACAGCCTTAAAAAGGCAAATACCCTGATGTTTGTACACCTGGATAAAACAGTGTATGTAAATAATGATATGATATGGTTTACAGCCTATCTGTTAAACTGCACCAGGGCCGATCTGGACAACCACAAAATTCTCTCCGCGTTTTTAGTTAAAGATAACGACCAATCCATCGCGGTACAGGGCAAGTTCAGGATAGATCAAGGAATTGGCTCGGGGAGTATGACTATTCCCGACACTATTCCGCCCGGTAATTACACCTTTATAGCCTACACCAACAAAATGGTGAATGGCAAACCCGACGCGTTTTTTAAACAAGCTTTAACGCTTAAAACCACCATGCAGTCTGCCTTTGATGTAGAACTGATTTTAGATACTGCTCATCAAACCCCCTCAATGCTGCCTGTTAACATACGTGCCTATAATAAAAACCTTCCTGTAATATTCGCTGAAATCAAATATTCGCTTGGGGCCGACCGGCATACCAGGATTACGGGTAGTGCGAAAACCGACATAACGGGCACCCATCAGTTAATGATACCAAGGAGCAGCATAACAGCCGGCCAGCATACGTTGGAGGTGCAGGTTAAAAATAACAAGGATATTAAAACAGTGCATTTAACCATACCGGTGGTCCACCAGGTTAATGATGTGAAATTTTATCCGGAAGGCGGCAACCTCGCTGCCGGAATTGTTAACAATATAGGCTGGGAAGTAAAGTCGGCAGCAGGGGTAGCTATAAAAACACAGGGCGTGTTATATGCCGGAAAAGACGCTATTGATACTATTGAAACAGACAGTTTTGGGATGGGGCGATTTTATTGCGTCCCTATTCCAAATACCCGGTACACTGTAAAGCTTTTACAAAACAAGGCCGACTCCGTTTACACCTTACCCGCCTGCTTAACAATTAACGCTGTACAAATCCATTTGCCCGACGCCTTAGCTTCGGATACTTTAACAGTGAAGCTGAGCAGTAATTATACCGGTAAGGTGCTCTTGCTGGTGCATAACTACCGGCAAGTTTTTGCGTCCAGCAGTATCCATACTACCGTAAACGGCAGTACGCTAAAAATTGATCTGTCGCGGATACCGAGGGGGTTAAATACGATAACCATACTGGACAGCCTGCAAAGGCCCTTGGCCGAACGATTGTTTTTCGCCCATTATAATCAAAAACCAAGCGTAAGTATCGTTTCGGAACAGAAAAACTTAAGCACCCGGCAAAAGGTGAACATTCAGCTTAGCCTGGCAGACGCGACAGGTAAGCCTGCAGTAGGAATTGTATCCGTTGCCTGCGTGCAGGATAATCGCTTTGAGCTAAAGAATGACAATAACATTGAACATTATGTTTACCTGCAAAATGAAATAGATAAACTACCATTGAAAGATAATTTGATGGGTAACGCCCAGCTTGATCATCAATACCTGAACGAGCTGTTGTTGGTAAGAGGCTGGAGCAGGTATAAATGGCCCGAATTAGCGCAAGCTACACCGGCCGATACCGTGCGGATACAAGATAGTTTGAAGTTTGCCGGTATTGTAACCTGGCTGAATAAACCTGTCACTAAACCCGTGCCACTGATCATTATGGGCGATTCGTTGTTAGGCAAGCTGATTTTAACTGATGCGAATGGGGCCTTTAAATTTAGCAGCAACCGGCTTTACAAACCCCCTGGTAAAAAAGTGAATTTTATTGTAAGCGGAAAAAGCAGTCAGTATATCATAAATATTAATGATCCTTATAAGCCCGTAAATAATACGCTGGCGCAAAATGTGGAGCCTTTGGTGTACCAGGAGCCTTTAGTGCAGAATACCGGTGAGTTTGTTTTGAAAGGGTTTGAACATGCCACTAATCTGAAAGAGGTAAAAATAACGACATCTAATAATAAGTTACGACACGGGTTCGGTTCCAATGCCTGCGGCGATTATGTATGTTCATATAATATACTTAATTGCCCGCATCACGGTCCCAACGCGCTTGGCAACAGGCCTCCCGTAAAAGGCGAGCTGGTGCATTTTGCTAACGTAAAGGGCCTTTTCCCATATGGAGGATGTGATCTTGATTACAACGGCACAAAACCCGGCATGTTATCATTCACAGGTATTTATGCGGCAAAGGAGTTTTATGCCGCCGATCATTCGCGTGATGATACTGCCGAACCCGATTATTCATCAACCATTTACTGGAAAAACAGCTTAATTATTAACAGTTCCAAACCCGCCGAACTGTCCTTTTATACCAGCGATATTACCGGGAAGTTTCGCATAGTAGTACAGGGTGTGGCGGGTAACGATGTTGTATATGGCGAGGACAGCTTTATGGTTACCAAAAAATAGTTTTATGGCCATTATAAATTTTTAAGCTATTTAATTAAAATTTATAACTTAGTGTGCATTATACAATTATTGTAAACCAATTTCCTCATCATGTCACTAAAAAGCTCTTTTCTGCAAAAAAGCAGGCTGCTGCTATTGCTGTTATTTGTATTGGCGACTGTAAAAAGTTATAGCCAGCAAACCCGTTCGGTGGTTGATTTTGACCGCGATTGGCGTTTCCATTTAGGCGATGTACCCAACGGCAGCGACCCCGCTACAGCCGATAACAGCTGGCGGCAGCTTAACCTGCCCCACGATTGGAGCATAGAGGGGGAATTTAATAAGGATAACCCGGCAACAGTAGGCGGCGGGGCCCTGCCGGGGGGCATAGGCTGGTATCGCAAAACTTTTACCATTCCTGCAACAGCTAAAGGCAAACAATTATATATTGATTTTGATGGCGTTTACCAGCGCAGCGATGTGTGGATTAACGGTCACCATTTAGGTTACAGGCCCAATGGTTATATCTCTTTCCGGTATGAGTTAACACCTTATATCAATTATGGAGGCCCAAACAACATAGCTGTAAAGGTTGATAATTCAAATCAGCCAAACTCGCGCTGGTATTCAGGTTCGGGTATTTACCGCAACGTGTGGCTGGTTACCACTAATAAAGTAGCTATTGACCATTGGGGTACATTTATTACCACACCACAGGTAAGTAAAAGCCAGGCTACTGTTAAGCTGCAGTTGCAACTGCGTAATACCAGCGGCAAAGCGCAGCAGGCAAAAGTAACTACCACGGTATTTGACGCGCAAGGCAAACAAATAACTGCCACCAGCAACGCTATAAAAATAAGCGATACCACAGCCACCGCTAACCAGGAGCTGAGGGTAAGCGCGCCCAAATTATGGTCGGACGTAAGGCCATACCTGTATAAGGCTGTAACCAAGGTATTTAATGGTGCCAAACTGGTTGATACTTATACCACCAACTTCGGTATCCGTTATTTTAAGTTTGATGTAGATAAGGGTTTCTCGCTTAACGGCGTGGCTATCAAAATACGCGGTGTTTGCGACCACCATGATCTGGGTAGCCTGGGTTCGGCTATTAATACCCGCGCTATTCAAAGACAGTTGGAAATTTTAAAGGATATGGGTTGTAACGCTATCCGTACCTCGCATAACCCGCCTGCACCTGAGTTGCTTGATCTGTGCGATAAAATGGGCTTTATTGTAATGGACGAAGCTTTTGATTGCTGGGAGCGCGGCAAAACGAAATTTGATTATCACCTGTTTTTTGATGAGTGGCACAAACGCGATCTGGCAGATCAGATACTGCGCGACCGTAATCACCCCAGCGTAATTATCTGGAGCATTGGTAACGAGATCCCCGAACAAACCAGGCCTAACGGCGGAACGCTGGCCAGGGAACTTGCCGGCATTGTACACAGCCTTGATGTTTCGCGCCCAATTACAACAGCAAACAACAATCCTGATACTTCTAATACCATCATCAGCTCGGGCGCAATTGACCTTACCGGCTATAACTATCATTTTAAGGATTATCCTAACTTCCATAGCCGTTACCCCGGTAAAATATTTATCGGTACCGAAACCACTTCGGCGCTGGAAACACGCGGCTATTATGATATGCCGCCTAATCCGGATAGTATTCGCCGCTGGCCCGTTAAAATGAACCAGATGAATGCTGATTACACCGTTTCGGCATATGATAATGTATCAGCCCGCTGGGGTTCAACCCACGAGGAAAGCTGGAAGGTGATTAAAAAATACGATTTCCTTTCAGGTATGTTTATTTGGACCGGCTTTGATTACCTGGGCGAGCCTACGCCTTATCCCTGGCCCGCCCGCAGCTCCTACTTTGGCATTATTGATCTGGCCGGTTTCCCTAAGGATGTATACTATATGTATCAAAGCGAATGGACTGATAAAACAGTACTGCACCTGCTGCCGCACTGGAACTGGGAAACCGGTAAAACCATCAGTGTTTGGGCCTATTATAACCACGCCGACGAGGTGGAACTTTTCCTGAACGGGAAATCATTAGGTAAAAAGGCTAAACAAGGTGATGATCTGCATATTTCATGGCAGGTGCCATTCCAGCCGGGTACATTAAAAGCGGTTTCATACAAAAATGGAAAAGTTGTAAAAGTTGCCGAGGTGCATACCGCCGGTAAACCAGCCAAAATTGAATTGGTTGCCGATAGGAAACAGATTGGCGCCGATGGTCGCGACATGTCCTTTATTACTGTAAAAATACTGGATAAGGACGGCAATATAGTGCCCGATGCTGATAACAAGGTAAGCTTTAAAGTTAACGGCGGCGCGTTTATAGCCGGGGTTGACAACGGCGACCCCATCAATCACGATCCGTTTAAAGCCGATTGGCGCAAAGCATTTCACGGATTGGCACTGGCTATACTGCAATCAAATGCCAAAGCGGGGAATATCACCTTTAGCGCCTCGGCTGACGGCTTAGCCCCGGCATCGTTAACGTTAATGGCCAAATAACCTGCCCGAACCATAATTTGCAGGATTTAAGGATTGCCGGAATTTGAATAGCTTTCGGCATCCTTTGATTCCCTAAATTCTGCTAATCCAGGTTCAGACATAAAAGAACAGCCGCTTTGCAATTGCAAAGCGGCTGTTCTTTTATTAGGAGAAGCGGTAGTTACTATTGTTCCTTTGTGGGGTTACGGTAATAAACCTTATCCTCTAAAAACTCCTGTATCGCAACCAATGATGGTTTTGGCATTCTTTCATAGTGTTTTGATATTTCTATCTGTTCACGGTTTTCAAAAACCTCTTCCAGGTTATCATTTGATGAAGCAAACTCCGATAATTTTTGGTGTAATTCTTCCTTAATGTTATTGGATATCTGGTTGGCTCTTTTTGACACAATTACGATCGACTCATAAATGTTGCCTGTTTTTACGTCAAGCTCGCGCAAATCGCGGGTTACGGTGCTGCTGGCTACAGCGGGTTTATTAGTTGCAGGGTTTGTCATATCTTTATCTTTCAATTTTATTAGTTTGGTATTTTTTGATTGTCGTTTCCTTTTTCCGATGGCAGCGAGGTTTTAACGGTGTCCTTTTTAGCCAGTTTCCTTGCCAGTTTTTCATCATTAAGCGCTTCGGCTAAAACTTCCTTAACATGTACTATTCCAGCTTCGCTGTCTTTCTTTAAATCGTTAGCTTCTTTTAAATATTTGCTGGTCGGATATTTCTCTAAAAACTGATCGCGCAGGGTAATAGCCTGCTCATAACGCTCCTCCTGTTTCAGCTCCCGGCTGTTCTTGGCATACAAGTATTGAGCTTTTATGGTCAGGAACTCCATTTCTTCAGCATACCTGCTATCCGGATAATCGCGCAGGGAATTGCCAAATGCGATAACTGCCGATTGGTAATCGCCGATAGTTAAATAAAGCTTAGCATCGCTGTATGATTTTTGTTCCAGTTTACTGCGCAGATCATCAATCAGTTTGCTGGCCTCAGCCACGCGGTCGCTTTTGGGGTAATAGTTAATAAACAACTGTAATGCTTCAATGGCCTTATTCGTATTATCCTGATCGAGCGAGTAAATAGGAGAATCGAGGTAAAAACAATAAGCAGCCATAAATTTGCATTCCTCTGCCCGCGGGCTGCTTTGGTAAGTATCGGCAAAGTTTTTAAACTGATAACGGGCCGATGTATAGTCGCCCAGTTTATAATTTGTGTAGGCGTAATAATAAAATAAGTCCTCAGCCGATTCCTGTCCGCGAAAACGTGGCGCCAGGTCATCAAACAGCTCAAGTGCTTTGGAGTAGTCCTTATTATTATAGTACTTCAGGGCAGCCTGATATTTCTTCAGGTTATCGTTACTGGCTTTTAGCTTCTCAAACTTGCTTTTACAGCCCGCTGCTAACATAATTAAGGCAAACGATAAGCTAAATACTACACACAGTTGTTTTTTAAACATTTTGCAAAGATAGTTGAATAATATAAATCAGTCAATTATTTATTTAGCTGCTAATATATAAGCTGTAATTACAACCTATACTATATATATACGGCATTTAACATCTTTTAACTATTCAATATATGGTGTGGGGTGCGTCGGTGTATAATATACTATTATATATATACCATATATTGAAATGCAGCGCTGTTAACTTGTGTTAATCGTTAATAGGCGGTTAAGGTTAGGTTACCGGTGTGTTCCTGATATTTTTTTAGGCTGATTTATAAAGTGTTATAAATACAATAAGCATTAAAGCCCAAAATCATTTGCATAATCAAAAATCATAGTTACCTTTGCAGCCCGCAAATAAGGAAGCGGAATGTTCTCTGAAAGTATTTAAAAGGCATTTTAAGCGATAAAAAAGTTTAAAATAAATGCCACGGAAACAAAAAAGGTTTATACCTTTGCAGCCCGATCAGCGGGGAAAAGATTAGGGGGAAAAAGGAGCTGAGAGGGGATAAAAAAATAAAAAAAATAAATTTGGTGAATGTCAAAAAGGTTTCTACCTTTGCAGTCCCAAAACGAACGAGGGCCGGCGCCGGAAACGGGGCCACTTCGGGAGGAAAGAAAAGCCGGTCGCAATGACGGGCGGAATTGAAAAGGGGCGGTGTAGGAAAGCAGGCAATTGCAGGCTACAGACGAGCCCACTGAAAAAAGAAGATTGACCACCGCTATGGTGGAAGATATAAAGCCGGTACCGTGACGGGAAAGCGCAAAAGTTCTTGAAAACATAAAGAGAAAAAAATAAATCATGAAGCAAAGCGGGAGCTTTGGATTAAGCGGAAAGCAAAAAGGCGAAAGCTGAAAGCGGGAAGTTTTAAAACAAAGTGAACTGTCAATTTACTAAACAGATTTAGGGATTGTATAAAGATAACATAGAGATTAGGGGTTGGAGATTAGGTAACTAATCTTTAATCTTTTAAAACTAATCTTTTCAATACAGATTTCTATTTTGAGTAATAGGGTCTGGATACAAACAAAACATTTTACAATGGAGAGTTTGATCCTGGCTCAGGATGAACGCTAGCGGCAGGCCTAATACATGCAAGTCGGACGGGA
>Ga0164242_10001284_pt1 | contig 29693 bp, 33 predicted proteins | sample OricomgcompostMG_FD_108783 | JGI IMG/M metagenome (GOLD analysis project Ga0164242, IMG submission 108783) | Miracle-Growth compost microbial communities from Emeryville, California, USA - Original compost - Miracle growth compost (MG) ...
AGCGACATCCTGGCCAAATACGAGTCGCTGGGCGGGCCGGCCGGCAGCGACCTGGGATTCCCCACCACCAACGAGACCGACGGCGGCATCGGGCCGTCCAGCCGGATCGCCACCTTCTCGGCCCCCGACAAGCCGGTGATCTTCTGGACGGCCGACCACGGCGCCTTCGTGGTGCGCGGCGCGATGCGGGCCGCCTGGGACAAACTCCGCGCTCCGGCCGGCAAACTGGGCGCGCCGGTCGGCGACCAGGCCGTGGACGGCGACGTGATCTCCCAGCAGTTCACCGGCGGCAAGATCTCCTGGAACCGGGTCAAGAACACGTTCAGCACCGACCCGTCGAACCTGGCGCCGTTGCTGTCCGGCCTGCAGATCTCGGGCCAGAACCAGCCGAGCAGTTCGGCCATGCCGGCCCACCCCAAGAAGTTCAGCTGGCATTGGTGGTGGCTGATGGCCGCGATCCCGGTCGCGGTCCTGCTGGTGCTGCTGATCTGGGTGCTGTTCGTCTGGCGCCGCCGCCGGCCCGGGCCCGAGGCCACCGGCTACGGCGTCGACCACGGCTACGACGCGGCCGAGGGGCAGTGGGGACACGACGACGCCGACGTGGCCACCGAGCACTTCGGCGCGTCGCCGTCCGGTGAGCCGCCGGCCGGGTCCGGGGCCGCCGCCCGGGTCAGCTGGCAGCGCCAGGCCCCCGCCGACGGCGGGTACGGGTTCGAGGAGGAGGACCCCGACGCGGTCGACACCGATTCGATCCCGGTGGTCTCCGACGAGATGCTCGCCGAAGCCGACTATCCCGCCGCCGAGGCCGACTACACCGACTACACCGACGCCGTCCCGGAGGTCGCCGAGCCCGAGACCGCCGACGACGCCGCCTACGCCGACGCCGACTACCCGGATGTCGGCTACCGGGAGGACGAGTATCCCGACCTCGCCGTGCCGCACACCCCGCCCGACGCTGACGCCGTGACGGGCGGCATCCCGGCCGCCGAGGCCGACGACGAATACGCCGAGCTGGCCGCGCCGCAAGCGCAGCCCGAAGAGCGCCCGGAACCGCAGCCCGGACCGGAGGAGGCGGCGGAGGCCGCCGGCGGTGCCGTCGCCGCCGGTGTCGCCGGGACCCGACCGCGGTCCGGACGGCACGCCGCCGCGGACGAGGAGGACGCCTCGGAGAACGGTCTGGCCGGCCCGGACGGGCGGCCGCCGATCCACCTGCCGCTGGACGACCCCTACCAGGCGCCGGAGGGTTACCCGATCAAGGCCAGCGCTCGCTACGGCCTGTACTACACGCCGGGCAGCGACCTGTACCGGGACACGCTGCCCGAGCTGTGGCTGTCCAGCGAAGAGGTCGCGCAGGCCAACGGTTTCACCAAGGCCGACTGACCGGCGTCACACCTTGCGGATCACCGTGACCACCTTGCCCAGCACGGTCGCGTCGTTACCGGGAATGGGGTCGAACGCCGGGTTGTGCGGCATCAGCCAGACCTGACCGCCGGCGCGTTTGAACGTCTTGACGGTGGCCTCGCCGTCGATCATGGCCGCGACGATGTCGCCGTTGTCGGCGACGTGCTGCTGGCGCACCACCACCCAGTCGCCGTCGCAGATCGCCGCCTCGACCATCGAGTCACCGACCACCTTGAGCAGGAAAAGCGTTCCGTCGCCGACCAACTCGCGCGGCAGCGGAAAGACGTCCTCGACGGCCTCCTCGGCGAGGATGGGCCCGCCGGCCGCGATCCGCCCGAGCACCGGGACGAAGGTGGGTTCGGGCAGCGCGTCGGAGCCGGCCACCTCGGTGGCGGGCGCGGCCACGTCGTCGTCCACGCCGCGGACATCGACCGCGCGCGGCCGGTTGGGGTCGCGGCGCAGATACCCCTTGCGTTCCAGGGTGCGCAGCTGGTGGGCCACCGAGGAGGTCGACGTCAGGCCGACGGCGTCGCCGATCTCCCGGATGCTCGGCGGGTAGCCGCGGCTGGTCACCGAGGCGCGGATGACATTCAGGATGGTGCGCTGCCGTTCGGTCAGCGAGGGATCCACGGCGTGCAGCCGGCCGTCCGGTCCGGCTGATGAACTGTCGTTGCTGTCGTCCATGGCACCGAATGTAACCCCATCGCCGACAAGAATCAAACATGTGTTCGACTGGCGTGTCGTGCCCGACCCCGGTGCTGGCCGCGGGGCTTGCCTGGGGCCTAAAGACCCTACAACTGCGGAATCACACATGTGTAACTTTTGCGTAGACCGGGTACCTGATCTGCATGACAGTGGTAAGGCCGACGAAGTTGTCGGTGGCGTGATCTAGCGTTTGGCTCGTGCGACACGCTTCGCTCAAATGTTCGGGTTTCGAACACACAAGCGATTAGAGTCGAACACACGAGCGAGAGCTAGTTGACCGGAGGAACGCAGATGACAGTCATCCATACGCTTGCGCCGCGTCCGAGCAGTCTTCGGCGCCCGGTCAACGGACCGGTTCAGGGCGTTCGGTACGGTCGCGACGGGCTGACCCGTCCACGCCGGCCGGGGCCGGTCCGGCCCGCCGGGGCGGCGACCCGCTACCACGGCACCGGGGTGGCCATGTCGATTGCCCCGCACCGGCGGCGCTCGGTCACCTGGGTGACGACGGTCGGGCTGGCGTTGGCCGCGGGGGCGATCACGCTGTGGCTGGGTCTGGTCGCCAACGTCGGTCAGGTGCTCAACGGCGACGCGCCGAGCTCGGCCGCCCACGTCCCGGACCGGCTCGCCGTGGTGCGGGTAGACCCGGGGGAGTCGCTGTCCGACGTCGCCCACCGGGTGGCGCCCGACGCGCCGGCCGCCCAGGTCGCCGACCGCATCCGCGAGCTCAACGACCTGAACTCGCCCACATTGCTTGCCGGCCAGACGTTGATCGCTCCCGTCGGCTGAACTCCTTGTGCCACAACGTTTCCGGGACCCGATGCCACTGTTGCCGGTGGCGGGCCCGGAGGCCCGGTGGCTCCGTTAGCCGTGGCGCCGTCGGCGCAGGTACGCTCGAAGTCCTGCGGTACCCGGTCGTCGGCACGGTGAAGGAGCAGTCATGCACTGTCCGTTCTGCCGTCATCCGGACTCCCGGGTGATCGACTCGCGGGAAACCGACGAAGGCCAGGCCATCCGTCGGCGCCGCTCCTGCCCCGAGTGCGGACGGCGTTTCACCACCGTGGAAACCGCGGTGCTGGCGGTGGTCAAGCGCAGCGGCGTCACCGAACCGTTCAGCCGGGAAAAGGTGATCAGCGGTGTCCGGCGGGCCTGCCAGGGGCGCCAGGTGGACGACGATGCGCTCAACCTGCTGGCCCAGCAGGTGGAGGACACCGTGCGCGTCGCCGGCTCGCCCGAGGTGCCCAGCCACGAGGTCGGCCTGGCCATCCTGGGGCCGTTGCGCGACCTCGACGAGGTGGCCTACCTGCGCTTCGCCTCGGTCTACCGGTCGTTCGAGTCCGCCGACGATTTCGAGCGCGAGATCCAGGCGCTGCGCGAGCACCGCGGGGTGGCGACCCCGGGCTGACGACGCCGCGCACACCGCGTCGGCCTAGGCTCGCGTTCATGCCCACCGACTTGCATCCCGACCTCGCCGCGCTGGCCCCGCTGCTGGGCACCTGGACCGGCCGGGGCTCCGGCAAGTACCCCACCATCCAGCCGTTCGACTACCTCGAAGAGGTCACCTTTTCCCACGTCGGCAAGCCGTTTCTGGCCTACGCCCAGAAGACCCGTGCGGCGGCCGACGGCAAGCCGTTGCACGCCGAGACCGGATACCTGCGGGTGCCGCAACCGGGTCGGCTCGAACTGGTGCTGGCCCACCCCAGCGGCATCACCGAGATCGAGGTCGGCAGCTACGCGGTCACCGGCGGCCTCATCGAGATGCGGATGTCCACCACGTCGATCGGGCTGACCCCCACCGCCAAGGAGGTGACGGCGCTCGGGCGTTGGTTCCGCATCGACGGCGACAAGCTTTCCTACTCGGTGCAGATGGGCGCGGTCGGGCAGCCGCTGCAGGACCATCTCGCCGCGGTGCTGAACCGGCAGCGCTGAGGAGTCATCGCCGCCGGCTCGTCAATCCAGGTGCCGCACACCGTCATTGACCACCCGCCCGGCCACCCCCACCCAGCCTTCGGCGCTCCAGCTGGTTTCGATCACCGAACCCTTGCCCTGGGTGATCCGCAGGTCCCGGCTCAGGTAATCGGTGATCCGCATCGCCGCCGAACCGGTCGCCTCGTCTTCGGGCACGCCCAGGTTGGCGGCGAACATCCGGGACCGCAGCGCCCCGGCGGCCCGGTCGGTCCAGGCCCACAGGTAGTGCGCGGTGTCGTCGGAGAACTCCGTCGGGTCGGCGGCGAGAACCTCCTCGGCCGAACCGAATTCGTGCAGCGCCAGTTCGGGCGCCCATTCCGAGCGGGCGCTGATGCGGGCGCGCGGCCCGTCGTATCCGACCTGCACGATCCCGGCCGGCACCGCCAGCGTGTTGATCGGCGAGCCGTGCTCGCGCAGCCACCACGCGGCGCCGACGGTGGGATGACCGGCGAACGGCAGCTCGGTGCGCGGCGTGTAGATGGTGGCGTGCGCGGTGGGCGAACCGGGTGCCGGAAGGTCAACGAAAACCGTTTCGCTGTAACCCAATTGGGTGGCCAGCCGCTGCCGGCCGGCGACCTCGACCCGGCCGGCGTCCACCACGCCGAGCGGATTGCCGAAGTTGCCGTCCGAGTCGGCGAACACCCGCAGCACCGTCACGTCGATACCCATGGCCCGACTGTACGACCCCGGCCGCGGCCGGCCCGGACTCAGGTGGCGCTGCGTTCGTCGGATCCCATGGCGCTGAGCACCGCGACGCGGGTGGGGGCCGGGCCGGTGACGGCCTGCGCGCCGCCGCCGCTGCGCAGCAACCGGCGCAGCGCCTCCTGATCGTATGCGGCGGGCTCGGTGGAGTCGATGAAGCGCTCGACGACGTCGATGAACCGGGCCGGGTCGTCGTGGAACGGAAAGTGGCCGGAGCCCTCGAAGATCTCCAGCCGCGAGCCGGGCATGGCGGCGTGCGCCATCCAGGCGTGCCGGACCGGGACCACCACATCCTTGGTGCCCCAAACGATCTGCACCGGGATGGCCTCGGTCAGGTAGCAGCGGTCGAGCATGGTGACGATCTGCCCGCGCCAGTCCACCACCGCCCGCAGCGTCCGGCTGAACGCCGCCGACGCCGTCGGTTCGGGCAGGTCGTCGAGGATCCGCAGCACGTTGGGCAGGTCGCGGCCCAGGCCGGTGCTGCCCAGCGCGGTGCCCAGGACGCGGCCCATCAGCTGCACCGCCGGCAGCACCAGCGGCAGCCGCAGCAGGGCGATGGCTTCGCTGCCCAGCGGCAGCGACGCCCAGCGCAGCACGAAGTTCACGTCCTTGGTCACCCCGCCGGCGCCGACCAGGATCAGCCGCTCCACCAAATGCGGGAACTGGTAGGCGAATTGCATGGCCACCCCGCCGCCCAGGGAATGGCCGACGATGGTCACCCGCTCGATGTCGAGCACCGCCAGCAGGTCGCGCATCCCGTTGGCGTAGGCCGCCACCGAGTAGTCGGCGCGCGGCTTGTCGGACTGCCCGTGCCCCAACAGGTCCGGGGCGATGACGGTGAACCGCTGGGCGAGCTTGGCCTGCACGGTGTTCCACGTGGTGGAGTTGTCGCCGATGCCGTGGATCAACAGGATCGCCGGCCCCGACCCGGCGATGCGGTAGGCGCGGCGGTAACCGTGAATGGTGCGGAACTCGAGGCGGGGTGCGCTCACTTCCCGCACCGGGCGGAGCGTGTTCTTGCGCTTCCGCTCGGTCATATCGCCAACCTTGTTGTCGGGCCGGGGTGGCGGCGGTGGTGGCTGGGTGGTCGGGTCAGGCCTGGTCGTCGTCGTCGAACTTCTTCTCCGCCTGCTGGGCCAGGAATCGCTCGAACTCGGCGCCCAGCTCGTCGCCGCTGGGCAGGTCCCCGTCGCGAGTCAGTAACGACCTGTTCTCCTGGGCGTCGATGAAGGCATCGTACTGGCGCTCGAGCGCGGCCACCACTTGAGCCACCTCCGCGCTCGCCTCGACCTGCTCGTCGATCTTGGCCCGGATCACCTCGGCGGCTTCGCTCAACGCGGTCAGCGGCAGCTCCAGCGACGCGGTCTTGGCGACCTGCTCGAGCAGCGCCTGGGCGGCGGCGGGGTAGTCGGTCTGGGTCAGGTAGTGCGGAACGTGCACGGTGTAGCCGACCACCTCGTGCCCGTGCTGGGCCATCCGGTACTCCAGCAGGTTGGACGCGCTGCCGGGGACCTGGATCTCGGCGATCCAGGGCTGGAAGTTCTTGATCAGCTCCGGGTTGTTGGAGTGCGCCGTCATGGTGATCGGCCGGGTGTGCGGGACCGCCATCGGCACGGTGCCCAGGCCGATGGTCTGGCGCACGCCCAGCCGCTCGGCCAGCAGCCGCACCGCGGTGATGAAGCGCTCCCACTTCAGGTCCGGCTCCAGCCCGGCCAGCAGCAAAAACGGGGTGCCGACGCTGTCGCGCAGCGCGTACAGGCTCAGCTCGGGGTCGTCGTAGTGGGTGAAGTGGTCGGTCTTGAAGGTCATCAGCGGGCGCCGCGAGCGGTAGTCCAGCAATTCGTCGATCGCGAACGACGCGACCAGCTCGGAATCCAGCGCCGCCTTCAGATGCTTGGCCGCCAGCCGGATGGCGTGCCCGGCGTCGGAAAAGCCCTCCAGGGCGTGCACCAAGACCGGGCCGCGCCCGTCGGACGTCGACAACTGCGGGGCGGGCAGCTCCAGCTCGTACATGCCGGCCTGCCCCGGCTGGTATTGATCACCTGCGTCTTGACGGTGAGTCATGGGGATCGCCTCCTTTCGGGGGTCTCTCCAGGGTGCCCTACCAAGTGTCCCCCGAATCGCGGGGCACCGACATCGAACAGCGAACGCGAAGTCACGCTGTCAGCTGAAACGTCACCATTGTCCGGCGTAATCCGCGGCGACCCGATCCGGGGTCCGCCCCGCGGCGCGCCAGCAAACCCGTGGCCACACCGCGACGCGCGGAAGTCGGCCCGGCGGGGCAGGGTCAGGCATGATGAAGGCGATGCGCGTACCGATCCTGATGCTCTGCTCGGTGGTGGGGGTGGCGGCGTCGCTGACGTCGTGCCACCGGCCCGTCGAGCACGTGTCGGGTGCCCCGGTGTCCGCACCGCGGGTCGGCGGCCCGGTGCAGCGGCTCAGCCAGCCCGAGCAGAAGGCCGTCGCGGGCCCGGTGGAGCCGGACCGGCGCATCGGGGCGATCTTCATCGACGGTGGGCCGCTTCATGTTTGCACCGGTTCGGTGCTGCATTCGGCGGCCGGCAACCTGATCATCACCGCCGCGCACTGCCTGGCCGGGGCGTCGCTGATCACGTTCGTTCCCGGCTTCGCCGGCGATGCCGCGCCCGGGCCCGCCGATGTGTGGAAGGCCGACGCGGTGTACCTCGATCCGCGCTGGACCAACGGCAAGGACCCGCACGCCGATTACGCGGTGGCCCGGGTCAGCAACGACAGCGGCGCCGCCGTCGAGTCCCGGGTCGGGTTGGCGCTGACGCTGGGCGTCACACCCCCGCCGGGCAGCCGGGTCACCGTGCTGGGCTATCCGGCCGGCGTGGGCGGCTCGCCGATCGGGTGCCAGGCCGCCACGTCGGTCACCGAGACCGGATTCCCGGCGCTGGCCTGCGAGGGGCTGGTGGACGGCACCAGCGGGGCGCCCTGGGTCAGCGGCACCACCGTGGTCGGGCTGATCGGCGGCCTGGAGCGGGGCGGCTGCGCGGCCAACATGTCGTACTCGGCGCCGTTCGACGCGCAGACCGCGGAGTTGCTGGCCCGCGCCGAGGCCGGCGGACCGGGCGACCCGATCCCCAACGACCTGCAGGACGCCTGCTAGCGGGTCAGCGGCGGAACTGGTTGAGCGCGCGCACCTTGTTCATCACGTCCAGCGCCGCCACCTTGTAGGCCTCGGAAAAAGTGGGGTAGTTGAACACCGCGTCGACCAGGTATTCCACCGTGCCGCCGCAGCCCATCACGGCCTGCCCGATGTGCACCATCTCGGTGGCGCTGGTGCCGAAGATGTGCACGCCGAGCACCTTGAGGTCCTGGGTGGACACCAGCAGCTTGAGCATGCCGTAGGAGTCGCCGGCGATCTGGCCGCGGGCCAGCTCCCGGTACCGGGCCACCCCCACCTCGTAGGGGATCGCGTCCTTGGTGAGCTCCACCTCGGTGGCCCCGACGTAGGAGACCTCGGGGATGGAGTAGATGCCGATCGGCTGAAGCTCGGTGATGCCGTCGGACGCCTCCCCGAACGCGTGGTAGGCGGCCAGCCGGCCCTGCTCCATTGACGTGGCGGCCAGCGCCGGGAAGCCGATCACGTCCCCGACGGCGTAGATGTGCGGCACCTTGGTCTGGAAGTTGTCGTCGACGAAGATGCGGCCCCGGTTGTCGGCCTCCAGCTCGGCGTTGTGCAGGTCCAGATGGTCGGTCTGGCCCTGCCTGCCGGCCGAGTACATCACCGTCTCGGCGGGAATCTGCTTGCCGCTGGCCAGGGTGGTGACGGTGCCCGCCGACCCGACGTCGACCGCGGTCACCTCCTCGCCGAACCGGAACGTCACCGCCAGGTCGCGCAGGTGGAACTTGAGCGCCTCGACCACCTCGGGGTCGCAGAAGTCGAGCATGTCGTCCCGCTTCTCCACCACGGTCACCTTGGTGCCCAGGGCGGCGAACATCGAGGCGTACTCGATGCCGATCACGCCGGCGCCGACCACCACCATCGAGGTGGGCAGCGACTTGAGGTCCAGGATCCCGTCGGAGTCGAGCACCCGGTCCTCGTCGAACTCGACGCCTGAGGGCCGCGCCGGCCGGGTGCCGGTGGCGATGACGACGTATTTGCCGCTGATGGTGATCTTTTCGCGCCGGGACGGGTCCTCGACCTCGATGGTGTGCGGGTCGACGAAGCGGCCGTGCCCGATCAGCAGGTCGATGCGGTTGCGCATCAACTGGTTGCGCACCACGTCGATCTCCTTGCCGATCACGTGCTGGGTGCGGGCCAGCAGGTCGGCGGGGGTGATCTTCTCCTTCACCCGGTAGCTGGCGCCGTAGAGTTCGCGCTGGCTCATGCCGGTGAGGTAGAGGACCGCCTCGCGCAACGTTTTCGACGGGATGGTGCCGGTGTTGACGCACACGCCGCCGAGCATCTGTCCGCGTTCGACGACCGCGACGGACTTGCCCAGCTTGGCCGACGCGATCGCGGCCTTCTGCCCGCCGGGCCCCGACCCGATGACCACCATGTCGTACTCTTGCGGCGAGCTCATGGGCTAAACAGTAGAGCAGCTCAACTCACAGTGCTGGGTTCATCCACAGCTGTGCTGCCGCGCCCGCGCGGCCGCGCACCCGGTGACGGTGGCGGCCGTCAGCGTGGGTGCTCATGACCACGCATCGACAACCCGACTTCACGCTTTCCCGCCCGGGCGCGCTCATCGCCGCGCTGCCCGCCGTTCTCGGCTTCGTCCCCGAAAGTTCATTGGTACTGGTGTCTTTGGAGGACGGGCGGCTCGGATCGGTGCTGCGCGTCGACCTGTCCGACGAGTTGGCGCACCGGGTCGACCACCTGGCCGAGGTGACCGCCGCGGCCCGGCCCGAGGCGGTGATCGCGGTGATCGTCGACGCGGCCGGGGCGCCCTGCCCGAGCTGCAACGAGGACTACCGACAGCTGTGCGATGCGCTGTTAGAAGCGTTGGCGCGCAACGACATTGAGCTGTATGCCGCGCATGTGGTGGACCGGGTCGCGCTGGGCGGCCGTTGGCACTGCGTCGACGGCTGCGGGGCCAGCGGCCTCATCGACGACCCGTCGGCGTCGCCGCTGGCCGCCGCGGCGGTGCTGGACGGCAGGCGGCTCTACGCGCGGCGCGCCGATCTGCAGGCGGTCATCGCCGTCGAGGACCCCGAGCGCAGCGCGGCGTTGACGGCCGCGGTCCGGCGTCAGGCCGGCCGGCGGACCGCGGCGCTCCGGGCGAATCCGGTGCGCCGCACCCGCGGCGACGTGGAAAAGGCCATGGCCGCCGCCGCCCGGGTGTCATCCGGTGAGGCGCTGTCCGACACCGAGCTGGCGAGGCTGGGCTGCGCGCTGAGTGACCCTCAGGTGCGCGACATGCTCTACGCGCTGGCCGTCGGCGAGGGCGCCGACGAGGTCGAATCGCTGTGGGCGGTGCTGGCGCGCACGCTGCCCGAGCCGTGGCGGGTCGAGGCGCTGGTGCTGGTCGCGTTCAGCGCCTACGCCCGTGGCGACGGTCCGCTGGCCGGGGTGTCGCTGGTCGAGGCGCTGCGCTGCGAGCCCGGGCATCGGATGGCCGGCATGCTGGACACCGCATTGCAGTCGGGTCTGCGGCCCGAGGACATCCGGGACCTGGCGCGCACCGGCTACCGGCTGGCCAAACAGTTCGGCGTGCGGCTGCCGCCGCGGCGGCCATTCGGCCGCAGGGCCGGCTGAAACGTTCGGCTGCAGGGCCGGCTGAAGGGGAGAAGCGGTGCGGCTCAGACCTTTTCGACCTTGACCGCGTGGGCCATCTCGTGCGGCAGGGTGACGTTCTCGTGGCCGGGGATGACGATCGTCACCCCCGCGGGGCCGGTCTCCACGGTCACCCGGGCGTTGGGCACCACACCGGCGTCCTTGAGCCGCGAGATCAGGTCGATGTCACCCTGGACGTGCTCGGTGAGCTGGCGCACCACCACGGCCACCGGGGCGCCGGACGGCAACTCGGTGAGCCGGACCAGGTTGGCCTCCTCGGCGCCGGATTCGGGCCCCACGCCCAGGTCCAGCAGCCCGGGAATCGGGTTGCCGAACGGCGAGGTGGTGGGGTTGTTCAGCACCTTGACCAGGCGCCGCTCGACGTCCTCGCTCATCACGTGCTCCCAGCGGCACGCCTCGGCGTGCACTTCCTCCCAGGGCAGCCCGATGACGTCGACCAGCAGCCGCTCGGCCAGCCGGTGCTTGCGCATCACGGCCACGGCCAGCGCCCGGCCCTTGTCGGTGAGCTCGAGGTGGCGGTCGCCGGCGACGTGCAGCAGCCCGTCGCGCTCCATCCGGGACACGGTTTGGCTGACGGTCGGCCCGCTCTGATCGAGGCGTTCGGCGATCCGGGCACGCAGCGGCGTCACGCCCTCTTCTTCGAGGTCGTAGATGGTCCGCAGATACATCTCGGTGGTGTCAACCAGGTCGTTCATTCAGCACCTTCCATCGACGCTGAGTCTACTTGGCCAGCTGCGTGAATGGGTGTAACGCGTCGACGGCAAGCAGTATGCCCGCCGCTGACGCGGCGGGCATACTGTCTGCTACCTAGCTTGGGTGAGCTTTCAGCTCGCGTACGACCGTAGCCGGTCGGCGCGCTCCCCGTTGCGGAGTTTGGACATCACGTCCCGCTCGATCTGGCGGACCCGCTCCCGGGACAGCCCGAACAGCTTGCCGATCTGGTCGAGCGTGCGCGGCTGGCCGTCGTCGAGGCCGAACCGCAGCCGGATCACCTGGTGCTCGCGCTCGTCCAGGGTGGCCAGCACGCTGCGGATGTCGGTGTGCAGCAGCTCGGCGATCACCGCGTTCTCGGCGGACATCGCCTCGGCGTCCTCGATGAAGTCGCCCAGCGGGGCTTCCTCCTCCGAGCCCACCGGCATGTCCAGGCTCACCGGGTCGCGGCTGTGCTCGAGCAGGTCGTTGATCTTGTCGATCGGGATGCCCGACTCGGCGGCCAGCTCCTCGTCGGTGGCCTCGCGGCCCAGGTTCTGGTGCATCTCCCGCTTGATCCGCGCCAGCTTGTTGACCTGCTCGACCAGGTGCACCGGCAGCCGGATGGTGCGGCTCTGGTCGGCCATGCCGCGGGTGATGGCCTGACGGATCCACCACGTCGCGTACGTCGAGAACTTGAATCCCTTTGTGTAGTCGAACTTTTCCATCGCCCGGATCAGCCCGAGGTTGCCTTCCTGGATCAGGTCCAGCAACGGCATGCCGCGACCCGTGTACCGCTTGGCCAGCGACACCACCAGGCGCAGGTTCGCTTCCAGCAGATGACGGCGCGCGGCCTGGCCGTCGCGCACCACGGCCTCCAGATCGCGTTTGCGGTTCTCCCCGAGGCGCTTACGCGTTTCGAGCAGGTGCTCGGCGTAGAGCCCCGCCTCGATGCGCTTCGCGAGTTCCACTTCGCCAGCCGCATTCAGCAACGCCGTCTTACCGATCCCGTTCAGATACACGCGCACCAGGTCCGCTGCGGGGCTTTGAGCATCCAGATCGCCGTCAAATCTGCTCGTGCTGGCGTTCGCCATAGCGACCTCCCGTTCGGCTTGTACTGTCATCGGGTTCAACGACAGACCAGCCTTCTGAGTTCCCGGCGGTTCCCCATCTCACACGTGTTGACGTGCAGAAATGTGTCGCCGACCTGAGAATGTCCTGAGAAGTGCGCCGCGGCGGCACGCTCAGTGAAACGGCGGGCGGTCCCGATCGATTCCGTCCCACCCGCCCGGTTGCCACCGCGCCTGCGCAGCTGGCGGCGGCTCCAGCGCCGCCTGCTCGGCGCGGGGAAACAGCGGGGTGCGGCGGCGGGCGTTGTCGAATCGGCGGGGCTCGTCGGGACTGCGCGGCGGCCGGTCGTTGGCGATCAGCACGGCCATCCACGGCAGCGGGATCGACGCCGCCACGATCGCCAGCGAGATCAGCCCGTTGTGCCAGGCGCCGTAGGCGACCGCCGCCAGGATCAGCGCCGGAATCCGGAAAGCCATCAGGGTCAGGTATTTACGCACCCGCGCGCGGTGCTGCTCCTCGTAGGAGGGCGCGGCGGCGGTGATGAGCACTGGCCGGCTCTTGTTGCGGTCAAAGTCGTCGAATCCGCCATCGAACCCCGAATCGGAGCCGTGCTTCATTCCTCCACTGTCCCACACCCGGGCGGTTCCGGCTCGGCCGGTTTCCGCCCGTCCGGCGGCGCGTCCGCCGGTGCCGCCGGCGGTGCACAATATGGGGTATGCAGACCCAGACGATCGAACGCACCGAGACCGACGAACGCGTCGACGACGGGACCGGCAGCGATACGCCCAAGTACTTCCACTACGTCAAGAAGGACAAGATCGCCGAGAGCGCGGTGCTGGGCAACCACGTCGTGGCGCTGTGCGGCGAGGTCTTTCCGGTCACCCGGGCGGCCAAGCCGGGCTCACCCGTCTGCCCGGAGTGCAAGCAGATCTACGACCGGCTCAAGAAGGGCTGATCAGCCCCGCGGTTCGGCCGGCGCCACCTCGCGCCGCTGGGTGGCGGGGTTCGCGATGGGGCTGGCCAGCGTCTGCACCGTCCGCTCCAGGGCGGGCGACCGGGAGAACAACCAGGTGCGCAGCCGGTGCGCATGGGTCTTCGGCGCCGGGAACTCCTCCTGGACGGCGGCGTTGAGCTCGGCGCCCAGCATGATCGCGAAGCCGCCGAAGAACGCGAACAGCAAGAACGCGATCGGGGTGGACAGCGCGCCGTAGGTGTAGCCGGTGCTGGTGATCCAGCGCAGGTAGAAGCGCAGGCCCAGGGTGGCGGTGACGAACACCGTCGTGGCCAGCATGGCGCCCAGGATCAGCCGGTGCGACGGCAGCGGCTCGGGCAGGGCGACCCGGTACAGGATCATCACCGCGATCGTCAGGCCGACGATCAGGGCGGGGTAGTAGCCGTAGCGCAGCACGTTGGACAGGCCGAGCGGGATGTGTTCGCCCACCTTGCGCGGGCCCACCACCACCAGCGGCGCGGTCGCCACCACGCCCACCAGCATCACCACGTAGAGGAACAGCGCGAAGAACCGCTGGCGCACCGGGTGGCGCAGCGGCGTCTGGTCGTGCGCCTCGACCACCGAGTCGACGAACGCCGAGATGGCCGACGACCCCGCCCACAGCGAGATCAGGAATCCCAACGACACCACTTCGCCGCGGGCGTTGTTGGCGATGTCACGGACGGTCGGCTCGATGATCTCGTTGACCACGCTGGGGGAGAACACGCTGTGCGCCGTCGAAATCAGCTGCCGCAGGATGCTGGGCAGCATGTCCGGACCGAACAGCGGCGCCACGTAGGCGAGCGTCCCCAGCAGGCCGAGCAGCAGCGGCGGCAGGGACAACGCCGACCAAAAACCCGCCTGAGCCGACTCCGAGAAGATCGAGTCGTCCCAACTCTTGGAAAGAGTCCTCAGGGTGATTCGCCAGATGTGGTGGCGCGACGGTTTTGCGACCTGATCGCTCATACCAGTCCAGCATTACCGGAAATCGCGCCCACTTCCCACATTGGCGGCGGGCGAGTTCGGCAGGGCTAGCTTTCGCTGACCTCCAGCACCGCGTCCAGCTCGGTCAGCTTGGCCTCGTGCTCGTTGGCGTGGTGCTGGCAGAAGAGAAGCTCCAGTCCGGAAGGCAGCTTGGCGCGCACCCGAGCCGCGGCACCGCAGCGATCGCAGCGGTCGGCTCTGGTCAGTTCAGGACTCGTCAGAGTTGCATTCATGGCTTCTCCGTTCTCGTACATTCACTTTCTCAGACGTATGGCGTTTTCGCCTTGTTCCCCGATCGTTATCGGGTGTGTCGTTTCTCACGACCTGGTCAGGTTTGGTTCGGCGGGGTCTCTAGGGTGGCGGTCGTGACCGTCAGTCCCGGCGTTCTGGTGCATCTGTGCGGGGCGAAACAGTGGGCCCGCGCCCGGCGCAGGGGCCGCATCGATCCGCAGGACGCCGACTTCATCCACCTGTCGACGCCGCAGCAGGTGCACCTGCCCGCCAACCGGCTCTACCGCGGCCGCGACGACCTGGTGCTCCTGCACGTCGACCCCGACCGGCTTGCGGCGCCGCTGCTTTGGGAGCCGGGAGTGCCAACCGATCCCGCATCGATGTTGTTCCCGCATCTGTACGGGCCGCTGCCGGTGAACGCTGTGATCGCGGTCACCGACTACCGGCCGGGACCCGACGGCGGCTTCCCGCCCGTCGCCACGTAGGCGTCGGCTTCGATCTCCACCAGCAACTCGGGTGCGATCAGCGCCGCGACCTCGACCATGGTGGCCGCGGGCCGTATCGCGCCGAACACCTCCGCGTGCACCGCCCCGACCTCGCGCCAGCGCGAGATGTCGGTGACGTAGATGCGGGTGCGCACCACATCGGCGAGTTCGGCGCCGGCCTGTCGCAGGGCAATCTCGATGCGGCGCAAGGCATCTCGCGCTTGGGCGGCGATGTCGCCGGCGGGCCCGGCGCCGGTTGTCCCGGCGACCCAGACGTGCGGGCCGACGCGCACCGCCCGCGCGTAGCCGACGTCGGATTCGAAGGCCGAGTCGGATTGGACCACGGTGCGGTTGCCAGACATGCGCCTCACGGTACGTCGGCACCGCGCCCCGCCGCAGCCGAATTTTCCGGCGACAGCGTCAGTTTGACCTACCGGCTTACGCCGGCATCGAGATGGCTTGCGCGCCAACCATTCTGGGGATGTGTGCGCTCCAATTAGACCTTGGTGGCACCCATGTCGACAGTGAGCTGCGTGCCTGTCACCGTTCGGGCCAGATCCGAAGCGAGCCAGAGGACCGCATCGGAGATGTCATCCGGCTCGGCCACAGCATAGGGCGGCAGCACACTGCCGAACGACACGACATAATTCGGATGCTCGGTCAGGAACTCTGTCGGCGGTACGCCCATCGGTGTCGCCACACCCCACGGGTGAACGGAGTTCACGCGAATTCCGTATTCGCCTAGCTCGATGGCCGCCGACTTGGTGAGCCCCACAACCCCGTGCTTGGCCGCACTGTAGTGGGCCTGCCCAGGCAGCGACTTGATCCCTGCGACCGAGCTGATCAAGACAATCGATCCACCGTTGCCAGCCGAGATCATATGCGGAACAGTGGCTTTCATTGTTCGCCAGACACCCGACAGGTTCACGTCCAGCATCGTCAGCCACTGCTCTTCAGACATCTCCCACAACCGAGCCCAGTTGGCGATCCCGGCATTGGCAACTACGACATCCAGTCGGCCGCCGAGACGCTCGACGCCCTCGGTCACGATTCGTTCGAGGGCCTTGAGATCGCGCACGTCCGCCGTGTCGACGACGAACGGCCTCCCCTCCCGCTCGAGCAGACCGGCGGTCTCCTTGAGATCCGCTTCGGTGGCAGGCGGATAGGCGTTGTCTGGCGATACCTCGTCGCAAATGTCGACCGCGATCACCGATACACCCTCGCGCGCCAGCCGCACCGCGTGGCTGCGGCCTTGACCGCGCGCCGCACCGGTCACGAAGGCGACCTTGTCGTCAAGCAGACCCATGACAACCCTCCGATCGGCCCAGCCTCGACGATGCGTCTCTCAGCTGGCTGGCATCGCAGCTCCTCAACTGCTCGAACCGCCGTAGCTGGGTTAGCTGAGTATCCGCCGATTGACGGTCGCGGAACCCGCGAATCGCGATCTTGACCGACTGGCCGTTCGGCCCCTCAGGACGACGGCAACGCCTGGGCCGTGACGCCTGCGGGTGTTCTGGTCTGAATCTCAGTCCAGGTAGTCGCGCAGCACCTGGGAACGGCTGGGGTGGCGCAACTTTGACATCGTCTTGGACTCGATCTGGCGGATGCGCTCGCGGGTCACCCCGTAGACCTGGCCGATCTCGTCCAGGGTGCGGGGCTGGCCGTCGGTCAGGCCGAACCGCAGCCGCACCACGCCGGCCTCGCGCTCCGACAGCGTCTCCAGCACCGACTGCAGCTGGTCCTGCAACAGCGTGAACGACACCGCGTCCACGGCCACCACGGCCTCGCTGTCCTCGATGAAGTCGCCCAGCTGGGAATCGCCCTCGTCGCCGATGGTCTGGTCCAGCGAGATCGGCTCGCGGGCATATTGCTGGATCTCCAGCACCTTTTCGGGCGTGATGTCCATTTCCTTGGCCAGCTCCTCGGGCGTGGGCTCGCGGCCCAGGTCCTGCAGCAGCTCGCGCTGGATGCGGCCCAGCTTGTTGATCACCTCGACCATGTGCACCGGGATGCGGATGGTGCGGGCCTGGTCGGCCATGGCCCGGGTGATGGCCTGACGGATCCACCACGTCGCGTAGGTGGAGAACTTGTAGCCCTTGGTGTAGTCGAACTTCTCGACCGCACGGATCAGGCCCAGGTTGCCCTCCTGGATCAAATCGAGGAACGCCATCCCGCGGCCTGTGTAGCGCTTGGCCAGCGACACCACCAACCGCAGATTCGCTTCCAGCAGATGGTTTTTCGCGCGGTCGCCGTCGCGGCAGATCCACATCATGTCGCGGCGCTGGGCGGCGGGCAGCTTCTCGCCGCGCTCGGCCATCTCCGACATCAGCTGGGTGGCGTACAGGCCGGCCTCGATCCGCTTGGCCAGCTCGACCTCTTCCTCGGCGTTGAGCAGCGCGACCTTACCGATCTGCTTGAGGTAGGCGCGCACCGAGTCGGCCGACGCGGTCAGCTCGGCGTCCTTGCGGGCCTGCCGCAACGCCTCGGATTCGTCCTCGTCCCAGACGAAATCGCCGGAGGCCTTGTCCTTTTCGGACGGCTCGGCGATCTCGTCGTCCTCGTCGGCGGCCGTGGCGCCGGCCGCCTTGGGGGCGGCGGCTTCCTCGTCCTCGCCCTCCTCGGCGTCACCGGGCTCGATGTCGGCGTCGTCGGCCGCCACGTCCTCCTCGAGGTCGTCGAGGTTCAGGTCGGTGTCGATGTCGAGGTCCTCGCCGGGCTCGCCCTCCAGGTCGGGCTCGGTGTCGAGATCCTCGACGGCGCCGTCGGTGTCGAGGGCGTCGGGGTCGGCCGGGCCGCCCTTGGCAGCCTTCGTCCCGCGCCCCGACGGCGCCTTGGCGTCGGCACCCTTGGCCGACGAGCGGGTCTTCTTGGCGGGTTCGGCGGCCGCGCCGGCCTCGGACTTGGCGGACCGCGATGCGGTCTTGGTGGCCCGCTTGGCGGGCGCGGAGCCGTTGGCGGCCTTGGCCGCCGGCCGCTTGGCGGGGGACGACGGAGACTTTGTGGCGGTGCGTTTCACCGGCCCATCCGTCGCCGGGCTTGCTTTGGTCGCTGCCACTTACACCCCTTCGTTTGGGCTCACTTTCGGTGGGTAGTGGGCATGGTTAACCGAAAGTGTCTGCTATGTCGATGTCGGCGTTGGTATCAGCGTGACCAGTCGCACGCTGGCGGTTGGGCGTTCGCCGAGCACCATTGTAACGACAGTGCGCGGTACTACGGCTGTGCCGGCCAAAAATCAGTGGGTGACGTCCGAGGTCGCGGCCATGGCCGCGCCGACGATCCCGGCGGTGTTGAGCAGGGCCGCGGCCACCACCGGGGTGCGGTTTTCTAGCAGCGGCAGCCATTTGTCGGCCTTGCGGCTGATCCCGCCGCCGGCGATGAACAGGTCCGGCCACAGCGCGTTCTCGATGCTCACCAGCACCCGGGTCACCTGTTTGGCCCACTTCTCATAGGACCAGCCGTGGCGTTCCTTCACCGAGGACGCCGCGCGCTGCTCGGCCTCCTTGCCGCCCACCTCCAGGTGCCCGAGCTCGGTGTTGGGTATCAGGGTGCCGTTGTGAATGACCGCCGAGCCGATCCCGGTGCCGAACGTCAGCAACACCACCAGCCCCGACTGGTTCCGGCCCGCCCCGTAGTGCTCCTCGGCCAGCCCGGCGGCGTCGGCGTCGTTGAGGACGGTGACCTCCTGGCCGTTCAGTTCGGCGCTGATGATGTCGCGTGCGTTGGTGCCGATCCACGCCTTGTCCACGTTGGCCGCGGTCTGCACGACGCCGTGGGTGACCACCCCGGGATAGGTGACGCCCAGCGGCCCGGTCCATTCGAAGGCGTCGACCACCGCGGCGATGGTCTTGGCGACGGCCGAGGGTGTCGCCGGTTGCGGGGTCAGCAGCTTGACCCGCTCGCCGATCAGCAGCCCGGTGTCCATGTCGACGATGCCGCCCTTGATGCCGCTGCCGCCGACGTCGACGCCGAAGCCGCGCCGCGGCGGCGGGCCGGCGGCCGGGGCGGCGGGGGTGTGCGCGGTCGAGTCGGTGCTGGTCATCGAATCTCCTCGGCGTCACTGGGCTGTCCGCCCACCTTAACGCCGCGACCGCGCGGTCCGCGGCGTCTGCGCGGCGGCGGCGACTGTGATGCGATGGACCGGTGATGCCCTCCGATGACGAGCTCGTGCGGCTGCGTTCGGTGGCCGAGACCCTGGCCGCCGAGGCGGCCGCGTTTGTCCGGCGCCGGCGCGCCGAGGTGTTCGGCACCGAGCCCGGCGGGGCGTCCGCCCCCGACGGCGGCGCGGTGCGATCCAAGAGCACGCCGACCGACCCGGTGACCGTGGTGGACACCGAGACGGAGCGGCTGCTGCGGGACCGGTTGGCCCAATTACGGCCCGGCGAACCGATTCTCGGCGAGGAGGGCGGGGGGCCCGCCGAGCCGTCGGCCCCTGGGGACGGGACGGTCACCTGGGTGCTCGACCCCATCGACGGCACGGTGAATTTCGTGTACGGCATCCCCGCCTATGCGGTCTCGGTCGGCGCTCAGGTCGACGGGGAGTCGGTGGCCGGGGCGGTCGCCGACGTGGTCGGCGACCGGGTGTACTCGGCGGCCGCCGGTCTCGGCGCCCATGTCAGCGACGGCGCAGGCAGGCAACCGCTGCAGTGCGCGGCGGTCGACGATGTGTCGATGGCGTTGCTGGGCACCGGTTTTGGCTATGCGCGGCAACGGCGCGCGGCGCAGGCGGCGCTGTTGGCGCGGATGCTGCCGGTGGTCCGCGACGTGCGGCGGATCGGGTCGGCGGCGCTGGATCTGTGCATGGTCGCCGCGGGCCGGCTGGACGCCTATTACGAGCACGGTTTGAAAGTGTGGGACCGCGCCGCGGGCGCGCTGATCGCCGCGGAGGCCGGCGCCCGGGTGGTGCTGCCGGCACCCGACGGCGACGGGGCCGGGTTGGTGCTGGCCGCCGCGCCCGGGATCGCCGACGAGCTGCTGGCCGTCCTGGAACGCTTCGACGGCCTGGACCCGATCCTGGACTGAGCGCCTCAGCAGCTGCTGGCGTGAATCTTGGCCAGCAGCGTGGGATCCGAGGGTTCGGTGGCCCCGGGCCGCAGGGTGGCCAGCACCGCGTCGATGTCGTCGTTGTGGGCCAGCGCGGTGAAGTCGGTGCCCAGCGCGAGGTCGACGGAGTCGTCGGCGCGGTTGTCGTTGAACAGTTCGGTGCACGGCGCCACCAGCCACACCGCCGCGGCCGTGGCCTGCCCGGCGGTGCCGAACCGGATCTGGCCCTGGCAGGTGAGCCGGGTGCCCGCGTACAGCGGGTCGTTGGCGGCGGTGGGCTGGGCGAAGCCGAGGTCCTTCATCGCCCCGGCGACGTCGCCGGCCTGCCCGCCGCGGCCGCTGGCGTTGAGCACGCGGACCTTGGTGTCGGCGAGCTTGGCGGGCGTCACGTCCATCATGGCGCTGCGCGACACCTGCTCACCGAGCTGGGCCGGCGCCGAAGCCGTCGACCCCGCCGGCCCGGTCGACTTGGGCGGGGGATTGCACACCGCGGCCTCGTGCATCTTGGCGGGCCGCGTCAGCGCCACCGTCCAGATGACGGCGGTGGCCACCGCGAGCAGGCTCACCACCACGATCGCCGGCCGGGGGTTGCGCCGGCGGAATGGCCGGCCGTGCTTGTCGAAAGCGGTACCCTCGGTGATTTGTGTGACCACAGCTGCACTCTAGTCGCACGCCAAACCCCTGTTCAGAAGCGAGCGCAAGGGTAAAAATAGGGATGTGAGGTAAATCACACCTTAAGGGGCCGCGATCCGGGCACGAATCGTTTGGTGGATGCGTTCGACGCTGGTACAAAGCGATGCTTGGATAACGAGGGCATGTGAGGGGAAAGAATGCCTACCGACTATGACGCTCCACGGCGTACCGAGACCGATGACGTCTCGGAGGACTCGCTGGAGGAGCTCAAAGCGCGACGGAACGAGGCGGCTTCGTCCGTCGTCGACGTCGACGAATCTGAATCCGCTGAATCTTTCGAACTGCCCGGCGCCGACCTCTCGGGGGAAGAGCTCTCGGTGCGCGTCATCCCGAAGCAGGCTGACGAATTCACCTGCTCGAGCTGCTTTTTGGTGCAACACCGCAGTCGGCTGGCCAGCGAGAAGAACGGCGTGATGATCTGTACCGACTGCGCGGCCTGATCGGTCAGCCGCGTAATGCCGACAGCACCCGCTCCGGGTGACGGCAGCTCACCAACCAGTACGGCGTCGGATCGTCCGGGTCGTCGAGTACCACCAGGATCATCGGTCCCACCCACGCCCGGTGCAGTACGTAGGCGGCCGGGTCGAGCTGACGGCCCAGGGCGGCGGATTTCGCCGACGGCGCCACCGGCGCGGAGCGGGCGATCGCGGTGACCGGCAGGTGCGCGGGGCCGGCCCACAGTTCCACCTCGCCGGGCACGGCGGGGTTGGCGGTGACCCGGACCTCGATGCGGCCCAGCCACAGCAGCGCCGCGGCGGCCACCGCGAACAGCGCCGCGTATGGCCACCACGAGGACTGGCGGGTGACACCCATGTTGAACTCGAACGCGATGATGCCGGCCAGCGCGAACGCCGGCGGCCACCACCACCAGGGCACCCACAATCGTTCGCGATATCGCACGTGGTGCGGCGCGACGCGGGTATCGGACACGCGGTCAAGGGTAGTCTGTGGCCCCGTGTCGACCAGTCTGGCCATCGTCCGTCTCGACCCCGGGCTTCCGCTGCCCAGCCGCGCCCACGAAGGCGACGCGGGCGTCGACCTCTACAGCGCCGAAGACGTCCGGCTGGAACCCGGCCGGCGCGCCCTGGTGCGCACCGGGGTGGCGGTCGCCATCCCGTTCGGCATGGTGGGCCTGGTGCATCCGCGGTCGGGACTTGCTGCGCGCGTTGGACTTTCGATCGTCAACAGCCCGGGTACCATCGACGCGGGCTACCGCGGCGAGATCAAGGTGGCGCTGATCAACCTGGACCCGGCCGAGCCGATCGTGGTGCACCGCGGCGACCGCATCGCCCAGCTGCTGGTGCAGCGCGTCGAGTTGGTGGAGCTGGTCGAGGTGTCGTCGTTCGACGAGGCCGGGCTGGCCGGCACGTCCCGGGGCGACGGCGGCCACGGTTCCTCCGGCGGACACGCGAGTCTGTGATGCGCGCCGGCGAGGATTTCACGAGGAGGCGCGATGAGGCGCGATGAGGTGGGCACCCCACCCGGGGAAGAGCGGCGCTGATGGCTGTATTCGGTAGGCGCGCCCGCAGGGGCGACGACGAGGACACCCCGGTCGGCGCGGAGATCCCCGAACCCGACCCGGTGGTGGCGCACGACGACGCGGACGAGCAGGCCGCCGACGAGCTCGAGGGTCCGTTCGACATCGACGATTTCGACGACCCCGCCGTGGCGGAGCTGGCCCGGCTGGACCTGGGCTCGGTGCTGATCCCGATGCCGGAGGCCGGCCAACTGCAGGTGGAGTTGACCGAAACCGGTGTGCCGAGCGCGGTTTGGGTCGTCACGGCCAACGGCCGTTTCACCATCGCGGCCTACGCGGCGCCCAAGACCGGCGGGCTGTGGCGCGAGGTGGCCGCCGAGCTGGCCGAGTCGCTGCGCAACGACTCGGCCAAGGTCAGCATCCAGGACGGGCCCTGGGGGCGGGAGGTGGTCGGCACCGCCGCCGGCGTGGTGCGCTTCATCGGCGTCGACGGCTACCGGTGGATGATCCGCTGCGTCGTCAACGGCACCCACGAGACGATGGAGGCACTCGAGCAGGAAGCGCGAGCGGCGTTGGCGGACACCGTCGTTCGCCGCGGCGACACCCCCCTTCCGGTGCGCACGCCGCTGCCGGTGCAGCTGCCCGAGCCGATGGCCCAGCAGCTGCGGGAGGCCGCGGCCGCGCAGCAGGCCGCCGCGCAGCAAGCCCAGTCCCAGCAGTCGCCGGGCAACGAGCCGGCCGCGCGGCGCAGCGCCGACGGGTCGGCCATGCAACAGCTGCGCACCACCACCGGCGGCTGACCCGGCCGCTCGGGACTACAGCTCGGCCAGCGCGGCCAGGCAGGCCGCGCCCAGGGCGGCGGGGTCGGCGCCGATCTGATCCAGCGTCACCGTGCGCAGCGCCGCCCGCGGCGCGGCGGCCACCCAGTCCCGGCCCGCCTGCAGCGGGTGAATCGGGTCGTCGAGCGCGGCCGCCACCGCCAGCGGCGCGGTCAACCCGGCCAGCTCGTCGCGGCTCGGCGCCACGTAGCCGGCCGCCTCTTCCATGGCGTCGGGCAGGTGCGGCCACTGCGCGCCCCACGAGCGGGTCAGCTCGTCGGCCAGCCACGCCGGGCTGGACGCGCGCATCTGGATCGTCGTCGCCGCCAGCCCGTCGGCGCGCAACCGGGCGGCCGAATAGCGTGCCGCCAGCGCGGCCGGCGCCTCCTCGGGGGCCCCGGCCCAGGCCGGCAGCGCGGCCAGCACCGCGACCGCCCGATCGGGATGGGCCAGCGCCCACGCGGCCGCCACGGCCGCGCCGATCGACACGCCGCCGACCGCGATCGGCCCTCGGCGCGCCGCGTCGTCCAGCGCCTCCAGATAGCCCGCCACCAACCGGTCGGGATGCGGCGGCGGGGCCACCAGCACCGCGCCCACCCCGGTGAGCGGACCCGAGAATGCCCGGTGAATGTAGTCGTCGTCGGAGCCGGTGCCGGGCAACAACACGGCACTGACACCGCGCAGATCGACCACCACCCCTTGATAGTGCCCCGGCGTTCACCGGGGCTCCAACCGGGGTGTTTGAGTCGGTTGGCGCGGGGGAACCAAGAGGTCTACGGTGTCCGTTGGCATAAATGGAAGCGTCGAGGCTTATCAGCATTGTCAGGAGTGGCCATGGGGGCCCAAGGGTATCTGCGCCGGCTCACCCGACGGTTGACGGAGGATCCGGAGCAACGCGACTCCGAGGAACTGTCCGACGAGGTCGCCAGCACCGGCGCGCAACGTGCGATCGACTGCGAGCGTGGCCAGGAGGTCACCATGGTCGGCACGCTGCGCAGCGTGGAATGTAACGGCCGGGCCTGCGCCGGCGGCGTGCGCGCCGAGCTGTTCGACGGCAGCGACACCGTCACCCTGGTGTGGCTGGGCCAGCGCCGTATCCCGGGCATCGACTCGGGCCGCACCTTGCGGGTGCGCGGCCGGCTGGGCAAGCTGGAGAACGGAACCAAGGCGATCTACAACCCGCACTACGAAATTCAACGGTGACCGTCCCCGACGACATGGGGGCAATCCCGTCCCCCGGGGAGCCGGGCTCATCGGAACAAATGACCGCTAACCGCATCAATCCCGAACGTCTGCTGGCACAGGCAGGCGGAGTCAGTGGTGTCATCTACTCGTCGCTGCCGGTGGTCGTGTTCGTCATCGCGTCGAGTGTGTCCGGCCTGGTCGCGGCGATCGCGGCCGCGCTGGGGGTGGCCGCGCTGGTGCTGCTGTGGCGCCTGGTGCGCCGGGACTCGCCGCAGCCGGCGATCTCGGGGTTCTTCGGTGTGGCGCTGTGCGCGCTGATCGCCTACGTGGTGGGGGAGTCCAAGGGCTACTTCCTGCTGGGCATCTGGATGTCGTTGCTGTGGGCGGTGGTGGTCGCCGCGTCGGTGTTGATCCGCCGCCCGTTGGTCGGCTACGCGTGGAGCTGGGCCGGCGGGCGCGGCGACGGCTGGCGCAGCGTGCCGCGGGCCGTGTACGCGTTCGACGTCGCCTCGCTGTGCTGGGTGCTGGTGTTCGCCGCCCGCTTCGTGGTGCAGGGGCTGCTGTACGACGCCGACCGCACCGGCTGGCTGGCGGCGGCGCGGATCGGGATGGGCTGGCCGCTGACCGTGCTGGCCGCGCTGGCCACCTACGCCGCGATCAAGTCGGCGCAGCGGGCCATCGCCGCGGTCGAGCTGGCCTCCGGCGCCGCCGGCGAGTAATCCGGCGGCCGCTAGCCGAGCAGCAGTTTCTGCAGTTCCTCTTCGGCCTCGGCCACGGCGACGAACAGCAGCTCGTCGCCGCCTTCCAGCGGCTCGTCCTCCTCGGGCACGATCACGCGCGGCCCGCGCAGGATGGTCACCAGCGCGGCGTCGCGGGGCAGCTGCAGCCGGCGCACCGGCTTGCCGCCCCACGGGGTGTCGTCGGGCAGCGTGATCTCGACCAGGTTCGCCTGCCCCTTGCGGAATTCCATCAGCCGCACCAGATCACCGACGGCGACGGCCTCCTCGATGAGCGAGGCCAGCATGCGCGGCGTCGACACCGCCACGTCCACCCCCCAGGCGTCGGTGAACAGCCATTCGTTGCGGGGATCGTTGACCCGGGCCACCACCCGCGGCACCGCGAACTCGGTTTTGGCCAGCAGGCTCAGCACCACGTTGGCCTTGTCGTCGCCGGTGGCGGCCACCACCACGTCGAACTCCTGCAGCTGCACCGACTCCAGCAGGCTCAGCTCGCAGGCGTCGCCCAGCCGCCAGTGCGCGGCCGGGATGGCGTCGACGTCGACGTGATCGGGGTTGCGTTCGATCAGGGTCACGTCGTGCCCATTGGCCAGAAGTTCCCGGGTGACCGAGCGGCCGACCGCGCCGGCGCCGGCGACAGCTACCTTCATTTGCGCCGCTCCTCGTACCCGGCTTGCCCATAGGGCAAGCCGGCTCCTTCGTCGTCGGCGGTCTTCATGTGCGCCGCTCCTCGTGGTTCACAGGTCTTCGCTCGGCGGTAGCGCGGCGATCGCCGCCGCCTCGGCCGCGCGGCCCGATATCGCCGCCACGTACACCTGGTCGCCGGCCTGGATGACCGACTTGGGCTCGGGCAGCACGCCCGACCCGAACCGGATCAAGAACGCGACGCGGGCGCCGGTGGCCTGCTCGAGATCGGTGACCCGGTGCCCGATCCAGTCCTCGTGCAACACGACTTCGGACACGGCGACGGTGCCGGTCGGGTCGCGCCACTTGGCCGTCTGGGTCTCCCGCAGCAGCGCGTTGAGCAGACGGTCGGTGGTCCAGGGCACGGTCGCGATGGTGGGAATGCCGAGGCGCTCGTAGACCTCGGCGCGCTTGGCGTCGTAGATGCGGGCCACCACCCGCTTGACGCCGAACGTCTCGCGGGCCAGCCGCGCCGAGATGATGTTGGAGTTGTCGCCCGAGGACACCGCGGCGAACGCGTCGGCCTCCTCGATGCCGGCCCTTAGCAGCACATCCCGGTCGAAGCCCTGGCCCAGCACCCGCTCGCCGGCGTATTCGGGGCTGAGCCGGTTGAAGGCGGTGCTGTCGCGGTCGATGACCGCGACGTCGTGACCGATGCGCGACAGCCCGTCGGCGACCGAGGACCCGACCCGGCCGCAGCCCATCACCACTACACGCACATCCAGATCCTCTCGGCCGCGTCTGGCGCCGTCACCGGCAACGCACGTCGGCAAGCCGTTTCGGTCGGCGAACATTCTCGCCTACGAACGCTACCGGCATACTCGCCGGGGCTTACTCTTGGCTCTCGTGTCCAAACTTTCAACCGCCACTCGTCGGTTGCTTATCGGTCGGCCGTTTCGCAGCGACCGGCTGAGTCACACCCTGCTGCCCAAGCGGATCGCCTTGCCGGTGTTCGCCTCCGATGCGTTGTCCTCGGTGGCGTATGCGCCCGAAGAGGTGTTTTTGATGCTGTCGGTGGCCGGGGTGAGCGCGTACGCGCTGACGCCCTGGATCGGCCTGGCGGTGGCCGCGGTGATGTTGGTGGTGGTGGCCAGCTACCGGCAGAACGTGCACGCCTACCCGTCCGGCGGCGGGGACTACGAGGTGGTCACCACCAACCTCGGCGAGACCGCCGGCCTGGTGGTGGCCAGCGCGCTGATGGTGGATTACGTTCTGACCGTTGCGGTTTCGACGGCCTCGGCGATGGCCAACATCGGCTCGGCGGTCCCGATCGTGGCCGAACACAAGGTGTTCTTCTGTGTGGCCGCCATCCTGTTGGTGATGGCGTTGAACCTGCGCGGGGTGCGCGAGTCCGGGGTGGCCTTCGCGATCCCGACGTATGCGTTCATCATCGGGGTGCTCACGATGATCGGCTGGGGGCTGTTCCGGATCTTCGTGCTGGGCAACCCGCTGCGGGCGGAATCCGCCGGATTCGAAATGCATGCGCAGCACGGCCAAGTCGTCGGCTTCGCGCTGGCGTTCCTGGTGGCGCGGTCGTTCTCCTCCGGGTGCGCGGCGCTGACCGGTGTCGAGGCGATCAGCAACGGGGTGCCGGCGTTCCAGAAACCCAAGTCGCGCAACGCCGCCACGACCCTGCTGATGCTGGGCGGCATCGCCGTCACGCTGCTGATGGGCATCATCGTGCTGGCCGAGAAGATCGGGGTGAAACTCGTCGAGGATCCGGCGACGCAGCTGAGCGGGACGCCGCCGGGCTACTACCAGAAGACCCTGGTCACCCAGCTGGCGCAGGCGGTGTTCGGCGGCTTCCACATCGGGTTCCTGCTGATCGCCACCGTGACCGCGCTCATCCTGGTGCTGGCCGCCAACACCGCGTTCAACGGGTTCCCGGTGCTCGGCTCGATCCTGGCGCAGCACAGCTACCTGCCGCGGCAACTGCACACCCGCGGCGACCGGTTGGCGTTCTCCAACGGCATCCTGTTTTTGTCCGGGGCGGCGCTGCTGGCGATCATCGCCTTCCGCGGCGAGGTCACCGCGCTGATCCAGCTCTACATCGTCGGCGTGTTCATTTCGTTCACGCTGAGTCAGATCGGCATGGTGCGGCACTGGACCAGGTTGCTGCGCACCGAGACCGACCCGGCCGCGCGGCGCAAGATGATGCGCTCCCGGGCGGTCAACACCGTCGGATTGCTTTCCACCGGCGCGGTTTTGCTGGTGGTCCTGATCACCAAGTTCGCCGCCGGGGCGTGGATCGCCCTGTTCGCGATGAGCTTGCTGTTCGGGATCATGAAGATGATCAACCGGCACTACAACACGGTGAACCGCGAATTGGCCGAGCAGGCCGCCGACCAGGACGACGTGGTGTTGCCCAGCCGCAACCACGCCGTGGTGCTGGTGTCGAAGCTGCACCTGCCGACGCTGCGTGCGCTGGCCTACGCCCGGGCCACCCGGCCCGACGTGCTCGAGGCGGTGACGGTCAGTGTCGACGACGCCGAAACCCGCGATCTGGTGCACAAGTGGGAGGAGGCCGACATCAGCGTCCCGCTCAAGGTCATCGCCTCGCCCTACCGCGAAATCACCCGCCCGGTACTGGAATACGTCAAGCGGGCCAGGGAAGAGTCGCCGCGCACCGTGGTCACGGTGTTCATTCCGGAGTACGTGGTCGGCCATTGGTGGGAGCAGGTGCTGCACAACCAGAGCGCGCTGCGGCTCAAGGGGCGGCTCCTGTTCATGCCGGGGGTGATGGTGACTTCGGTTCCCTGGCAACTGAGTTCGTCGGAGCGGCGCAAGACCCTGGAGCCGCACATGGCCCCGGGCGACGCCCGGCGGGGAATCTTCGATTGACCCGCCCGGGGCCGCCCCCGGTGGGCGAGCTGACGCTGACCACCGGCAGCCCGGCCAACGGCGGCAGCTGCGTGGCGCATCACGAGGGCCGGGTGGTGTTCGTCCGGTACGCGCTGCCCGGTGAGCGGGTCCGGGTTCGGGTCACCGCCGACCGCGGATCCTATTGGCACGCAGAGGTTCTCGACATCATCGAGGCGGCGGACGGCCGCATCGAGTCGCTGTGCCCGATCGCCGGGGTGGACGGCGCCGGGTGCTGCGACCTGGCTTTCGTGCGGCCCGAGGCGGCCCGGGCGCTCAAGGCCGCGGTGGTGGCCAATCAGCTGGAGCGCCTCGGCGGGCATCGCTGGGCCGGCGAGGCCGAACCGCTGGGGAATACCGGGCCGACGGGGTGGCGCACCCGGGTCCGGCTGGACGTGGGCGCCGACCGCCGGCCGGGCTTTCACCGGTACCACAGCGAGGAATTGGTGACCGACCTGCGCTGCGCGCAGCTGCCGCCCGGCATGCTGGACGGCATCGCCGAGACCCAGTGGCCGTCGGCCGCCCAGCTGCACGTGGCCGTCGACGACGACGGCGCCCGCCACGTGGTGCGCACCCTGCGGCAGGGCCGGCGCACCGCGACCAAGGTCATCGAGGGACGCTACGAGGCGGTGCAGCGGGTGAGCGGGCGCCGCTGGCGGGTGCCGGTGACCGCTTTCTGGCAAGCGCACCGCGACGCGGCGGCGACCTACCGCGCCCTGGTGCTCGACTGGGCGCAGCCCGGCGCCGGCATGACCGCGTGGGATCTCTACGGCGGCGCAGGCGTTTTCGCCGCGGCGCTGGGCGAGGCCGTGGGCGCGTCCGGGCGGGTGCTCAGCGTCGACACCTCGCGGGCGTCCACCCGGGCCGCCCGGGCGGCGCTGGCCGACCTGCCGCAGGTGCAGGTGGTCACCGACTCGGTGCGCCGCGCCCTGGCGGCGCACCGAACCCCCGCCTTGCAAGCAGACGTGGCGGTGCTGGATCCGCCGCGGGCCGGCGCCGGGCGCGAGGTCATCGACTCGCTGTCCGCCGCCGGCGTGCCCCGCATCGTCCACATCGGCTGTGAGGCAGCCTCTTTCGCCCGCGACATGGGAACCTACCTGGGGCACGGCTACACCATCGAGAAGATCAGGGTGTTCGACGCGTTCCCGCTCACCCATCACAGCGAATGCGTCGCGCTGCTGACGCGGTGAGTTTCGCACTCGCCGAGCGTG
>Ga0164242_10001285_pt1 | contig 29678 bp, 29 predicted proteins | sample OricomgcompostMG_FD_108783 | JGI IMG/M metagenome (GOLD analysis project Ga0164242, IMG submission 108783) | Miracle-Growth compost microbial communities from Emeryville, California, USA - Original compost - Miracle growth compost (MG) ...
CACCCTTCGGCCTGTTCCTCAGCGAGTTGACGCTCATGCGTGCGGGATTCGCGACAGCCAATGCGTGGGCGGTGATCGTGATGCTGATCCTGCTGATCGTGATTTTCATCGGGTTCATGAACCACTTCCGGATCATGTATTTCGACGGGCGTACGTCGCAGCGGTCGCCGCTTGCAGCGGACCGCAACGCGAGATTGAGCGCGTGGATGACGGTGCCAATGTGGTTGGCGCTTGTTCCTGTGTTCGTGCTCGGCATCTGGTGGCCGCAGCCGCTGTGGCATTTCTTCGAGGCCGTCGCGGCCGATCTCGGCGGAGGAGCCCGGTGAAAAACTGCGGGTACAAGAAGGTGGATGTCGCGGACCTCAAGACGTGCACTGAGCGGCTGCTGGCCGATGGCGGACGGATGCAGGGAGTCTACGCGTGGTATCCGGCGCCTTCCCGTGCCGAGCTTCGATATGTGGCGACGCTGCCCGGACAGGCGCGGTTCGTCGGCTGGTCCGTCGATGTCGGTGATGCCGCGATGCCAAGTCTCGCTGGAGTGTGTCCCTTACTCGGTTGGCACGAACGCGAGATCATGGAAATGAGTGGTGTGGCCTTTTCGGGGCACCCCGAACCCGAACGGCTCGTGACGGCATTCCTGCCTCCCGGCGATCGCGGCCCGCTCGAACCGGACGGTGCCACGCGGGCAAGCGTGGCAGCAGGTCTGCCGGCACCGTCGTTGCCGGCGGTGTCAGGCAGGCACGTCCAGCTTTTGCCATTTGGTCCGGTGCGGGCCGACGTGCTCGAGTCAGCCCAGTTCATTTTCCTGTACCTGGGGGAAGGCATCCTGCACTATCACCCGAACCTGTTCCTCAAGCACCGCGGCATGGAAAAGCAGTTCGAGGGCATGGAGCCGGCATCGGGCGCGCTGATAGCAGAACGGGTGGTCGGCATCGATACGGTAGCCCATTCGCTGGCCTACGCACAGGCGGTCGAGGACGCTGCTGATTGCGAGGTGTCAGACCGGGCGGCCTGGTTCAGGCTCGTCGCAGCGGAGCTGGAACGGATCTACAACCATCTCCATTATCTCGGTCACCTATGCCATACCACGACGCTGAAGGTCGGCGAGGCGCAGGGAAAACTGCTGGAAGAGCGGGCCAAACAGATCAACGCCCGCGCGAGCGGAAGCCGGTTCCTCAGGAGCATGGTCTGGCCCGGTGGTATGCGGCGCGAGCTGGACGTTTACGCGATCGCTGAAGGACTATCCGCGTTGAGGCCACAGGTGGAGCAGTACATCGCGCTGATCGAGCGGACCACCAGCCATCTCGACCGGCTGATTTCCACCGCACCGCTGAGCCAGAAACTCGCGTTCGACCAGGGCGCAACCGGGCCGATCGAGCGCGCATCGGGGATCGACCGCGATTTGCGGCGCGACCATCCGTACGCAGCATACCGGACGCTGCAGCCGACTGTGGCCCTCGCTCAGGAGGGCGACGCCTTCGCGCGCATGAAGGTGCGTATCTCCGAACTGAGGGCGAGCGTGGCACTCGTCGAGAAGGCGATCGCCAGGGGCGTACCCGACGGTCCGCTGCTTGTGCCGTGTGCACCGGCTGCACATACGGAAGGCCTGGGCTGGGTTGAATCATCGCGCGGCACGGTGCTGTATGCAGTTCATCTGGGCGACGAAGCCCGGCTCGCGCGGGTCAAGATCAAGTCGCCGTCGTTTTCGAACTGGCGCGTGTTTCCATCCACGGTCCACGACAGCAACATGATGGACTACGCGATCAACGAGGCCAGCTTCGGCCTCACGATTTCGGGCTGCGCCCGCTAGCGATCTCACGAGTCGCGAGGAAAACAGATCATGTCGCTATGGACCTGGTTCGGACTGAAAGAAGGCAGTGCAAGCACCGACTGGCCGTTGAAAGGCGACGAGGACGGTCAGCAGGGCGTGCTGGGGATGCCCCGCTACGACCCGGCGAGGTGTGAAGCAGGATGCGACGCGTGTGCCCACGCGTGTGTGACGCACGCCATCGCATTCTCCGCATCGACTGGGGATGCCGCGAAGCCCGAGGTGGACTGGGGCCGTTGCATCGTGTGCCAGCGCTGCGCAGAGGTGTGCCCAACCGGGGCCTTCACGACATCCGGGGACTGGGCGCTCGGAGTGCATGAGCGCGCCGACCTCAAATGGGATGCGGAGATGAGCGAGCGTATCGTTCGTGAAGTACCGGAGCGCATGCGCCGCCCGTTCGGGCGCAGCCTGCATATCCGGCACGTGGATGCCGGTTCGTGCAATGGCTGCGAATCGGATCTGCAGGCGTTGAACAATCCCTACTATAACCTGCATCGCCTCGGGATTTTCTTCACGCCGTCACCGCGCTTTGCTGACGTCCTGCTGGTGACGGGGTCGGTCACGAAAGCGATGCACGGTCCGCTGCTGGAAACGTGGGAGGCGATGCCTGTGCCGCGGTGGGTGATCGCGACCGGCACGTGCGCGGTCTCCGGCGGCGTGACCGGTGGCAACTATGCCAGTGGTACCGGGCTGGACGGCGTATTGCCTGTCGACATCTACCTTCCCGGTTGTCCCCCCAACCCGGCGGCGCTCATTCATGCCTTGCTGATGATCGTCGGACGCAGTCGACAACGGATGCGCGGAGGCCAGATTGAGCGCTAACCTTCTGCTCGCACTTGCCGTCGCCCTGTGGGTGCTGGCGGTGGCGTTCTCACCGTGGCGTGCGGCGCATGGCGTGGTGCGCGCGGCACTTGGCGCGGGTTGCGCCCTCGGCATCGTTGCCTGTCTGGTGGCGCTGCCAGTCGGGACAGCGCAGGTGCCGCTACACCTGGACCTTGCTTCGCAGCCGGTTTCGTTCGCCGTTGAACCAGCGGGGCTATGGCTTTTTGGTTTCGGCCTCACGCCGGCCATGTTCGCCTGCTGGCTGGGCTCGCCGCTCGCCGGGCGCTCCGGGCGCTGGCTCGCCGGCGCAGCCTTCAGTCTGCTCGGCGCGCTCGGCGTCGTGGGTTTGCAGGATGGTATCTCGCTGCTGGTGGCCTGGGAAACCATGAGCCTCGGCGGTGCGTTGATGCTGGCCGGAGAGCAAGCGCAGACGGGCGAGGGCAGGCCCATTCTGCTAATGCTCGCGCTTCTGGAGGTGGGTGCGGTCGCTCTCGTCTTTGCGGTCATCCTGCTCGCACATTCGGCGGGAGGGATCGCCTTCGGCGACTTCGCCGGACATGCTGTGACGTCGGGCGACCTCGTTTCATGGTTTGCTGGTCTTGCGCTGCTGATCGGCTTCGGGGCGAAGCTCGGCCTCGTACCGTTTTACGAGTGGTTTCCCCGTGCGTATTCGAGCGGTAGTGGTGCGACCGGGGCCATCTTTTCCGGTGTCGTGCTCAACGCCGCATATTTCGCATTGAGTCGGGGCTGGAACAGCTGGCTTGACGTGTCGCAGCACGCACCAACAGCGTTCGGCCTTGGCGTAATCGCGATTGCGGTCGGCGTCGCCAGCGCGATTCTGGCCGTGTTCTTCGCATTCCAGCAGGACGACTGGCGTTCACTGCTCAGCTACTCGTCAGCGGAGAACGCCTCGATCGCGGTCGTGATGCTGGGCGCGACCCAGCTTTTTCGAGCGGACCAGCTTGGCGACCTCGCGGGTCTTGCATGGACGGTCGCGCTGCTTCATCTGGCCGGACATGCGCTGGCGAAAGGCGCATTGTTCCTCACGGCGGACGGAGTTTTCCGCGCGTGCGGCGCTTACGACATCGTGCCGCGCGGCTGGTTGCGGCGCAGCGGCTTCCTGTTGGGTCTGGGTGCGGTGTTTGCGGTAATGAGTCTTGCATCGGTGCCGCCGCAGGCGGGCTTCGTCAGCGAGTGGTACGTGTTCCAATCGGTATTTCAAGGTTTCCACCTGTCGTCGTTCGTTGGCAGGCTCGTTCTCGTGCTGGCGGGCGCCGGCCTTGCGCTGGCAGCGGCAGTAGCGCTTGCGACCTTCGTCAAGCTGTTCGGCCTGGGCTTGCTGGGCGTGCCCGATGTGGACACCACACCGCCAGTGCCGCGCAGCAACGCTGTTGCGGTGGGTATTCTCGGGCTGTGCGTGCTTGCGGTCGCCGTGGGTGCACCACTCTGGCTCAATGCGCTCGCGGATGGCGCCCAGACGCTGTTCAGCGCAAACAGCCCGCATGCGATGGTCGCCGGTTGGCTGCTCGTTCCGCTCACGGACAAGTTCGCGTTCATTTCGCCGTCGAAGCTGATCATCGTAATGCCGCTGCTGGCACTTCTTCCCGTTTCACTGCTGTGGCTTACGAAGCGGCGCGCGATTCGCCGTGTACCAGTGTGGTTCGGTGGAATGACAACGAATGCACGCGATGCGACGACCACGCCGCTCACGTTTTCCAACGCGATGCGAACGTTCTACAGCTTCGTGTATCAGCCGACAATCAATACGACGCGGGAGCACGAGCAACGGGAGTATTTCATCAAGCGGCTGGTGTTTTCCGCGGGGGTGACCGACCTGTTTCAGCGACATCTGTTTGATCCCGCCGTGCGGATCGCCAATCTGTGGGCTGAAAGGCTGCGCGCGTTGCAGTCGGGCAACCTGAATTTCTACCTCGCGCTGATCGGCGCACTGCTGGTGGCCATTCTCTGTCTCACGTTTGCATAAGTGGCGGTTCCTGTGTGGTGCCGTCGAAAACATCGCGTACCTCGATTACGCGTGCTCGTCGTTCGTGGACATCGGCGCGCCCGGCGGGAATCATTGCGTGCACTGGCAGGGTACCGATCCGGCGTGTTCAGGGTGGCGCGGCTGTCGCCGGTGCGACCTGTGCGTCCCGGCGTTTCCGGCTAGCGTTTCACGCGCGTGTGAGACGGTCCGCGCCTCATAAGGTTTGGACAAGAAAACATGGAAGATCTGACATGCAACGGAAAATCCAGAAAACTGTTGGCGCTCATGCACTGGCGCACCTGCGACGCGCAGACGTCATGACCTGGGATCCCGCACGGGAGCGCCTGAAGGGCAGGCTGATGCTCGCAGGTTATGCTCTCGTCGCTAACGAGATCATGGCGTGGGCACTGTCCGTCATGCTGGCCAGCGTCTACCCGGTTCTGCCCCGATGGTGGCTGCTCGTTTTCGGTGCCCTGACGATGCCGCTGGCGATGGTGTGGATATCGGGTGATGCGGAAAAGGCCTATAAACGGGCTGCCTCGCAACGGTTCCTCGGCTTCGAAGGTGTTCCGCCTCGTGTCATATCGATTGCCAATGACTGCCCGAGCCGAAGGCTGGTCCTGCTGTATATCCAGATGCATCCTGAACTGCGGTGGCGTGGAGACTAGCGCAGCGCGCGAACACCGGTTAATACCAGGAGCGGCTGTGGAAACGGGTACCGGGACGCTTTTTGAGCGTCGTGCAATGCATTTCGTGCTGCTGGTGGGCGTCCTCAGTTTTTTCGCGGACTTCACCTACGAGAGCGCTCGCAGCGTGCTGGGGCCGTGGCTTGCAACGATGGGCGCGACTGCCACGGTCATCGGGATAGTCACCGGCTTTGGCGAACTCGTCGGATTCGGCTTGCGTGCGGTCTCCGGGCGTCTGGCCGACGCGACACGTCATTTCTGGCCGATCACGATAGTTGGCTACGTGGTGCAGATGGGTGCTGTTCCGCTGTTGGCCCTGACGCACAACTGGCAGAGTGCTGCGTTTCTGGTCATCCTTGAGCGCGTTGGCAAGGCAATTCGCAACCCGCCCCGCGACGTGATGCTGGCGAGCGCTGCAAAACGCATCGGAGGCTACGGCTGGGTATTCGGTATTCACGAGGCGTTCGACCAGTTGGGTGCGATGGTCGGGCCGTTGGTCATTGCAGGGATCGTGTCGGGGCACGGCGATTATCGATTTGCGTTTGCGATTCTCGCCGTTCCTGCGGTGATCAATCTGTCCTTCGTTGTTCTCGCGCGCGTGTCATTTCCGCGGCCGCAGGATCTGGAGGAAGTCCAGCCGGACGCGGCTGGTGTCGAGCGCTATCCGGCAGCGTACTGGGTCTATTTGGCAGGAGCGGGGCTGGTGGCAGCCGGATTCGCGGACTATCCGCTTATCGCCTACCACTGGACGGTTCGTCATGTCGTAACGCCGGACCAGGTGCCGCTTCTCTATGCAGTCGCCATGGCTGTCAGTGGCGGTGCGTCACTGACGTTCGGGCGGCTTTTCGACCGGCACGGCTTTCCGGTGCTGATCGGACTGACAGTAATCTGTACCGCGTTTGCTCCGCTGGTTTTCCTTGGAGGCAATATCGAAGTATCGGTGCTCGGTGCTGCGCTTTGGGGAATGGGTATGGGTGTGCATGAATCCATTATTCCCGCGGCGGTCGCGCCGATGATCGGGCGTTCGAAACGAGCGTCGGCATTCGGCATGTTCACTGCCGTCTACGGTGTGTGCTGGTTTGTGGGAAGTTCGCTGATCGGCTGGATCTACGACCATTCAGTGGCTGCAGCCGTGCTGTTCTGCATAGTGGCGCAGATCTTGGGGCTTCCCGCGTTCCTGTGGGTCAGCTGGCGTCGTCGCTCTGCGCAGTAGTTCCTGCGTGGCGACCGGGTCCGAATGCATGTGCGGGCGGTAAAGCAATGATGCTTCAGTCGAAGTACCTGAAAGACGTCGGCTACGACTGTTGACTTTCACCGGGCGCCCGGTCGAGCGCGATCCTAATGATGTGGGCCACTGGCGGGCGACATCGGGTGCGAAGACGACAGGCCGGCAGTCGCGAGCATCATAGTCCCTGGTCGGCGGTGGCCGTCACCAGGACGAAGCCGTCGCCCGTACGCGGTTGACTGCCTGCTGGAATACTGCACAGTCCGGCCCTGAATAGTGGTCTTCTGTCTCCGCGGCGGATCGCGTATGGCTGATCGCTGCCATGGGGCGTGGTGAGCCATTCATACCAGTGATCGCCAGGAACGATGACCCGAGCCCAGCGAAGACTACGCCAGGTCGAGGCACAGTTTGTATTGCTGCGCCAGCCAACAGGTGCGCAGTGCATCCGACCAGGTCGACCGATGCGCCCATGCGAGCCACCGGAAGCAGGAACAATGCTGAAGCATGCCATGCACTGTCCTCCTTCATACGGTTTGGCCCATCGGCCGGATGCAGATTCATACTTAGGCATCTACAGACGACGTTTCTATGGAACGTGGAGGTGCTAGCTGCTATCGACACGAAGCGCCGCACACAGCACACGGCTCAGCCGCTGTTCGGTCCTTGGATTCGATGCGTAAATGAGCGTTTCCGCAAAGTGCTTCAGGCATACGCCTGCCGTCAGTGCCGCAACCGCGTCGTCGCTTCCGGCGCGCGTCGCCTTGCGAATGAGTGAAGCAACTGCCCGTCGGCCTGCAATCTCCCGCGCATCGCAGCCGGGACATGGCTCCTGTAGCGCCATCCCTGTCGTCATCGTGCTAGTCGCAACTGCCGAATCGAACCATCGCGTCCGCCTGCGTTTGCGCCGCTTTTGCGGCTCGCCGTCTGCCGATGCAGGTGCAGACGGCGGCCGCCCCGGCAGGGCGACCTCCAGATACCTTTCGAGTGCCGCGCGGCGAAGAGCGGTATCGGCATGCACAAGACATTCCAGCAGGTGTTCACGGCAGGTTGGCAAGGTGATCCAGCCGGGTTGTTCCAGGCGAACGTTATCGACCGCGGCCTGGAGCCGTTGCTGGCCGGCCACCGCAATCGCTTCGCAAACGGGACACGGACTGGTCATTGGCATGCGGGGACTGCCTTTCCGGCCGAGCGGGTAGAGCACTGTTTGCACGGCGAAAGTACTGTCTCCGTTGCCCGGTTCTGCCACGAGTACGGCCAGTGCCGCTTTTGCCTTGACGCGTAGTTGCCGGATCAGCCGCCCCCGCAACGGGGGCTCGGTACGCTGCGCCAGCATCTGAGTGTGGACGAAGCAAAGATCAGGGAGTGCCGCGCGCTTCGCATGCTCCGCCGCGCGCAAAGCACGCGCGAGCGCCCGACCTTCTGCCCGATGGAAGTACGCACATGCGGGGCAGCGGCTGCGTGCTCCGAAAAGGATGTCCTGGATCAGCTCATCCTGCAGGCCGGAGCGCTCAAGCAGTGATGCAAGGTGACGGCCGGCTTCGGCGACGGCTGTTTGCATCGCGCGTGCTTTTGCTGCGCCGGAGGATATGGCGAGCGCCGTGTGCCGGACACAGAAGCCCATGCTCGTGGCAATGGTTTGCGCGAGTGTCTGACGTAAGCGGCCATCGCGCAGCAGCTTGCCGAAATACCGGTCATCTGCGCCGGCGAGCTGCTCGCATACGACACAGTCACATGCTGCGTACACATTACCGTCTTCGCGCACGGTGGAGGCGGGCACGGGCACTGCGTCAAACGTCAAGGCGCAGACATCCCTGGCGCGGGATGGGCCAGGGGCGGACGAAAGTCTTGCGTCGTGGGCATGGCGGTCACGTTGGGGCAGGTTACGCGACCTGGAGGTGGCAAGGTTCTCTGCCTACGTCCCTTCCAGGGTCCGTAGGCATCATCAGCCCGTCGGGAAACGGGCGGTTCATTGGAGGATGCCATCTCCAGTTCCGAGTTTAGCGCATCGGCGCGGCATGCCACAACGCAGCCCGATCGGGGGGATGTAGACACGCTACAACGCGGGGTCGTGCCGGACACATTGCGGCGCCGCGAGCACGGCGATAGAATCGATTAGCACTGGTGGAGATGGCATTCTCCCTGACCGCCCGTTTCCCGACGGGCTGATGATGCCTGCTGGCCTGGACGAAGGCGGCACTGGCACGACCACCAGTTCCTTTCGGCCAGATTGTGTCTATCACATGCGGCCCGATCTGCGGTATCCATTCACGCCGGGGCCTGACGGCCAGATCGGTGGCGCGGCGCCATCATTGTGCGGTATGGCCTTCGTGGTCTGGCCGCAGCGATGGTTGCGCGAACGCTCAGTGAGGCAACACGAATGGGACTTGACGCACAGCATATCGAGGTATGCGAGGCGAACATTGTTGACCAGCCCGGCGGCCTCGCGCATGCACTGGATGCACTTGAGGATGCGGGCATTGGCATTGAGTTCTTCCTCGCACTGCGGAGCGCGCCGGATTCGGGGCGGGGACGCGTGCTGGTCACCCCGTTCAACGGCGAGCATGAGGTGGCGGTGGCCGCGCATACGGGGTTCCACGTACCCGAGGAAATCCACACGGTGAGAATCTCCGGCCAGAACCGGGCAGGACTCGTTGCCGGCTTGCCGGGCATGATCGGGCGGCTGGGCATCAACCTGCGGGGATTCACGGCGTCGATAGTCGGCTCGGAGTTCGTTGCATATGTCGCGACGGATTCAGAAAGTGACGCTGACCGCGTCGTACACGCGATGCGCCAGCTCTGATGGCTGGTATCGAGGGAGGGGACGGGAGCGGAGGACGGCCGATGGATCTGCGTGACTACGAGAACGCGAAGTTCGAGCTCGCCAGAATTTTGCGCGTGCTTTCCGAGGCTGCGAAAGATAAGGGCGACTCGCTCGCTGAGCAAATTCGGGGGCTTTTTGTGCGACTTGCGGAAGACCGCTTCAACCTTGCGGTGATTGGCAGGTTCGGGCGAGGCAAAAGTTCGCTAATGAATGCGGTCATCGGCGTTGACCGGCTGCCGACCGGTATCCTGCCGCTGACCTCGGTTATCACGACGGTGGTGTACGGTAGCACCGAGAAGGTGATCATCCATTACGAAGGGCGCCATCTCGCGAACGAAGTCGAGCTGGATCAATTGCCTGAGTTCGTCACGCAGCAGGCGAATCCGGGCAACGTACGGCATGTGCGGACGGCGGAAGTCCAGCTTCCCGCGGAGCTCCTGCGGCGGGGATTTCACTTCATCGATACGCCCGGTCTCGGCTCCGCGATCGCGGAGAACACGCGCACTACCGAGTCGTTCCTGCCGGAGGCGGACGCAATGCTGGTGGTGACGAGCTACGACAGTCCGCTCTCTGAGGAAGAGTTCGCTGTCCTGCGTCTTGCCGCAAGATACGACCGGCACGTGTTCATGGTGCTCAACAAGCACGACACCGTTACGGATATCCAGCGCAGGGAAGGCCTGGAATATGTGAACGACCAGTTGAGGCGCGTTCTCGGACCGCGTGCGTCGGAGGCTTTTTCTGTATCCGCGCGGGATGGTCTGGCAGCGAAGCTCGCCGGGGATACCGACGCACTCGGCACAAGCGGGATCGCTGCCTTTGAGGAGGCGTTGATCCGCTTTCTGGTCGAAGAAAAGCAGCAGGCATTTCTGTCGAGTTTTTGTGAACGTCTGCTCGATGTGACGCATCTGTACGCAACCGACAGCGCCTTTGCCGATGTGGCATTGCAGATCCATGACTTTCAGCGCCAGCTCCGGCCGGAAAATGAGCGCACGCCTGTGGATCGCGAGCGCCGATCCATACACGCGGTCGACGTCGGCTCGTTGCATGAACTGGAGCCTTGCGAGATCTGTCAGCGGATACAGTCGGTCAGTTTCGACTTTCTTTGCCACTACCAGTACGAACTCAGTGTCAGCCGGGCGTCGCAGGACCGTCATGCACGCACGAAGGGACTGTGCGTGAGCCATACGCGGCAGCTTGCGGCGCTCGCTGCCCCGCAGGGGGTTGCTGTGGGCTATCCAGCCCTCCTCGATGCCTTATCGGCGACGTTGGCTAACGCGGCGAGCGCAGCTTCTGTCGGCGTACACGACGTACTCGTCCGCGCCGATGTATTGCCCGCGCCGGGTGAGTGCGCACTGTGCCAGCTATGCGTCGATACCCTGAGGGAAGCAGTCGCGGCAATCGCAGCTCGTCTGCAGCACGACGAGACACGAGGTGTGGAATCACTCTCCGGCATCTGCATGCTGCATCTGCCGGAACTTGTAGCGGTGCTCGACGACACGGACGTCATTGAACGTCTTCTCGGGCGCGAGTCTTCGATATTGTCCCGTCTTGCAGACGACTTGAGGCGGTACGCGACCAAGCACGACGCGATACGCCGGCAACTGTCAAGTGCGGAGGAAACAGAGGCAGCGGACCGTACGCTCAAGATGATTGCCGGCCTGGTGAACGTGCATGTCCCGGACGCCAGTAGATAAGCATCTGCGTGACAGGAGACGCGACGTCCCTGTCTGTGCTGTCTGAACCGTGCGGCGTCAATCGGATGAGGAAGTACCCGGAGATGGCATTCTCCGACAACCGCCCGTCAGGGCTGATGATGCCTGCAGGTCTGGCAACCAGGGTTGCGGGCGTAGCATCGCTCATGGGCGGAACGGTATTGAAGGTACCATCCGCATGCCCGATTGTCAGCGTGAGAAACCAGGCGGCAGCATGCACGTCCCGCAGAACAGAGAAAGCCGGGGCCAGCGTCAGATCGCGTTGAGTGGGCGGTGATCATCATGCTGGAAGGCAATCGAATCAGATCGGATGCGACGAACGATTTTCGGCAGGACGAGGCGGGCGGTCAGGTAACGCGGCAGGCAATCCGACGGACGGGAGAGTTCATTCGATGAAACCCGCCGACCGGATGCGTCTGACGGGCGGGTTTACGGTGGTGGGCGTGGCGCTGGCCGTCACGGAGATCGAGGGCTTCATCATATCGGCGATTCTGCATGCGCTTTCCTATGCTGTTTCTCCGGTGCTTTTTGGGGCCTTTGGCGCGGTTACGACGATCCTGGTCGGGGGCTGGGTGCGACTTGATGCCGAGCAGGCGTTCAAATGGGCGGACCGGCACGGATTTCTGGTCCGGGACGAGGATACGTCCCGCGTGATTGCCGTACGTCAGAACTGTCCGAAGCCCTGGCTCGTCGCCCTCCATCTGCAACTGCATCCTGAGTTGATGGGGCTCGCGTAATCAGGCGAACCCCGACGAGCGTTTCCCTCATGGTCTGAAGTGCTGACTGCCATCCGCTGCGGACGATGATAACCACCGGCGATACCGTTCTTCGAGAAGACCCATTGCCAAAGCTGCGTTCCACGAGCACGAAAAAGCCCCGCGCACGACAGCAGGTAGTATCGCCACACCCTGTGGAAGCGCTCGCCGAACTGCGACTGGATCGGGTGTTCTATTGCGCTGGTTTTTTTCCGATTGTATGCAGCAGGAAAACCCCATCTTCGGCTGGGCACCGACGTGCGTGCCTCCATGAACGTCCGGTAGTTGCGGGCGCCAACATGCTCGGACATTCCCACGCTTGCGATACGGTCGAAGCGTTCGAAACTGTAAAAGCCAGGGGCTAGCCCTGGCGCAAGTCTGCGCTTACGCCAGGGCTGCTCGCGCAACTGCACTGACCGTCGCGATACCGAGTATGGTCATTATCAGCGACGCGGAGACGTGTATAACGACTTCCCCGGCCGCCCATCCATAGCGTCCTTCCTGGAGATGCGCCACCACTTCAGCGGAAAATGTGGAAAACGTCGAGAGGCCACCCATCATTCCGGTAACGACGAAGAGCCGCCATTCACTCGGGATGTCCGGAAGACGAGTAAAGAAAGCGATTGCGACGCCGATGATGTAGCCGGCGAGGATGTTTGCCGCAAAGGTACCGAGCGGCAATTGCGGAAAAATCCCGTTGAGCCGCAAACCCAGAAGCCAGCGCGCCAACGAACCCAGTGCGCCGCCAAGCGCGACAGCGAGAACCGATTGATACATATCCAATACCCTTCTTCGATTTAACATCGACGAACGTCGGTAACGACGCCCATCTGGCGGGTTTGTAGGCATCATCGGCTCATCGCGAGCGGTTAGGGAGAATGCCATCTCCAGCGCAAAATTCTATCACTTGCCGACGCAACGTCAAGCGGACGGGACCTGCGATGCGCATATATAAGCGGGTTCGTGGTGGTGTGGTGAGTACGCCGGTACGCTGGGCGGAGCCGGGCACTGCAGTTGCTGACGAGGGCGTGCGGAACGGCACGGCCGTGACAACGGTATGGGTGTTGTTGGTCCAACCGCATGATGGCATGTTCACGGGTTCCGCGAGCGGCGACACTGTCGCTCGACAGTTGAACCACGCTTGCGGGTCTACATACGCAGCTGTATCCTTGTTGTAGGAGATGGCATTCTCCTTAACCGCCGGGCGCACCGGCTAATGATGCCTGCTGTTTCGCGGATGCGAAGACATTTTCCAACCAGCAAACAACAGGTGAATCATGGTTGCATTCTCTACATCGTCATTGCTCGGCCTGCTGCGTCGGGCAGCACGTCTACTCCTTTCCTCACAACCACGAATCGCATTGCGGCGGCGACCGGCTGTGGCCATGGTGCCCCTCCTGCTCGAGACTGGAACGCTCCAGCGCAAACGGCAGCGGTCAGCTTGCCGCGAATGACTGGCGCGGCCGCGGTCGATCACGGTTAATCGGCGGCTCGCTCCAGGAGGGCCGCACTCAGGAAAAGGATTTTTAAAAATGCAAATCGCACTCAGTGATGATGCGGTGGGCTCAGCCCGCTCGGGACACGCGACAGATGGGCGGTTCGACGTGACGTCCGACGAGCGGCCGCCGGGACGCGGAGGAACTGCGGCGCCCGCATACGAGCTGGCTTCATCTGTCGGCGAGATTGCCGGCCTCGAAGCATCGTTGCGCAAACTCGGCCATCTCACGGTCTTTGCTTTCGCGTCGGGCGAATTCATGCTGATCGGAAGGAACGGGGAACGTGTGCGCGATTACTCGCTCATCGCAGCGCTGCAGAAGATGTTGCAGTGGCAGGGATTTGAGACGGCATCTCCGCAAGACGTGAACTGCCCGACATGAAGCATTTAGGATAAGTTAGCAATACTGGATATTTTCGTCACATACAGGCTGGCATAGGCGACCGGCACATGGAGATGGCATTCTCCGTAACCGCCCGACGGGGCTGAAGATGCCTACGGGTCCCGGAAGGGAATATGGGTAGTCTGTGCGTCAGCGAGGCAATTCCACGTTTTAAGCCGGGAAGATCACCTAGGCCTTGCCCATTGATCGGCTGTCAGCTCGTTGCATAGGCTGACGCATCGCGTTTCCGCGATCATTGCTCGCCAGGTGGCTGTCGGGGAGAGCACTGCGTGCATGCACTCAAAACGGCCGGGGTCGCGGACAACGGCACACAACGTCGGATCGTCGCCAGGTATGGATGTAATCGAGAATTTCAGAAGAATTACCAGGGCACGGGGTCTTGAGCCCGATCACTCCCAGGTTGAGGCACTAGGCCGCCTGCAGCATTGCTACGAAGATTGGCGGGCGTATGAGGTGCACCGCAATCCAGTGACGCGTTTTCTTGTGCATGCAGCACCTCCAAGAAGGCTGTATCTCTGGGGCGGAGTGGGACGCGGTGAGACGCGGTGAGACGCTGTTGATGGACTGCTTCTATGCTGTCGTCCCGGTAAGAAAGAAATGTCGCCAGCATTTTCACGAACGTCGCGCTCGTTGCAACATCAAACTTCCATCCGGATGACCTGTATCCCGATGGCTTGATCAGGGCGCGGTTTCTCCCGGCGATACACCTGTTGAAAACCAGACTCGATATCGTGAATGTCAATGGCGGCGTGGACTATAGCGAGCGTTCGATGGCTCGGATTCAGCCTATTTCGTCCCGTTGAATGCCGAGTCGGAAGCTGAACTTGGTGAGTCGTTTGCAAGACTGGCTGCAGCCACCGAGCAGACCCCGGTCGTGCATATCGAGCAGCGTGAGTTGCGGGCGTGCAGGCGGGGGGGCGGCGTTGTATGGTTTGATTTCGAGACATTATGCGGCGGTCCGCGTTCGCAGAACGACTATCTCGCCCTCGCTGCACGGTTCCACACTGTCATTCTTTCCGTGTTCCGCAGATGACGCCGGACTAGGAGTCCGCAGCAAGGCGATTTACCTGGCTCGTGGATATTCTAGTTTAACCGCGGGATGCTTCAGGCCATGTCCGGAAATACGATGATCCGCCACCGCAGTTTCAGGCGAACATCGACGTTACGGACGCCCCATTCGACCGGAAGCTTGGCGATAAGCCAGCGATGATAGACAGTGATATTCGAGACATCATCGCATTCGTCAAAACATTGAGCGATGGCTATCGGCTGGAATCGCGTTAGCAAGACCGCAGTTCAGCAACGTGCTGATGCGTCATGCCGGTCGCATAAAACCCGTGGTTTCGGTCCATGCCGGATATGCGAGACGAGTTGATCTCAGCCTCGCGGCGATTGCCGGCGATTGGCCGCTGGACTATAGTGCTTTCAGGAGATGGCATGCCTCCCTTAACCGCCGGAATACACCACTGGCTGATGATGCCTACTAGCCCTTGAGCGGGGAGTGGGTAGGCTATGTCTTTCCCTTGTCCAAGGTTTGAGTTCTTCGAACCTGTATTCCCCTCTGCCTGGCACCTACGCGCTTGACGGGAGCAGCTTTATGAGCTCGCTCGCACGTTCCGTCTTTTAGTTCAATTTTGACCCGCAGTATGCGGGGTGCCGAGGCCAGTCTAGCCAACCCTCAATCCTGTTGTGGCAATGGATGTTCGAGGTGGATACAGGCGTCATGCGGAGCGAATAATGCTTGACCGGACGCAACTGGAAACCTTCGCGAAAGTAATCGAATATGGCAGTTTCAGACGCGCAGCGGATTCGCTAAGTATTACGCAAAGTGCGGTTTCGCAGCGGATCAGAGCCTTGGAGGAAGCGGTCGGTACACCGTTGCTCATGCGTGAGGCGCCAGTGAGGCCAACGCATGCTGGCGATGGAATACTTCGGCACATTGTTGCTCTGCGACTGCTCGAGCAAGATACCCTTAGGTGCATCACACGTGATCGATTTCCGCCTGCAGCGTATGCGATCGCGGTGAACGCCGATTCGCTCGCGACCTGGTTTGAGTCGCTGGCATGGGCGTTGGCCAAGGAGCACATCGCACTCGAACTGGTTGTCGATGACCAAGATCATACGCTGGACGCCCTGATGCGCGGAGACGTTATGGGGTGCGTTTCGACCAATCCTGAATCGTTGGTTGGTTTCATCGCGGAGCCACTGGGAAGCATGTCCTATCGTTGCGTTTGTAGCCAGCACCTCGCCGCTCGCAAATTTCAGGCAGGACTGACGGTTCCCGCTGTGACGGACATACCAGCGATCCTTTTCAACCGGAAGGACGGATTGCACGATAGCTTCCTCCGGCTCTATTTTGGCTTCGAAGTACGTCGTTATACAAAGCATTATTTTCCGTCGCCGGTCGCTCTGCTTGCAGCTATCCGTCAGTCACTTGGGTATGGCCTGGCGCCTGCGATGCAGGTAGACGATCTCATCGCAGGAGGCGAATTGATCGATCTTGCGCCCACACGAAGCTTGCCGGTGAAGTTGTACTGGCATCGCTGGGAATCAGAGCCTGGCCCGGCCGCAGACGTCACCAAGCTCGTCCTGATGCATGCCAGGTCGTCGCTTGAGCCGATCGGTCGGTTGGCGTGACAGGTAAGGTCGTTGCAGTGCTGGTCGGTTGTCCCGCTTTTTTTTATGATATCGCCGCAACTGGGTAAATTGCGGTGCATAACGGCATGAGCCAGGGACGACTTCTGAATGCGAGATCTGTGGGATACCCATGTCGCCTGGAGGTCATGCCTTTGTCGGCCCCGTTGTCTCACCGCGTCCATGGGAGAGGAATCTGCGTACAAGGCGTGCACCGGCGGCAGCCGCAACGGAAGACGGAAGGCCCCACAGAAGCGGCATGGCAGTGCTGGCACTGAGACAGCCGAAGGCCTGCAACAGTGATATAGCGCTCGCAGAGAACGTGCCGGCGAGTGTCATGCTGATCGCAGTGGCCGGCATGATTTTAAGCCTGGCAGCATGGCTGACAAACACGCCGCCCACTGCGGCCACATATACAACGTTTACTTCAATGATGGTGTGCACGATGCCCTGATGTGCGTTCGCCAGCGCTACGCCTAAAGCCACGACCAGGCCGCCTTTCGTGATTGGCGCGGTGCGTTCTGCGCGTTGTATCGCAGCACCGAGCGCCGTTGTCATTGCCCGAACTATGGCTGCACCGGAACTCAACGCGGCGGCGGCAAGAACGGCAAGTGCGATTGAGCTAGCTGAGGACCCAAGCATACCCGTGCCGTGAACCAGCACAAGCGGAATCGCCTGTTTTGCGTCGGCAATTTTAGGTAGTTGCCCGGTCGATTGGGTCGCAAGCACGGCGCAGGCCGGCAGGACTCCAGTCAAGAGCAAGAGCAGCGACGACAATGCGCAGCCGCTAACAGCGGCACCGCGCGTTCGGCTGGCAATGACGAACTGCTGGTAATCGGCGCCGGTGACGACCAGAAATCCTACTGCAATCACCGTCGTCCACATTTCGCCAGGCTGCAAACGCCTGGTGTCGTGCACAAAGAGTATTAGGGAGTGCGTGTACAGCCAAACGTGACCCGACGATACGAGATCCCACGCGAGTACAGCGTTGCTAGCCAGAAGGCAGGTGGCGAAAATACCCGCCGCCATTGGCAGGCGTGCCGCTCCTAGCGTCATCACAAGAATGCCTGCAACCAGGGTGGAGGTGAAATTTCCTATCCCCGCGAGTTCGAGGACAGCGGATGCTCCGTCGATTTGGGCCGCGAGTACGCCTGCCATCCAGACGACCGATAGCAAGGCGATGGAGCGACGCATGGCTGTTCCGTATTGCACGCCAAGCTGGTCCCAGATCGGTAGGCCAGTCTGCCAGATTCGCGATGCAAATAGCGCAAGCACTAGCATGCCGACAGCGGTAGTCACAGCATAGAGACTACCCGCCATCCCCACACGTAATGCCTGTTCGCCAGAGCCGAAGAGGAACGCGATACCGTAGCTGCTTGAGACAAGCAACGCGGCCACGTGCCACGTACCGAGCGTGCGATGGGTCACTTCACCGGTCCGGTTTTGGTCCATGTGTTTACCACGGCGCCTGGCCCGTAGAGGTAGCTGCGGCAAACTCTGGCGCGGGCACGGTACTCTGCCGACAGATGGAGTAGTTGATGAACTTTCTGCAGACGGTGATACGGAACACCAGGTAATAGATGGTGGGTAAGGTGGTAGCCGTTGCTATGCGGATGAACAATCCATGCCCACAACTTTGCAGCATGGAGGTCGCGTGTGAAACTGAAAACGCCGCCCGGCGTGAGTCCAAAGTGATCTACCATTTCGCGATAAATTGTGATGGTGTGAAACACAGTCGCCTTGGCGGCGAGCCATAGGGCAAGGAAACCGACGGCAAGCGCGGGGCTGGTCAGCAAAGCCACCCCCACCACCACGATGGTCCAGAGCAGTAGTATCTTCACCGCATCGGCGACTCGAATCTCAGGGGAGATCAAATGGCCGAGAAGCGAGCCGAGCCAGATCGAGGGAGAGCGAAGACATTTCAGGTAGGTCGCATACCACGTCGGGCAAAGTATACGGTCGGGGTCGATAAAGTCCGGGTCGTGTGCAGCAGATGAGAGCCAGGCATGATGGTTAGCGTGTCTCGAGCGATAAACCATTAGAGAGGTGAACAGCGTGGGCGCGAGCAGCGAGCCGCCGAGCAGTTCATTGATCCTTTTTGATGACGCGAGATTTCGATGGCTTGCGTCGTGCAGCAGGTTGCCTAACGCCCGCTGTCGGTTGCCGAACCAGAAAATTATCATCAGCCAGCCAAAACAGCCGAGCGGGTGCAATATCGCGTAAGCCACGACGATGCTCCCGTAGTCGAATGCGATGTCTAGTAGCGTGCGGGATAGTTCCGGGCGCGTGAGCAGGTCGACGTCAACACCATGTTCAGCTAACTCCCTGCGGATGCAGACTTGGTCGGCTGTCAATGCGCTGCGATCAAATGTATTCATGACGACTCCGATGCTTCCACCGGTGATTAGATTGATCCATTACGCGAAGCGAAGAACAAGCTCACCCAAACAGCTTATGAAATCATCGCTCCTTGGGTGAAGCCGATGATATTTTTTCAATGGCCTTAAGAAATTTTTTTACCGTTTTATTGCAATAATTTATTGCGTAAAGTGATGAAATTAACGCGGAGGTGAAATGGAAGGAGAATGCGACAAAGAGAAGCTCTGTGCCCAGATGGAGCCAGTGCTTAGTCGGGAGACGTTTGTATATTGCTGCATGAGCGATCCCTGCATTCCTGATGGGGCCGATCCGCTATTTACGTTACACGAACGCGAGGGTCTTACCGTCGTGCTGGAGAAAGCGGAGGCACAACGTCTGCGTTTCCACTACACCTTTGAGGCGCGGCTCGTAACACTTAACGTGCATTCGAGTCTGCAAGCTGTCGGGTTCATTGCTGTTGTCGCTGCAGAATTGGCCAACGCCGGAATTCCATGCAATGTTCTCGCGGGTTTTTATCATGACCATCTGCTGCTACCGGTTGACAGAGTCGACGACGCGATGCAGGTGCTACGCAGTACAAGAGAAGCGGCACGCACACGCCTGAAAACCGGTCAAGCCCCTCGCTCCTGAGTTTCGCTCCTGGTGTCAGTACCTTTTGCGTCAAGCTGAACAGTGACGCCCATGCTGTCTCGGAGATGAAAGGGCTCGAGTATACGTTCAAGGCACGCCTCATTACGTTAAAAGTACATTCGAGCCTTGAAGCAGTGGGGTTTCTTGCGGTTGTTTCGACCTGCTTAGCGACAGCGGAAATTCCGTGCAATGCGGTTGCCGGTTATTACCACGATCACGTTCTCGTCCCCGTCGACCGTGCGAATTAGGCGCTTTCCGTTTTCGAAAGGGGTACGTGGAGCGAGCATGCTCGGGCGCTTTTGTGGCTGCTAGGAACTGATGCCGAAGCGATGAATTTTACTTAAGGCCGGATAGTTAACGTGCCGACCACAGCTGTTGTCTTGCGTCTGACGAATCCCGCTCCTAAATTGCTTTTGTAGGCTCGTACATAAGAGCAATAGGAATCAGGGAATCGTTATTCTCTCAGTGGCGATATGCCGAGAGAAGGGAGGGCCAATGTGCCAGTCCGAGAATGGTCAACTTGACGCCGCAAGTAGCGAGCTTTTATCCGAATCAGTTGATTACTGGCGAACTCGTTTCCAGGATGCTGAGGTTAGCGTGTCCCGTCTTGCGTCCCGTCTGCGAGGACGTGATCAGCGAATTCTGCTGCTCGAGCGCGCGCTCGCACGTACCGTTTCCCTCCATCATGCTCTTGAAGACAGCCTTGAACAGCGTCTGGAGCAATGCCTCGGACCGGACAATCGAGTTGCGGAATCGGGCTGGTCGGGAAAAATTCCCCCAGAGCGATCTGATGACGGTGTAATAGTCCGTCTTCCACACCTGACCCGCACACTTTCGCTGCTTTTTGATGTGATGTGGGAGCACTGGGGGCAGTGGGACCCAGAGCGCCCACCGAAGTCGGCGACCGTTGCGCGCGCCATCGATTCACTGCTGGGCTTAAAGGGGCAGTCGACGGGTGAAGCATCACGGAGCGCGCAGACATTTGCCGCCGCGCTGCGACCGGACTCCGTCAATGATGCGGATGGCCGTCATCACTGACGATTGACCACGACGGATGGCCCCGACGACATGACGGGATTGCCCGTCGGCGCGACCTGTTGCTTGAATCGGATCTGTGCCGGACAGATCCGGGCAAAGCCAGGAGGTCGCAAATTATGTCAGATCCGATACGTGTGACCGGTGCAATTTTGCGCCGCAAGCAGGTCGAGCAGATTGTCGGGTTATCTCGCTCAACGATCTATCAGCGGATGAAGGACGGCACGTTTCCTCGGGCGGTTCGGCTGGGCGGGAGGATGGTTGGCTGGCGGGCGTCGGATATCGAAACGTTTCTCATCGACCCGGCCGGATACCGGGTGTCACACAGCACGTCCGACGAGGAGCATGGCGATGATTGACGCGTCCCGTGCTTCACTCGAATCCCGGCTGGACAACTGGGCAAACGCAGCGCGCGGTGCGCATGAACCGATCGATGCGGCGAAGATCGAAGCCGCATGGCGATGCCTCGGGCCGCGTCATAAGGAGCTGCTTCGCATGGTGTACCTGTGGCAGGCCGGCCGCGAGGTTGTGTGCCGTCGGCTCCAGATTCCCCGTCATCCGCGCAGCCGTTACGAACTGGAACTGGCTTCGGCCAGGCACGCGCTCGCGCTTTTGCTCGAGAAGAGGCAAGCGTAAAACTTTTTTAGGACCTTGCCGGACCGTCCCGGAATGCAAGGGACGATGACATAGAAAACCCGGCGGTTTCGCGGCTTGCTTCCCTGGGAAATCGAGCCTAGAGTGCAGTCAACAACTTGTTCCGGTCGACGCATCAGTGCAAGACCGAGTACGCGTTAGCGGCTCCGATGTACCGACGTATGTGCGTTGGCATGGTGGCCGCGATGCGAGTGAAGCCTGCGGACCTGATGGTCGCAGGCTTTTTCATTTTCCGGTGCTGATCCCCCTTGAACCCGCGGCGTGCCTCCCCGGCCCCGCGGGTTCCTTTTTCCGCGCACATCCACTTCGGTACTTCGGTGCTTGATCGAATGAATCGATGGAAGGCGGATCATGAAGATGGGTTGGACTGTCTCCGGTTGTACTGGACCGCGCGCGGTGCAGAGTATCGCGCGCCGCTGGTCGATTGCGCTGATGCTGTTCGCGAGTACATCGATCTTTGCACCCGGCGTGGCCCATGCAGACGACTGGGGCTGCCAGGTACTCGTGTGCCTCTCCAATCCGGGCGGCCCGGAACAGTACGGCGAGTGTGTGCCGCCGATCGAGAAGCTGTGGAGCGCGTTGCGCCACGGCGATCCGTTTCCGACATGCGACTTCGGGACTGGAGGTTCGCAGGGGACGTTCGCGGCCAATACCTTCGCGAGCGGAGGCTACTGTCGGGAGGACCTGCTGTACTGGGGTGGCCCGGAGCAAGGCGAGTTGCTGTGCCGCGCCACCGGGGCGATCAAGGTCGACATCGACAACCAACTCTACACCCGCGTCTGGTGGGATGTGAGCGGCCAGGATCGCACGCTCACCGAGTTCTATGGAACTGGCAGTGCGCAGATCCCGTATGACCCATCACAGTCCGCCTCTAAGTTCCTGCAGCAGGTGGAGCAGCAGGACAGCGCGGGCGGTGGGGGGCAATGATGTTGCCGCTCGACTTTATCCCGCTCGCGCAACAATGCGCGCCGCAGATCTCGCTGTCGACGATGGCGGCGATTGTGCGGACTGAATCGGACTTCAACCCGTATGCGATCGGCGTTGTGCGTGGCCGGCTTGTACGTCAGCCGGCCAGCGAGGCCGAGGCCATCGCGACGGCACGTGCGCTGGAGCGCGGCGGCTGGAAATTCAGCGTCGGGCTCGCGCAGGTGAACCACGCAAACTGGTCCGCCTATGGGCTGAGCGAGCAGGGCGCATTCGATCCGTGCCGCAACCTGGCTGCGGGAGCCGCAATCCTTCAGGGTTGCTTTGAACTGGCGCGACAGGCACACGCCCGTGTATTGGTCGATACTCAGCCGGCACTTCGCGCAAGCCTGTCCTGTTACGCCAGCGGCGATTTTGCGACAGGGTATCGGACGGGTTATGTGCAGCGGGTGGTGGGCAATGCACGCGTCATGCCGGCGTCGTCAACGTCCGTCGTCGTGCCCGCCATCGCTCCGATCCCGGTCCTTCCGGTTGATTCCTATATGCACGAATCGCCGGGGCAATCCCGAACGCAACCACGTCACGCATCGAAGCCGGCCGATAGCCTATCCACGATTCCCGGCGGCGATCCGGACAGTAGCGCCGTGGTGTTCTAGTCAAGCGATCGGACGGTAACGGAAAGATTCGGCACGCAAAGGAGTTACTCATGAAATTAGTATCACTTATCAATATGCAGCGTATTTTTTTCGCATCGGATGATGGAAGGCGTGCCCGGTTGGTCGCCCGATGGACAGTCGCGGCCACGACAGGGCTGCTGGCAACGTCACCGGCGTGGGCGCAGCTTTCGCAGGTCAATACGCTGCTGACCACGATCCAGACAACGCTGCTCGGCGTCGGCGGCGTGATTTGCTCCATCTCCATCATCTGGGCCGGCTTCCGGATGATGTTCCAGCACGCCCGGTTCGGCGATATCGCGAACGTGTTCATCGGCGGGCTCTTCGTCGGCTGCGCGACGGTGATCGCCGGCATGTTGATTCCGACGAGCTGATCCGGGAGCGCGAACCATGAATCCACTCAAGGATCCCGTCTTCAAAGGCTGCACGCGTCCCGCGATGCTCTGGGGCATGCCGCTCGTGGCGTTCCTGATGGTCGGTGGCGGCATGCTGATCCCGGCCATCTGGGCGCTGCTCGCGAGTCCGCCACTCGGTGTCGCGATCCTTTTCCTGATGATCCCGGTGTTTGTCGTGATGCGCGTGATCACGCGCCACGACGACCAGCGTCTCGCGCAGTACATGCTGCGCCTGCGTATGGTGCTGCGCCAGGGCAATCGCCGCTTCTGGGGCGGGCATGCCTATATACCGGTGCGCCTGAAGAGGAGGGCGTGACATGCCGGCCGAACCGCAACTCGTGTCCGTCGCCAACCGGGAAGTGCCGCTGGCCGGCTATATCCCGTATTCGACGCACGTCACCGACCACGTCATCAAGACGCGCGAGGGCGACTACGTGCAGGTCTGGAAGATCGCCGGCACCGCGTTCGAGGCGGCGGACCCGGCCGATATCCTCGCGCGGCACGACGGGTTCAACCAGTTCGTGCGCGGGCTTGCCGGCGGCCAGGTGGCGCTGTGGTCGCATCGCCTGCGCCGGCGCGTATCGGACCGCTTCGCGACGGAATATCGCAACCGCTTCTGCGAGGAACTGGCCACGCGGTACTACGCGAGCTTCGCGGCCTACCGCATGATGGCCAACGAGCTGTACCTGACGGTGGTCTACCGCCCGAACCGCACCCGACTCGGTCGCGTCTTCGGCCGCGCCGCGCGCCGCACACGCGACGATATCCGGCGCGACCAGCTGGACGTGCTGAAGGTGATGGCCGAACTGGCCGCTCAGGTCGAGTCGAGCCTCAAGCCCTACGATCCGGTCTCGCTCGGTGTCTATACGCGGCAGAGTCCCTTCACGCCGCGGCCGCGTCGCTATTCGTCGGCGCTGGAACTGCTCGGTTATCTGGTGAACGGCGTCTGGGAGCGCGAGCCTGTCCCATCGGGCCCGATCCGCGAGGCGCTGCCGACCTCGCGCTTGTTCGTCGGCGCCGAGAAGATCGAGATCCGCATGCCGGCCGCGACGCGCTTTGCCGCGATGCTCGATCTGAAGGATTACCCCGAAGACACCGAGCCAGGCATGCTCAATGGCCTGCTGTACGGCGACTTCGAGTACATCGAAACGCAGTCTTTCACGATCCTCGACCGGCCCAGCGCCAAGGAAGCACTGGAGCGCCAGCGCAACCAGCTGATCGCGGGCGAGGACGTGGCCGTGTCCCAGGTCGAGGCGATGGACCGTGCGCTCGACGAACTGATCAACGGCGATTTTGTGCTGGGCGAATACCACTATTCGCTGGCCGTGCTCGGCGACACGCTCGACGATGTATCGAAGAGCACCGCGAAGGCTCGCACCCAACTGGCCGATGCCGGTTTCCAGACGGCCCTGATCGACCTCGTCGCCGACGCGGCCTGGTTTGCGCAGCTACCGGGCAACTGGCGCTACCGGCCGCGCGAAGCGAAGCTCACCTCGCGCAATTTCTGCGGCCTGTCGAGCCTGCACAACTTCGCGACGGGAAAGCGCGACGGCAATCCGTGGGGCGAGGCGATCTCGATCGTCAAGACGCCGAGCGGCCAGCCGCTCTACCTGAACTTCCACGTCACCCCCGACAAACAGGATTCGCTCGACGAGAAGGCGCTCGCCAACACGCAGATCGTCGGCCGTGCCGGCGCGGGCAAGACAGTACTCGAACTGTTCCTGCTAGCAATGGCGACCAAGTACGGCATCACGGCCGTGCTGTTCGACAAGGATCGCGGCACCGAAATCGCGATCCGGGCAATGGGCGGCACCTATACCGTGTTCCGTCGCGGCGAGCCGACCGGACTGAACCCGTTCCAGATGGAGCCGGGCGAACCCGTGATCGATTTCTGGGAGCGTCTGGTCCGCAAGCTCGTCGATGTCGGATCGCTGCTATCAGCGAAGGACGAACTCGACATCTCGCGCGCCGTGCGCGAGGTCGCGCGCATGGACAAGTCGCTGCGCCGTCTGTCGATGGTCCGGCAGCTCCTGCCGAATGTTGGCGAGAACAGCCTGCATGCGCGGCTCGCCAAATGGTGCGCAGGCGGGCGCCTCGGCTGGGTGCTCGACAATCCGACAGATCGCATCGATCTCTCGCGCGCGACGCTGTTTGGCTTCGACGACACTGAGCTGCTCGATGACGCCGAGGTTTCGACGCCGGTCACGATGTACCTGCTGCACCGGACGGAGAACCTGATTGACGGTCGGCGCTTCGTGTACGTCATGACCGAATTCTGGAAGCGGCTCGGTGATCCGGTCTTTACCGACTTTGCAAAGAACAAGCAGAAGACGATCCGCAAGCAGAACGGGCTCGGGATCTTCGATACGCAGTCGCCGGCCGACGTGCTGCGCAGTGAGATTGCGAGTGCGCTGATCGAGCAGAGCGCGACGTTCTTCTTCCTGCCGAACCCGCGCGCAGATTTCGACGATTACGTACACGGCTTCAAGCTGACCGAGGCCGAATTCAACATCGTGCGCAATCTCGGTGAGAACAGCCGCATGTTCCTCGTCAAGGAGGGGCATCGGTCGGCCATCGGCCGGCTCGATCTCGCGGGCCTCGGCGACGTGCTCGACGTGCTGTCGGGCACGACCGACAACGTGGAGCTGCTCGACACGATCCGCGCCCAGGTCGGTGACATGCCGCAGGACTGGTTGCCCGTCTTTCACGAACAGCTCGCGAAGCGTCGCGCCGCACAGTCACGACAGGCCGGCGCGCGACAGTCCCAGTCGCAATCCCACCTGCCGGGGCCGGGAGGTGTGCGATGAGCGGCCTCTTTACGGCTGTCGGCGGCACGCTCGAAAACGGCATGTCGACCTACGTCACGAGCGTGTCGTCCGCACTGTCCGGCGCGCTTGTTCCCGTGGTCACGACGGGCGTCACGATCTGGGTGCTCGCCTACGGTCTTGCAGTCGTGCGCGGCGAAGCCCACGAAGCGGTGCCAGCCTTCGCGTGGCGCGGGCTGAAGGTGGCGATCACGCTCGCGTTCGCGCTCAGTGCTGGCCTCTACCAGCAACAGGTCGTGACCGCCGTCGATGGCGCGACGTCCGGACTCGCCCAGACGATCCAGAACGCGGCGAACGCGACGGGCGGCGGTAACCCCGGTTGCGGTTCCGTCAGCGGCAGCAGCGTGACGGGCCAGGGTGCTGCGACCAGCGTCTATCAGACGCTCGACTGCTACGACCAGCAGATTGATCTCGTGATGGACGCGTACTTCGACAAGGCGACGCACGAGGGATTCAGTCCGAGCGGCCTGGCCGCCGCCATTGGCGACTTCCTGTGCGGTCTGGTCGCCGCGCTCGGCGGCTCTATTTTCCTGATCGTGCTCGCGTTTGAAGTCGTGATGGCGCGGATGCTGCTCGATCTCGTGCTCGGCCTCGGCCCGGTCTTTATCGCCTGCGCGGCGTTTGCGCCAACTGCCCGTTTCTTCGAGGCGTGGACCGCGAAGGTCGTCAATTACGCGCTGCTGCAGGTCCTCGTTGCCGCCTTCCTCGGCATGGCGCTCACGGCGTTTTCCGCAGATCTCACTGCACTTCATGCGACTGCCTCACCTGGCGGCGACGCGTCGGCCGTGATGCAGGGCATCTCGGCCGCACTCGATGACGCGGCTGCTGCCGCAACCGCGCTCGGCCTGTTCGCGACCGGCGTGTTCCTCGCGATGGTCGGCTGGCAGTTGCCGTCCGTCGCGGCGGGCCTGTCCGGCGGCGCAACCCTCTCCGGCTTCGGTGCCTTCGTGGCTGGTATTGCCTCGCGCAGCCTCGTGACAGCCATCGGGCGGTCGCTCAAGGGCAGTGGAGGCGGGCCGAAGCCGGGCGGCGAGATTCACGACCGGACGGGCGCGGGTGGTGGTGACGGTGGTGCGGTGCCGGCCTATCAGCGCGCTGCGCGCGCGAACCTGGGTCAGCAGGGCAGTTGATGACGGTTGATGGTGAGGTGACGACGATGAGCAGACGAATCAGATGGATCGGTGCCGCAGTGATATCCGCGGTGTCGGCGGCGTGCTGCGTCAGCGCGTATGCGCAGGGCATCCCGGTCTTTGACGCGCAGAACGTCGTGCAGGCCGTCGCGACAGTGGCCCAGCTCGAGCAGGAAGTGCAGCAGGAAATCCAGATCTATCAGTCGACGGTCGGTACGCGCGGCTTCGGCGCGCTGATGAGCAATCCGGTCGTGGCGAACTCGCTGCCGTCGAACTGGCAGAGCGTCTATACGGCGATCCAGAACGGCGGTTATGCGGGTCTGACGGGCAGCGCCCAGGCCCTGCGTTCGGCGAGCCAGATCTACAACTGCGAGGACCAGACCGGGATCGACCAGCAGGTGTGTCAGCGCGCGCTCAACAAACCATTCCAGGACAAGGCGTTCGGCCAGCAGGCGTATCAGACCGAATTGCAGGAGCTGAATCAGATTCAGAGCCTCGCGCAGCAGATCGATGGGACCCAGGACCCGAAGGGTGTCGCCGAACTTCAGGCGCGCATCCAGGCTGAAACCACGACCGTCAGCAACGAGATGACGAGGCTGCAACTGTTCCGGATGTTGTCCGACGCCGAGGACAAGCTTGTAGCCGAGCAGCAGGGTGAACTGGTGCTGAGCCGTGCGGGCAAGACGAACCGGCTGCAGGACCAGATGATTCCCGCGTCGTTCGGAAACTGAGGAGGGCGTCATGTCCATATCCACTTCATTGATCCTCGCCGGTTGCCTCGCCTGGAGTCTCGCCGCCTGCAGCAGCTCCCCTCCGAAACCCGTGTTGCCGGACGGCCTGCATCGCGTGCCCGTCAATCGTGTGCCGCCCGTGCCCGATGTGTCGGATGCGGTGCCGACTGAGGCGCCAGTCGCGACGCCGGCCACGACGCCGCGCGCTCCCGATCTGCCTGCCGCCCCCGACAGTGGAGACCCGTCATGAGCGCGCCGCACGACTACGGGCGCGTGCTCGACATCGAGGCGTCGCTAACTTACCTGCAGGAACGCTCCGAGCGGCGAGCCTGGCACGTCGCCTATGCTGCGGTCGGCGTCGCCGCGCTCAGTGTGGCTGCGCTCGCGGTGATGGTGCCGTTTTACCGCGTGGTGCCGCTACCGATTGAGGTCGATCGGTTGACGGGCGAGTCCCAGGTGATCGACGTACTCGACGCGCGCCATGTGCATACGAAGGAGATCCAGGACAAGCACTGGGTCGAGACCTACGTGCGCGAGCGCGAGCGTTACGACTGGGGTCTGCTGCAGATGGACTACGACAGCGTGCTCGCCATGAGCGACGACGTCGTCGCGCGCGACTACCGCGGCATCTACAGCGGTCCCGACGCACTCGATCGGCAGCTCGGGGCGGGCACCGAGCGGCGCGTGCGGGTTCTCTCGGTCACGCTGCCGCCCGACGAATCCGGTCACGCGGTCGTGCATATCGAACGCACCTCGTTCAAAAACGGACAGGTCGACGCCGAGCCGACACAGCGTTTCGTGATCACGCTGGCCTATACCTACCGGCCGCCCGTGTTCACGCGCGAGAGCGTGGCGATTGTCAATCCATTCGGCTTCAAGGTCACAGCCTACAGTCGCGATCCCGAATATACGCCGCCAGCATCTGCGGCTGCTGCGGGAGGTGCGCCATGAAAATGCTTCTTTCCGCGCGTCTTTCCGCGCGTCTCTCCACTATCGTGCTGGCGGGTCTGCTGTGCCCGGGCGTGGCCCACGCGGTTGACTTGCCCGGCTGGAACGACGATTCACGCGTACGGCAGGTGATCTATCGCGCGGATGAGGTGGTGCGCGTCGAGGCGCAGCGCGGTTTTGCCACGCATATCGCGCTCGACCCCCACGAGCAGATCCAGGTCGTCGCGCCCGGTGATCGGGACGGCTGGCAGATCGTGGCGAACAGGGGCGACCACGACGTGTACCTGAAGCCGCAGCTTGCCGCGCATGACTCGAACCTGGAGATTCGCACGGACCGCCGCAGCTACAGCTTCGATCTGGTCGTGCTCCCGCTTCAGTCGAAATTCGGCAACGACCGGGTGATGTACCGCGTGACGTTCGTCTACCCGGACGATCTTGCGAAGCAGGCACACGCGGATTCAGATGCCGGGCTGGTTGCAAAGCGCCTTGCCCAACCGCCAGACGTGCGTAATGCGCGGTACTCGATGCAGGTCATGCCGGACTCGGACGACATCGCACCGACTGCGGCATGGGACGACGGACGGTTCACGTATCTGCGTATCCCGAACAACCGTCGTATGCCGGCAATCTTTCGGGTGGCCGACGACGGCACGGAAAGCGTGGTCGACAGACACGTCGAAGGCGACACGATTGTCGTGCACGAGATCGCGAAACGCTTTGTGCTGCGGCTCGGCAACGAGGTCGTCGGGATCTGGAACGACGCTTACGACATGGATGGCGTGCCGCCTCGTGACGGCACGACGGTCAGCGGGGTGAAGCGCGTTCTGCGGAGTCACGACGATGAATGACGATAATCCGCGCAATCTGATCGAGCCTGACGATTCCCCCGGCTCGAGGCCGAATCCTGACCGGAACGATGAAGCGCCAGGCGCATCCGCTGATCGCGGCATGCCCGCGCTCGGTCAGTACCGTAGCGTCCGCCCGCGGG